>ERZ761602.2719-NODE-2719-length-26809-cov-16.731816_pt1 | contig 26809 bp, 21 predicted proteins | sample MGYA00512165_ERZ761602 | MGnify/ENA primary metagenome ERZ761602 (study PRJEB28899, sample SAMN02445085) | bioreactor sludge metagenome | biome: EBPR sludge; isolation source: Thorneside wastewater treatment plant | place: Australia: Brisbane, Thorneside...
CGCCGCACCGCTCGACCGTGCTCATCCGCGGCGAGAGCGGCACCGGCAAGGAGCTCGTCGCCCGCGAGATCCACGAGGCCTCCGGCCGCGCCGGCCGCTTCGTCGCCGTGAACTGCGGCGCCATCCCCGCGCCGCTGCTCGAGAGCGAGCTCTTCGGTCACAAGAAGGGCGCGTTCACCGACGCCGTGCGCGATCGCACCGGCCTCTTCGAGGACGCCGACGGCGGCACCCTCTTCCTCGACGAGGTCGGCGAGCTGCCGCTGCCGCTCCAGGTCAAGCTCCTGCGCGCGATCCAGGAGTCCGAGATCCGCAAGGTCGGCGACACCGCGACCGTCCGTGTCGACGTGCGCGTCGTCGCCGCGACGCTGCGCGACCTCGAGGCCGAGGTGAAGGCCGGCCGCTTCCGCGAGGACCTCTACTACCGGCTCGACGTCCTGCAGGTGATGATCGCGCCGCTCCGCCATCGAACCGAGGACGTCCCCGCGCTCGTCGAGGCGTTCGCGTCGCGACATCCGGACGGCGCGGCGCGCTTCACGGGCGCCGCGATCGACCTCCTCCAGCGCGCGACCTGGCCCGGCAACGTGCGCGAGCTCGAGAACACGGTCGAGCGCGCGCTCGTCCTGGCCGAGACCCACGAGATCGACGCCCCCTTCCTGGCCACCGTCCTGGCGCCCTCCTCGGCCCCGTCCGAGCCGGCGCCCGACCCGGCCGAGGAGCTCTCCATCAAGCGTGCGACGCGCAGCCTCGAGGCCGACCTCATCCGTCGAGCGCTCGAGGCGACCGGCGGCAATCGCACGGCCGCGGCGCGGCTGCTGGAGATCAGCCACCGCGCGCTGCTCTACAAGATCAAGGAGTACGGACTTGGTGGACGGAACTAGCAGGAAATTTGCGATCCAATCCGACCTGCACCTACCATGTAGGACAGGGTAGCACCATGGCGAAGAACTGCATCGGACTCGACATCGGCTCGAGCAGCATCAAGGCGGTCCAGGTCCGCAAGTCGCGCAGCGGCCTGCAGCTCACCGCCTTCGGGATGCAGCCACTGGTGCCGCAGACCATCGTCGACGGCGCGATCATGGATCAGGCCGCGGTGGTCGAGGCGATCCGCGCGCTGTGGAGCCGGCTGCGCCTGCGCCAGAAGGACGTCGCGATCGCGATCGCGGGTCACTCGGTGATCATCAAGAAGATCGCCGTCCCGCAGATGCGCGCTGACGATCTGGCCAACCAGATCAAGCAGGAAGCCGAGCACCACATCCCGTTCGCCAAGGACGACGTCGAGATCGACTACCACGTCGTGACGCCGCAGAACGCGATGGGGCAGACCGAGCTGCTGCTGGTCGCCGCCAAGAAGGAGACGGTCGCCGACTACGTCCAGGTCGTGCGCGACGCCTCGCTCTCGCCACAGGTCGTGGACGTCGCGGCCTTCGCCTCGCAGAACGGCTTCGAGCTCAACTACTCGCTCGATCCGCGCGAGACCGCGGTGGTCATCACCGTGGGCGCCGCGATCTCCAACATCAACATCGTCAAGGGCGGCGCCAGCCTGTTCACGCGCGACGTGACCATCGGGGGCAACGCCTTCACCGAGGAGATCCAGAAGAAGCTCGGCGTCTCCGCCGACGAGGCCGAGGCCTACAAGGTCGGCGGCAGCTACGACGAGAACGGCGTCGTGCCCCAGGAGGTCGAGCGCATCGTCGAGGGTGTGGGCGAGGTCATCGCCGGCGAGTTCCAGCGCTCGCTCGACTTCTTCATGGCCACGACCGCCGACGCCAACATCACGCGGGTCTGCCTCGCCGGCGGCACCGCCAAGGTCGCCGCGCTCCACCGCGCGATCGAGCGGCGCTCGCGCCTCACCGTCGAGGTCATCGACTGCTGGAAGCGCGTCGAGATCGATCCCGGTCTCGATCGCGGCTACCTCGCCGCGCACGGCCCCGAGGCCCTCGTCGGGCTCGGCCTCGCGTTGCGCTCACCGGGAGACAAGTGACCCGATGCTGGCGATGATCAAGATCAACCTGCTGCCGGCGCGCAAGCCCCGCCGGCAGACCGAGCCCGGCCAGACGGACGTGGTGATCGGCGCGGGCGTGCTGCTCGCCGCCGCCGCCGTCGTGTTCTTCGTCGTGCACCGGCCGATGGCCGAGGAGCGCGACAAGTTCCTGGGTGAGGCCGAGAGCCTGGCGCGCGACAACAACGCCAAGCGCGCCAAGATCGCCGACCTGCCGCAGCGCGAGGCCGCCTTCAAGGCGGAGCAGGCGCGCAACGCCGCGATCAAGCAGCTCGTCAACACCACGGTGGTTCCCGACAACGTGCTCCACGAGCTGGGCGAGATCCTCACGCCGGCGCGGATGCCGACGATGACGCGGGCCATGGCCGAGCGCGTGAGCCAGGGGCCCAAGGGTGATCAGAACCGCCGGCTCCAGCTCGACTGGGATCCCAAGCACGTCTGGATCACGAGCTTCTCGACCAAGGGCGACGTGTTCACCCTCGAAGGCGCGGCCCAGTCGGAGTCCGACACCTCGCAGCTCGCCAAGCGGATGCAGGCGTCGGCGTACTTCTCCGACGTCACGTCGCCGACGAGCTCGCGCTTCGTCGACACGGTGAACTCGCTCACCTACTACAAGTTCACCATCAGCGGAAAGGTCGTGTACTGATGGCCGGCGCACTCGCAGATTTCTCGCGTCGCCCGCTGCAGTACAAGGTGATGGTCTTCGCCGGGATCGGCGCGCTGCTCGGGCTCCTCTACTGGCAGTTCGTGCTGTCGTCGCTCATCAAGGAGCGCGACGACGCCCAGGCCGAGCTCGACACGCAGAAGGGCGAGCAGGTCCGCCTGCGCGACCAGAAGAAGCGCTACGACGATCTCGTCGCCGACGAGGCGCGCCTGCGCGCCGAGATCGAGCAGAACCAGCGGGCGCTCCCCACCGAATCGGAGATGCCCGCGTTCTTCGACATGATCTCGCGCAAGACCGGCGAGGCGGGGATCGAGCTCGTGAAGCGCGAGATCAAGAAGGACGTCGTGATCGACGCCGGCGGCGCGCCGCCGCCGGCCCCGGGGGCCAAGCCGGCGCCGGCGACGGTGCCGGTCGCGGCCGCGTCGTTCATCAAGGTGCCGGTCGACATCGAGGTGACGGGCACGTACTACCAGCTCAAGAAGTTCCTGGCGTCGCTGCGCCCGCGCAAGGTCGAGTCGAGGCCGACCAACCCCGACGCCGTCGAGGAGAAGGATCGCATCGTCACGATCGAGTCGCTGGCGATCACCGACCCCAAGGTGCGCAACAACGAGATCGTGCTCACCGCGCGGTTCACCGCGGCGACGTTCCGCGCCAACGCGCCCGAGCCGCCCGCCGGTGCGCCCAGGCCCGCCGCGCCCCCATCGCCGCCCGCCGGCGGCAACGTGCCGCTCAACCAGCCGGCGAACACGCCGGTCCCCACGGGCGTCACCCGCGATCCCAAGGGGCTCCAGACGAAGACCAACGCGTCGATGGACGCGTCCGACACCCGCGCGCAGAAGGCGAGCGAGAGCGGCGGCGAGAAGATGGAACGCACGCCCGAGCCCGATCGCCCGATGGGAGGTAAGCCATGACCTCGCGTGTCACCGTGCATGCGTGCCTCGCGCTGCTCGCCCTCGCGGGGTGCGGCGAGGACGAAGGCGGCGGCGGCGGGGGCGCCAAGCCGGCCCAGCCCGCGGCGCCGCGCCCGGCGGCCCCACGCCCCGGCGCCGCGGCGGCGACGCAGCCGCTCGCGACGTTCAAGCAGGTCGAGTCGCTCGCCGCCGACGAGAAGGAAGCGAAGTCGCTGCGCCACCAGTTCCGCGAGACCGACTTCCAGGTCGATCCGACCGGCACGGTCAACCGCGATCCGTTCCGCAGCTACGTCATCAACCAGCCCGGCGTGACGACGGGCGGCGGCTCCATGCTCACCGCCGAGCCGACCGACCTGTGCCCGTCGAAGCGGCAGATCGCGAACACGTACATGGCGCGCGAGCTCAAGCTCGTCGGCATCGTGGCGCGCGGCACCGAGCGCACGGCCCTGTTCAGCGACACCAAGCAGCAGGGCCACCTGGTCAAGCGCAACGACTGCATCGGCAAGGAGAAGGGCCGCGTCGTCGAGATCGGCGCCACCTACGCCAAGGCCGAGATCTCCGCCGAGCCGCTGCCCAACCAGCAGCCGCGTCCTCCCGACGTGATCGTCTACCAGCTCCATCCCCAGCAGTTGCCCGTCGACCCGGGTGCCTCCGACGATGCGTCGGGCGGCCCGTCGCCGAAGGGATCGTGATCAAAAATTTGTGATCCCCGCGCGTGCGGGGTGAAAATCGTCAAACGCTCGGCGCAACCGCGCCGGCCAAGGTTCGTGCGCCGAGGTGGCGCGCGCCGCTCGAGGTCTGTCCAGGAGACACCATGCGTGCTCGAAAGCTCGTCCCCCACCTGAGTGTGCTCGTCGCCGTCGCGGCGATGATCGCGGTCGCCGGTTCGCGGCCCGCGCACGCTGGCGGCAAGAACCAGATCCGCGGCGTGGCGATCCGCCACGACGCCGGCGCGACCACGGTCCGCATCCAGGGATCTGGGACGCCGACGTTCACCGTCTACAAGCTCGAGCGACCGACCCGCGTCGTCGTCGACGTCGCGCAGGCGACGCTCGATCGCAGCGTGCGCGGCGACGAGCCGAGCGCGACGTTCGCGGTGAACAGCTGGGCGGTGAGCCAGGTCGCCGCCATGGCGATGGAGGACGGCAGCACGTCGGTGCGCGTCGTCGTCACGCTGGCGCGCCCGGGGCGCTACGACGTGAAGGCCGACGGCAAGGACGTCGTCGTGAAGGTGAGCCCGCGTGATCCGGAGCCGGCGGTCGCGAACAGCGCCGAGCTGGAGCGCGCGCGCGCCGAGGCCGCCGCGGCGAGGCAGGCCGCCGCTCAGGAACAGAAGAAGGCCCAGGACGCCGTCGCCGCCGCCGCGGCCGCGCGCAAGGCGGCCGACGACGCGATGAAGGCGGCGTCGACCGCCTCGTCCAGCGAGCGCGCGAGCGCCGAGCGCAAGGTCGCCGAGGCCAAGGCCGAGGCCGCGCGTGCTCGCGAAGCGGCGGAGCAGGCCGAAGCGAACGCGCGTGCGGCTGCGCAACGCGCGGAGCAGAGCGCCAGGGCCCAGATCGCCAAGGCGAAGACCGACGCCGACGCCGAGATCGCGAAGGCGAAGTCCGAGGCGGAGGTCGAGATCGCGAAGGCGCGCGCCGCGGCCGAGCGCGATCGCGAGGAGGCCGCGCAGGCGCGTGCGGCCGCCGATCGCACGATGGCCGACGCGACGGCGAAGCTCGCGAAGGTCGAGGCCGACCGCAAGCGTGTGGAGGCCGAGGCGAGGGCTGCGGAGCGCGCGCGCGACGAGGCCAAGGCGGAAGCCGCCCGCGCCGAGCAGCGCGAGCGGGACGCGCGCATCGCCGCCGACAAGGCCGCGGCCGAGCGCAAGGCCGCGCAGGACGCGGTCGCCAGGGCCGAGGCCGAGCGCGCCCGCGCCGCGGGCGCGAGCACCGACGCGGTGCGTGTGCGCGCCGCCGCCGACGAGAAGATCAAGGACGCGGAGGCGCGCCTCGCGCGCGCCGAGGCCGCGCGGGTCGCCGCCGAGACCGCGCGCAAGCAAGCCGAGCGCGCCGCCACCGCCGCGCGCGAGGACGCGGACCGCGCCGCCGCCGCGGCGCGCAAGGACGCCGCCGCCGCGCAGGCCGCGATCGCGGCGGCCACCACCGCGCGCACGCAGGCCGACGCCGCCACGCGTGAGGCGATGGCGCAGCGGGCCGCCGCCGAGTCGCAGCGAGCCGCCGCCGAGCAGCGCAAGGCCGATACGCTCGCCGAGGCGGACCGAGCCGAGACCCGTCGCGCCCAGGCCGAGGCTGCCGCCGCGCGCGCCGCCGAGATCCGCCGCGCCGAGGAGGCCGCCGCGGCAAGCGCCGCCGATACCCGCCGCACCGAGGAGGCCGCCGCCGCGCGCGCCCGCACCGCGCGCCAGGCCGAGGAGCAGGCGATGCAGGCCGCGGCCGCGGCGCGGGCCTCGGCCGAGGCGCGCAAGCAGGCCGCCGAGCGCGCCGCCGACCAGGCCGAGCGCGCGGTCGCCATGGAGCGCGACGCCGCCAAGGTCGCCCGCGACCGCAAGCGCGCCGCCGAGGAGGCCGAGGCCGAGGCGCGCGCCGCAGCGCGCCGCAAGGCGTCCGCCGACGAGATCGCCACCGCGCGCGCCGAGGCGTCGCGCCTCGCCGCCGAGCGCGAGCGGGCCGAGCGCGAGCTCGCCGAGCGCACGAAGGAGGTCACGCGCACGCGCGCCGAGGCCGACCGGCTCGCCGCCGCGAAGTCGACCGCCGCGAAGGAAGCCGAGCGTCTCGCCGCCGAGCGCAACGCGGCCACCGCCGAGGTCGCTCGCCTCAAGCAGGCCGCCGCCGACGCGCGCGACGCGCGCACCCGCGAGGAGGCGCGCCTGGCCGAGGTCACCAAGGCCCGCGAGGCCGAGGAGCAGGCGCTGGCGCGCGTCCGCGCGCGCCCCGTGCCCGTGCCCGCGCCCGTGCCCGTGCCCGAGAAGCCGGCCGCTTCCGTCAAGGCCGCCTCGACCGCGCCCGCTACCATCAAGCCGGCCAAGCCCACCGCCAAGATCGCCGCCGTGCGCTTCGCGCCATCGGACAGCGAGCACACCGTCGTCGTCGACATCGACGGCAAGGGCGCGACCGCCGAGCTCGTCCGCACCGGCACGCGCAAGGCCGAGCTCGTCGTGAAGGGCGCGACCCTGCCCGCCGATCTCGCCCGCACGCTCGACACCAGCCGCTTCGGCGGCCCGATCCGCGCCGTCTCGTCGTACACCGACGCCCGGACCGGCGAGGTCCGCGTCGTCGTCGACCTCACCAGCGAGGTGACCCCGCGCTTCGACACCGCGGGCGGCGACCTGCGCCTCGCGTTCGCCACGCCGCCGGCCAAGGTCCGCACGCAGAGCGTGCCCGGCCCCGTCGTCGGCGGCTTCGGCGCCACCTCGACCCCGGTGACCCAGACCTCGGTCGCGCAGCTCGGCCGCAAGAAGGTCTACCGCGGTCCGACGATCGACCTCGACTTCAAGGACGCCGACATCCACGACCTGCTGCGTACGCTCGCCGACGTCGGTCGCGTGAACATCGTGGTCCCCGAGGAGGTCCGCGCCAGCGTCACGGTGCGCATGAAGCGCGTGCCGTGGGATCAGGCGCTCGACGTCATCCTCGCCTCGAAGGGCCTCGGCTACCGCAAGGAGGGCAACCTCTACCGGGTCGCGCCGCAGAAGCAGCTCGACGCCGAGGACGAGGCCGAGGCCGCGCGGCTGCGCGCGATGGTCGAGATGGAGGCGCCCAAGCCCGAGGTCTACACCCTCAACTACACCGACGCGGAGAGCGTGAAGCCCACGCTCGAGCCGCTGCTCTCGCCCAAGGGCAAGATCGAGGTCGACAAGCGCACCAACTCGATCGTCGTCAACGACGTGACCCGCAACCGTCGCGAGATCGTCGACCTCGCCCGGAACCTCGACACCCAGACCCCGCAGATCTCGATCGAGGCGCGCATCGTCGAGGCCCGCTCGCAGTACGAGCGTCAGATCGGCATCCAGTGGGGCGGCCGCGCCCTCGCCGGCGCTGCCGGTGGCAACGCGACCGGCCTCATCTTCCCGTCGACGGTCGGGTTCACGGGCGGCGCCGCCGACCCGCAGAAGTCGGAGAACGGCGTGGCGACGCCCGCGGACTTCGCGGTCAACCTGCCGGTCGGCGGCACGCAGGGCGCGCTCGGCCTGACGCTCGGCTCGGTCGGCGGCAACGTGAACATCAACCTGCGCCTGTCGGCCCTCGAGGAGACCGGCACCGTGCGCATCATCTCGGCGCCCAAGGTCACGGTGCTCAACAACATCGAGGCCGAGATGAAGCAGGGCGTGAAGATCCCGATCTCGATCGTCAGCGCGGAAGGCACGCAGACGCAGTTCGTCCGCGCCGAGCTGTCGCTGAAGGTGACTCCGTACGTGTCCCAGCGCGACTGCGCCATCATGATGGACGTGCAGGTGACGAAGGACGAGCCAGACTTCGTCAACACCGGCGCCCGCGGTGACCCCACGATCCTCAACAAGGAAGCCAAGACGCGCATGCTGGTCAACGACGGCGAGACGTCCGTGATGGGCGGCATCTACACCCGCAACAGCGGTCTCTCGTACAGCAAGATCCCGTTCTTCGCCGACATCCCGGTGCTCGGCTGGCTGTTCAAGCGTCGCATCGAGACCGACGACCGCGCCGAGCTCCTCATCTTCATCACGCCCAAGATCACGAACAAGGCGTCGCTGCGCTGCGCGCCCTGATCACCGTGTCCGCCGTGCCCTCGTGACCGTCCACCCCGTCTTCCTGATCGGCTTTCCGGCCGCGGGCAAGACCACCGTCGGGACCCAGGTCGCGGCCGCCCTCGGCCGCGACTTCGTCGATCTCGACGACGCGATCGCCGCACGGGCCGGCGGCACGTCCGCGGCCGCGCTGGTCGCCGCCGACGAGGTCGACTTCCGCCGGCGCGAGGCCGAGGCGCTCGCCGCGCTGGCCACCGACGCGACCCCGCGCGTGATCGCGACCGGCGGCGGAGCCGCCACCTGGGGCGACAACCTCGCGCGCATGCGCGCCGCGGGCCTGGTGGTGACGCTCGCCGTCGACCTCGACGTGGCCCTCGCGCGCGCCGCCGCGAGCGGGCCTCGTCCGCTGCTCGGACAGCCGCGCCCGGCCCTCGAGGCGATGTACCGTCGCCGCGCCGCGGCCTACCGCCGCGCCCACGCCGTCGTGTCGACCGACGACCGCGCGCCCGCCGCCGTCGCCGCCGACGTGGTCGCGCTGGTTCGCCGCGCCGAGGCTCGCCCCGGCGCCGCCGCGTGGGTCTGCCTCGGCGAGCGCACCTATCCCATCGTCGTCGACGACACGCCGCTCGCCGCCGCGCTCGCGCCGTACGTGCGCCCTGGCAAGGCCGCGCTGGTCGCCGACGCCAACCTCGCGCCGTGGATCGCCGCCTACCGCGATGCGCTCGCCGCCGCGGGCGCCGACGTCCACGTCGAGGTCGTCCCCGCCGGCGAGGCCTCGAAGTCGCTCGACACGTACGGCCGCCTCGCCGGCGCGCTCATCGGCGCTGGCCTCGATCGCTGGGGCACGGTGTGGGCGCTCGGCGGCGGCGTCGTCGGCGACCTCGCCGGCTTCGTCGCGGCGACGCTCTACCGCGGCGTCGACGTCGTGCAGCTACCGACGACGCTCGTGGCGATGACCGACTCGGCGATCGGCGGCAAGACCGCCGTCGACGTGCCCGCCGGCAAGAACCTGGTCGGCGCGTTCCACCAGCCGCGCCTCGTCCACGCCCACACGCCGACCCTCGACACGCTGCCGCCGCGCGAGCGCCGCGCCGGCTTCGGCGAGCTGTGGAAGTACGCCCTCCTCGACGGTGACGCGCTCTGGGACGCGGTCGCCGCGCTCGCGCCGTGGGCCGCGGGCGACGCCGCGCCGACGCCGCCCGGCGCCGTCGGCGTCATCGAGCGCGCGGCCGCGCTCAAGGCGGCGATCGTCAGCCGCGACGAGCGCGAGCGGACCCCGGTTTCGCTGGTGCCGGGGGCGCCGCCTCCAGGCGGCGGCGCCGGCGAGCGCGCCCTCCTCAACCTGGGCCACACCATCGGCCACGCCATCGAGGCCGCCGCCGGCTGGTCGCTCCTGCACGGCGAGTGTGTCGGCCTCGGGCTCGTCGCCATGGCGCGTATCTCCCACCGCCTCGGCGTCGCGGGCGCCGACCTCGAGCCGCGCGTCACCGAGGCGCTCGCCGCGACCGGCCTGCCCACCGATCTCGGCCCCTGGCTCACCCCCGAGGTGCTCGGCCGGGTCACGGTGGACAAGAAGCGCCGGGGCACCCACATCGGATTCGTCGTCTGCGCGACGTCCGGCGACTGCCGCGTGATGGACGTCGCGCCATCCGACCTCGCCGATCTTTTGCGACCATGAAGTCAACCTTGCTACGATCGCTCGCGACGTGGAGGCACGTATGAACGTCAGAATGCTCGCTCTCTGCGGTGTCCTTGGACTCGGCGCCGGCGCCTGTGTCGACAACTACTCCGATAGCGGGTTGCGCATCCTCGGAAACGTTGCGCCCGGCGGCCAGTGCGACGTGGACAGCTCGTCGACGACCTTCCACGACGACGGGCTGATCGACGCGAACTCGCCGCTCGGGTACGTGTTCACGCCGTCGGTGATCAACGACCTCCAGACGCGCGAGGGGGAGCCGATCGGTCCCAAGACGATCTACGTCACCGCCGCGCGCGTCCGGATCTCGTTCTACGATCCGGACTTCGACGACCTGCCCGTCGACGCGAGTCTGCTGCGCTTCCAGGTCCCGACGTCGGGCGCGATCGAGCCGAACGGTGGCACCGCCGCCTATTCGTTCGAGGTGGTCCCTGCCGAGCTGCTGGCCGCGATCGGCGCGCGGCTGCCTGACCCGACGACCGAGAAGCCGCTCTCGCGGACCACGCTCGACGTGTCGGTCCAGATGGTCGGATCGCACGGTGCCAGCGAGGTCGTGTCCAACGCGTTCCGTTACCCGATCGAGGTCTGCGACAGCTGCGTCCTCAACGACGTCGGTTCGTGCGACACCCTGCCCGACGGCTTCGTCGCGCGGACCGGCGGATCGTGCAACGTCTTCCAGGACGGCGTCATCGACTGCTGCGACAACTTCACCGTCTGCCCGGCGACGCCACCCGCGACACCGAACTGATCGCGTCCCCGGCGCCGCGCGCCGACGACAACTGCGTGATATAAGGGGGCTCTTCGGGGCCCTTGACGGCTCCCTCTGCGTCCGAGGTGCATATTGTTCGCTGATACTCTCAAGAAGGTCTGCGACAACGTCGATGGTGGGCTCGGCGCCATCGTCATGGGGCTCGACGGGATCGCCGTCGAGACCTACACGCGTCAGCCCGATCGCGTCGACATCAACACGGTGGCGATGGAGTTCAGCTTCATCCTGAGCCAGGTGCGCAAGGCCTCCGACACGCTCAAGATCGGCACCTTCGAGGAGCTGACGGTGAAGGCGGAGCGGCTCGTCCTGTGCGCGCGCATGATCTCGCCCCAGTACTTCCTCGCGGTCGCGCTGGCGCCCGAGGGCAACTTCGGCAAGTGCCGCTACCTGATGCGCCTCGCCGCGCCGCAGCTGACGGCGCAGCTCTAGCACGGCCCCGTCATGCACATCCTGGTCGTGCACGGCCCCAACCTGAACCTGTTGGGCACGCGCGACCCCGCCGTGTACGGCACCACCACGCTCGCCGAGATCGACGCCGAGCTGGTGCGCCGCGCGGCCGCCCGCGGCGCCACCGTCACGTGCGTGCAGTCCAACCTCGAGGGCGCGATCGTGGACGCGATCCAGGGCGCGCGCGGCACCGCCGACGCGATCGTGATCAACCCCGGCGGCTACACCCACACGAGCGTTGCGATCCGCGACGCGATCGAGGCGGTGGCCTTACCAGCGATCGAGGTCCACCTCTCGAACATCCACGCGCGCGAGCCGTTTCGACACACGTCGATCACCGCGGCGCGCTGCGTCGGACAAATCTGCGGTTTCGGGCCGCAAAGCTACTACCTGGGACTGGACGCCGCCTTGACGATCGTGGAAGGTTCGCCCCGCTGATGGCGAACGGACGCAAGGCATCGAAAGTCGCGACCCCGACCGCCGGCCGGAAGCAGTGGCCGGCCGAGGCGCCCGAGGGCGGCGGCGGAGCGGGCGCATCGACCGAGGATCTCGTCTCCATCGTGCGCGGCCTCGCCGCGGCGGTGGCCGAGCACAACCTCTCGGAGCTCGTCGTCGACACGCCCGAGGTCACCTTCACGCTGCGTCGCGGGGTGGCCGGCGTCGCCACCTCCGTCGCGGCGCCCCACATGGCGCCGATGCACGCGCCGGCGATGCCGACCACGCCGGCGGTGATCGCCGCGGGGATGCCGTCGGCGTCACCGCCATCGAGCCACGCTTCCGCGCTCGCGTCCGCGGCGCCCGCCTACGAGGCGGCGGTCGAGGACAAGGGCCACGTCGTCACCTCGCCGTTCGTCGGCACCTTCTATCGCAAGCCCAACCCCGACTCGCCCGACTACGTGAAGCTCGGCGACAAGGTCAAGAAGGGCCAGGTGCTCTGCATCGTCGAGGCGATGAAGCTGATGAACGAGATCGAGGCCGACATCGACGGCACGATCGCGGGCATCCTCGCCGAGGACGGCGTGCCGGTCGAGTACGGCCAGCCCCTGTTCAAGATCAACCCGTAGGCACGGGGACCGACCGTGTTTCGCAAGGTCCTGGTCGCCAATCGCGGAGAGATCGCGCTCCGCATCATCCGCGCCGTGCGCGAGATGGGGCTCGAGTCGGTCGCGGTGTACTCGACCGCCGACGCCGACGCGCTGCACGTGAAGTTCGCCGATCAGGCGGTGTGCATCGGTCCGCCGCCGTCGCGGCAGAGCTACCTCAACATCCCGCAGATCATCAGCGCCGCCGAGATCACCGGCGCCGACGCGATCCACCCGGGCTACGGCTTCCTGTCCGAGGACGCCGAGTTCGCCGAGGTCTGCCAGAAGTGCAAGCTGACCTGGATCGGCCCGCCGCCCGAGGCCATGCGCCTCATGGGCGACAAGATCTCGGCGCGCGCGGCGATGCAGAAGGCCGGCGTGCCCATCCTCCCCGGCACCGGCACGATCACGACCGAGGAAGAGCTGCACACGCATGCCGAGCGCATCGGCTTGCCGGTGATCCTGAAGGCGGCCGCCGGCGGCGGCGGTCGCGGCATGAAGATCGTCTTCGACATGGCGCGGCTCTCGCAGGACTGGAGCACGGGCAAGGCCGAGGCGCTCGCCGCGTTCGGCAACCCCGACATGTACATGGAGCGGTACTGCGAGCGACCGCGCCACATCGAGATCCAGGTCGCCGCCGACAAGCACGGCAACTACACGCACCTCGGCGAGCGCGAGTGCTCGATCCAGCGCCGTCACCAGAAGGTGATCGAGGAGGCGCCGTCGCTCGCGCTGCCCGACGCGGTGCGCACCGAGCTCACCGCCGCCGCCGTGCGCGCGATCTCCTCGATCGGATATCGCAACGTCGGCACGCTCGAGTTCCTCCTCGATCGCGACGGCAAGTTCTACTTCATGGAGATGAACACGCGGCTCCAGGTCGAGCACCCGGTGACCGAGCTGGTGACCGGCCTCGACCTCGTGCGCGAGCAGCTGCGCATCGCGCAGGGCGAGCCGCTCTCGTTCGATGCCAACGCCGTGCGCAAGCCGCGCGGCCACGCGATCGAGATGCGCATCAACGCCGAAGATCCCGATAGCTTCGCGCCGTGGCCCGGCAAGATCACGGCGCTCCACCTGCCGGGCGGCCTGGGCGTCCGGGTCGACACGCACATCTACGAGGGTTACCGAGTGCCGCCGAACTACGACTCGATGATCGCGAAGATCATCGTGCACGACGCCGATCGCGCAGGCGCGATCCGGCGGGCGCGCCGCTGCCTGGACGAGATGGTGATCGAGGGACCTCGCACCAACATCCCCTTCCTGCGCCGCCTCATGGATTCCCCGGAGTTCCGGGCCGGCGACTTCGACACCGGCTTCGTGGCCCGCTTTCTGGCAAAGGGGAAGCCGTGAGCCCGGGGACCAGCCGCAAGTACCCGTGACGTAGCCCGTCCAGGGCGTAAAATTGCCGAATCATTGAAACCCTTCCTTGACCAGAACGAGCGTCGGGCCGTACCCTTGAACTGTTGCGATTCGACGACTTCTCCGCGGGCCCAGCCGGTTCGCCGGCGGGGGTGAGGTAGCGGCATGGCCTTCAACAAAGAGAAGGTCATGGACGCGGCGCGGAAGTTCGTCGACAAGGGTCAGCTCGACAAGGCGATCAAGGAGTACCTCCGCGTCGTCAAGGAGGACCCCGCCGACGTCCGCGTCTGGCTGAAGATCGGCGACCTGCATGCCCGCAAGGGCCAGAAGCAGGAGGCGACCGAGACGTACCTGAAGGTCGCCCGCTACTACCAGGACCAGGGCTTCTTCACGAAGGCCGTCGCGGTCTACAAGCAGATCCTCAAGCTCGACCCGCGCCTGGTCGAGGTCCACCTCAAGCTCGCGGAGCTGTATCGCCAGCTCGGCTTGATGTCGGACGCGATGCAGCACTTCGAGTCGGTCGCCGCGCACTTCCACCGCGAGGGCAAGACCAAGGAGGCGCTGGCCACGGTGCGCCAGCTCGTCGACCTCGATCCGCAGAACGTCGCGACGCGGATCAAGCTCGCCGAGCTGTACTCGAAGGAGCAGATGGTCGAGGAGGCGGTCGCCGAGTTCGCGCAGGTGTGCGATCAGCTCCGCCGCCAGAACCGTCAGGACGACTTCGTCAAGGTCGCCGAGCGTCTGCTCTGGCACCGCCCCGACAACCGTGATCTCAACCGCGAGCTCGCCGGGCTCTACCTCCGCCGCGGCGATCCGCGGCGCGCGCTGCAGAAGCTCCAGATCTGCTTCAAGGCGGATCCGCGCGACGTCGAGACGCTGGCGCTCCTGGCGCAGGCGTTCCAGGCGCTCGACCAGAAGGGCAAGACCGTCTCGGTGCTCAAGGAGCTCGCGCGCGTCTTCGAGGAAGCGAAGCAGCGCGCCCGCGCCGAGGAGGTCTATCGCAAGATCCTGGTGTTCGCGCCGGGGGACCCCGACGCGCTCCAGTACCTCGGCGGGAACGCGGCGGCGCCCGCGGCGGCGGCGCCGCCACCGACCGCGCCGGCCGAGCCGCCCAGGAAGCTCAACTGGACCGGCGACGTGCCGGCCCTGCGTCCGCCCGGCGACGCGCGGATGACGGGCGCCATGCCGCTCGTCGACGAGCGTTCGCTCGACGGCGACTTCGCGCTGCCCGACGACGTCGACGGTGACCTGGGCGGTGACGCGGTCGAGGCCGAGCCCGCGGCCGACTTCGCCGCCGACTTCGACGAGCATGCGTCCTCGTCGCACCGCCACGCCTCGGTGGCGGGCGAGGAGCACGCCGAGGAGATCGCCAAGATCCTGACCGAGACCGACGTGTACGTGAAGTACGGTCTCCACCAGAAGGCGATCGAGCACCTGCGCCGCGTGTTCGCGCTCGATCCCGAGAACGTCGAGGCGCGCGAGCGGCTCAAGGACGTGCTGCTCTCGCAGGGCCGCGAGGTCGAGGCCATCGCCGAGCTGCTGCGCCTGGCCGAGAGCACGGCGCCCCACGACGCCGGCCGCGCCGAGGGCTACGTGCGCGAGGTGCTCGCCGTCGACGGCGCCAACCAGGCCGCGCTCGAGCTGACCCGCCGGTACGGGCTCGACATCAGCATCGCGCCCGACGTCGAGGTGATCGACGGCGGCAACGATCTCATCATCGACCCCGACGAGCTCGCGTCGGGCGGGGTGGCGCCGGTCGAGGAGGACATCGACTTCGACGACATCGACTTCGGTGATCCGTCGCGGCCGCGCTTCGACAACATGCCGCGGGCCGAGTCGTTCGACGGCATCGATCCGGCGATGTTCGATCGCCCGGCGTCGCGTGGGGGAGCGGCCGGCGCGAGCGCCCGCGCCGCCTCGCCGCGCGCGGTCGGCAGCGAGCACGACTTCAGCCACGATTCGACGCGTCAGGTGGCGGCCGCCGAGGTGCAGGCGCTGGTGGCGCGCACCGCGCACGACGGCGCGACCGGCGAGGTCGCGATGGGCTCGCCGCCCCCGTTCCGCGCGCCACGCGGCGCCGAGAGCTGGCAGGCCAAGCGCCTGAGCGACGCGCTCGACGCGTCCCTCGACGACTCGCTCGCCGACGACATCGACGAGGGCGTCGCCGCCGAGCTCGGCGCCCGCCCGGGCTTCGACCAGCCCGGCTTCGACTCGACCGCCGGCGATCCGATCGTCCCGCTCGACGACGAGGATCTCCCGTTCGATCCGGCCGCGGCGCGCGAGTTCGACGCCGTCATGCGCGGCCGGAGTCACGAGCCCGGCAGCGCCGAGACGTCGTCCGCGCCGACGTTCGATCCCGGCGCCGCCGCGGCCTTCGATCGCGAGCGCGATCAGTACGTCGGCCAGCCGAGCGCCGCGCCCGCGCCGGAGAAGATGGGCGCGCACGTCCTGCCCGCCGAGTCCTTCGAGGCGGAGCCTTACGACTCCGTCCCCGGCTACACCACCTCCGAGGAGGAGGTCGCGCCAGAGTACGATCAGTACGGCAACGCCCAGTACGCGCAGCCCCAGTACGCCGAGGCGCAGTACGTCGACCCGTACGCGTACGACCAGGGCGGGACGATCGATCAGCCGGTCGAGCCGTACGCGGCCGCGCAGCATGCGAGCGCCGCGCCCCGCACCCTCGAGGACGACCTCGACGACGCCGACTACTACATGCAGCACGGCATGTGGGAGGAGGCGGAGGAGGTGCTGCGCGCGCTGCAGGAGCGCCACCGGAATCACCCGCTGGTCGCGGCGCGCCTGCGCGATCTCGAGGCGCAGATCGCGGCCCAGCACGGCGAGGTCGTCGACGACGTGGCGCAGCCGGCGGCAGGCGGCACCGAGACCGTCGACGTCGACGATCTCGAGGAGATCGATCCCGAGGTCATCGACGACGGGGTCGAGGACGACGACATGGCCGCGGCGTTCGACGAGGCGCAGCGCGTGATCGCCGGACGCCACGACGAGGTCGGTCACCACGCCGGCGCCAGCTCGCGCCCCTCGGTGGTGCTGGAGAAGCCCGTCGAGGACTCCGATGGCGACACCCACTTCGATCTCGGCCTCGCCTACAAGGAGATGGGCCTCTACGACGAGGCGATGAAGGCGTTCGAGAAGGTCGCGCAGTCGTCGCCGACGCGCGAGGTGCAGAGCCGCATGATGATCGGCCTGTGCCAGCGCGAGCAGGGCAACCTGTCGGAGGCGGTGCACCAGTTCAAGGCCGGCCTGCACGCGGCGTCGATCAACGACCGCGAGCGGCAGACGCTCCTCTACGAGATCGGCGCGACGTACGAGTCGCTCGGCGACCCGCGCGAGTCGGTCTACTACTTCGAGATGGTGGTGAAGCGTGATCCCGGCTTCCTCGACGCGCGCGATCGCCTGGCGCGGCTGCGCGGCGGTAGCGGCGGCAACGGCCGCCGCCGGGGCGCGCTCGACGAGACCGGCGATGCGATCGACAGCCTCCTCGCCGACGACGTCTGACGATCGGCGCAGCGAGTGGGCGCGGCGGTGCATCCCATGGACGTGACCGCCGACTTGCCGCCGCGCATCGTCCTCTACGACGGCGTGTGTGGCCTGTGCAACAAGACCGTGCGCTGGCTCATGAAGCGCGACGGCGGCCGCATCTGGTACGCGCCGCTGCAGGGTGAGACGGCGGCGGCGCTGCGCGCGCGCCATCCGCGGATCCCCGAGCAGCTCGACTCGGTGGTGTTCGTCGAGGAGGGGCGCGTGCACCTGCGCAGCAAGGTGTTCCTGTACGCGTCGCGCCACCTCGGGTGGCCCTGGAAGTGGGCGTACGGGTTCCGCTGGTTCCCGGCGTTCCTGCTCGACTGGATGTACTGGATCGTCGCGAAGCTGCGCTACCGCGTCTTCGGCAAGTACGACGTCTGCACGCTGCCCTCCACCGACGAGCGCGCGAAGCTCTTGCCATGATCGCCGACCACGCGGCCCAGGCCGTCGTGGCCCTGGCCGTCGCCGGCGTGCCTCCGTTCATCCTGAGCGAGGCCGCGCGTCAGCGCGGCCGGGTCGAAGGAAGGACCCACGCCGCGCTCGCCGCCGCTGGCCTCCTCGCCGCCGCGTCGTTCCTCACCGCGCCCGGCGCGCTCGCCGTCGCGCTCACGACGCCGTACGCGCTCGGCTGCGCCTGGGTCGCCGCGACGGCGGCGCTGCGCATCGTCGCCCGCGGCCTCCGCCCGGCGAGCGCGCTCGTCGCCGACCTCGCGTACGTGTATCTCGGCGGCGCGGCGGTCTGGCTGGTCGCGCACCGCGCCGACCACGCGCTCCTCGGCTATCCGCCGTTCTGGGTGCTGCTCACCGCGGCGCACTTCCACGTCGCCGGCTTCTACCTGACGTCGATCGCGGCGCTCCACCGACACCCGGTCGCGCTCCTCGTCGCGCTCGCGATCCCGCTCACCGCCGCCGGGATCCACGGCCCGCGCTGGCTCGAGACCTCCGCCGCGCTCGCGACCACCGCCGGCGCGATGGGGGTCGCGCTCGTCGCGCTCTTCACGCGCAGGCTCCTGCACGCCCTCTCGGGGCTCCTGCTCCTCGGCAGCATGGCGCTCGCCGCGGCCTATGCGCTGCGCGCCCACGTGCCGGCCTTCACGTTCGCCGGCCTCGATCCGCTCTCGTCGATGGTGGTGACCCACGGCGTCGCCAACGCGCTCGCCGTCGCCCTCGCGCTGGTCGCCTTCACGCGCGCGCCGCCGCCGCCGCACGCTCGCTTCGCGCCGCCGTTCTCGCGCCTCGCCGCCGGCCTCCACGTGGGCGCCCGCTTCTTCGCCGCGCGCGGCCTCGAGCGCACGCCGCCCCCGCCGGCGTCTCCGCCGCGCGGCCTCGTCGACTCGCTCGACGAGCTCGCGCACCCCGGCAACGCGCCCGCCGCCGTCGCGCCCGCGATCCGCGCCTTCTACGAGCGCACGCACGATCACGCGCTCGTCGTGCGCCCGCGCTGGCGCGCCGGCTTTCGCACCGGGGCCCGGCTCTTCGCCCGGCTCGCGCGACGCATGGGCCAGCTCCAGCTGCCGGTCACCGCGGAGCGCGGCGACGAGGGCATCACCTCGCGCATCGTCGCGATCGAACCAGGCGCGGATGGGCGCCCGTCGCCGCGCGCGTGGATCCGCACCTTCGCCGACGGGCGCGCCATGTACGTCGCCGCGTACGCGACGCACACCACCGACGGCACCGCGTACATGAACATCGCGTTCCCGCTTCCCGGCGGACACCTGGCGAGCATCCTCCGCCTCGACAACCTCGCCGGCACCGACGGCGGCGTCATCCTGTCGACGCGCACCGGCGGCGACGCCGGCATCTGGCTCTGCGCGCGCGCCTTCCGCCGCACGTGGCCGCTGCGCCTCCCGCTCGCCGAGACCATCGCCGTCTGGACCCGCGACGATGCCGCGGCGCCTGCCGAGCTCCGGGCGCTCGCGCCGCCCGGCGCCACGTCGATCGCGCGCCACGAGCTCTGGCTGTGCGGCATGCACTACCTGACGCTCGACTACGCGATGACGCCGCTCGCGCCGTGACCGCGACCGGTCAGCTCGCGAGCACTTCTTGCGCGCGCAAGACGGCGGCCGGACGCTTCTTGACGCCCAGCTTCTGATAGAGGCGGAAGAGCCGGCTCTTGATCGTGCCGGTGCGGACGCCCAGCGTCTGCGCGATCTCGTCGTTGGACAGCCCGCGCCACAGGAGCGCGAGCAGGCGCGCGTCCGTGATCTGGAGGCCGAGGCCGCGGGCCAGCTGCTCGGCGATCTGGCGGCTGCCCGACCCCTGCGCGATCGCCAGCTCGATGAGGAGCGTCCCGGGACGGGCCAGGCTGCGCGCCCGCACCCGGACCGTGAGCTCGCCGTGGACCAGCCGCTCGAGCGCGTGCCCGTGCCGCTCGACCTGGGCCCGGAGGCCGGGCAGGGCGACGGTGAGCCAGGGCGGCATGACGCCGAGCGGGCTGTCCAGCATGGAGCGGGCGCTCGCGTTCATGTACATGGCGCGGGCCGACGCGTCGGCCACGACCACGCCGACCTCGGCGCTCTCGAGCACCGAGAGGAGGAGATCCATCGTCGCGGCCGGACCCTCGGGGGCGCGAGGGACGACGGTGGCGCGATCGACGCCGGGATGGGTCGGAGGAAACGGCGGGAAGGCGTTCAGCATGCCCCACCTTTGTTCACGCCGCGTGCCGCGAGGTGAACCCAGGTTTTTGCGCCACTTGCGTGCGCAAGACGCTGTCCGGGTCCGGACAGTGGTTGGTCGGCCTTGTGTTCCGGGCGATCGGAGCCGATCAGGCCGGCCGCGATCCTCCGAGAATCAGAGACAGGTTGGTGGCCGTGACTCGGTGCAGCGACGCGGAGAGTGACTTGGGCGTGAACCCTTCGAAGGCGATCTCGAGCACGTCCATCGGACCGACGTGGAGCCGGTCGGCGGTCATCGCGAGGCCGCCGAGGTGGAGGTCCTTGACCGTCATGTCGAGCGCGCCGGCGCGGGCGCCGATCACGCCCTCGCCTGGCTGGACCAGCGAGCCGACGATCAGGAGGTCGACGATGCCTGGCGCGTCATCGCCGCCGAAGCGGATGGTCCCGCCGAAGGCGTCCAGGTTGCGCGGGGCGACCATGGAGAGGTGGATGTTGAGGTCCCCGATCGACAGCGAGCGCAGGCGGCCGCGCTTTTCGTCCTTCTTGTCCGGCTTGTCCGGCTTGTCCGCCTTCTCGGGGGAGGGGCTGGGCGCGCGCCGGCCCGGGATGCGGGGGTCGGTGAGGGCGCGCAGCGGGATCCGATCGAAGGCGGCGACCGCGCTCGCGTCCTGGTCGAGCGCGAAGGAGATGATCTCCTTGGTGCCGAGGATCGGCACGCCGTAGCCGATGCGGAAGCGGCCGTTCTCGACGCCGATGTCGAGGAACGTACCCTCGAGCCACGAGAGCCCGTCGTCGAGCTTCTTGTAGTCGAACGCGCCGTCCTTGATCTCGACGTTCACCGTCTGGTCGAGCGTGCGCTTGCCGAGCACCGGCAGGTCGAGCACGACCTTGATCGTGAGCCCCACCGTCCCGCCGACGGCGTCGAGGAACCGCAGCCGCTCCTGCCGCAGCCCCGCCGGCTCACGCTCATCCTGAGCGGAGGACGAGCGAAGCGAGTCCGTCGTCGAAGGACGGAACGCCGTCAGATCCGGAACGTGCAGCTTCACGTCGGCGAACGACGCGTGCTGCGCGTTGAGCTCGACCCCGCCGCCCGCCGATCGCGTGAGCCGGACGCCGTGCGGCAGCTCGACGCCCTCGATGTGCAGCTCGAAGCGGCCTTCCTTGTCGCGCAGCCAGAAGCGTTCCGCCGACGCGGACTCGGTCGCCCAGTCGACCCCCTTGAGCCGGCCCACGAGCGCCTCGAACGTGACCGTCCCCGCGCCGTACGCGACCGCGCCGCTCTCGCCCTCGAGCCCCTCGATCACCGCGCGCGGGAAGTCGAGCCGCCGGGTCTCGCCGCCGATCGTCACGCCCATCCCGTCGACGCGGATGTTGCCCTGGGTACGGTTCCCGCTCACGAGGGGGAAGCTTAGCGCCCATGGTGCGCAACCTCACGTCTCGACGTGACATTCCCGCCGCTCGCTTCGGGCTTGCGATGCCGCTTCACTGGTGTACAACCGCGCGCTATGCGTACGCGCACACCTTCGTTCGTGCCCGCCGTCGCGGCGGCCCTGTTCCTGTTCGCCTGCGGTGGCGGCGACGACACCGGCGACGACGTCGACGCGCGCCGCATCGACGCCCCGATGCTCGACGCCGCCGAGACCGACGCGCCCGACATCGACGCGCCGATGATCGACGCCGGCATCGACGCCCCCACGGATGCCCGCGCGGACGCGCCCATCGACGCGATGCCGACCCCGTCCGAGTCGATCGGCTTCGTGCGCGCCGCGAACGGCGCCGTCAACTTGCCGGTGATGAACGTGACCGTCACGTACATCAAGCCGGTCGGCGGCACGCCCGCGAATGACCCGGCGGGCTTCACCGTCCAGGCGGTGCAGAACGGTCCGGCGGTCATGATCGCGGTCGATCCCGCGACGCTCACGCCGGTGCCGGCAGTGGGTGACGTCGTGAGCTTCACCGTCACGAACGTGGCCGTGAACGCGATGCAGCCTCGCGCGACCGCCATCACGAACTTCACGCGCGTCTCGCAGGGCGCCGACGTCGGCGCCCTCGCGCAGGATGTCACCGCGGCGACCGATCTCGTCACGGCGCTCGGCAACTACGACTCGGAGATCATCGACGTCAGCGGAACCATCGCTGGCAACTTCACGTCGGCCGGCTCGGGCTTCGAGCAGGGCCAGATCACGACGACCGGCATCGGCACCGCGTCGTCGAGCTTCGTCCTGCGCGTGCCGTCGACGATGCGCGACGCCAACGACCTGGTGATGGGCTGCAACTTCACCGTCGACAACACGCCGATGCATCGCTTCAACGCCAACGCGCAGGTCTCCGCCTTCGTCGCGGCCGACATCTCGATCAACGGCTGCCCGGCCCCGATCGTGACCAACGCGGTTGCGCTCTCGGCAACCGAGGTACGCGTGACCTTCTCGCGCAACGTCGACGTCAACAGCGTGATGGCGGACGGTTCCCAGTTCACGTTCGACAACGGCCTCACCGCGTCGGCGGCGGTGGTCAGCGGTCGTACCGTCACGCTCACGACGTCGACTCAGAGCAACGTCACGATGTACACGGTCACCGTGGCCAATACGGTCACCGACTCGCTCGGCACCGCCATGGGAACGCCGAACATGTTCATGTTCATGGGGTTCGTGGCGCCCGCCGTCGTGCGTATCAACGAGCTGAACGCCAACATCGCCAACGGCTGCGACCTCATCGAGCTGCGCGTGATCGCCGGTGGCGCGCTCACCGGTTTCCGGATCACGGAGCGCACGGGACTGGCCGGCGACAACGAGCTGAACTTCACGTTCCCCGCGATGGTGCTGCAGACCAACGATCTCGTCGTCGTCCATCTCAACTCGGGTAGCGCGACCTGCAACCCCAGCGCGGCCACCCAGGAAACGACGAGCGCGAACCAGCAGCCGGCGGCGTCCTTCACCGGTAACTACGACTCCGCCTACGATATCTGGGTGTCCGACGGCGGCCTCGTTGCCACGGACAACGTGATCACGCTCCACGGCCTGTCCGCGATCCTCGACTGCGTGCTCGCGAGCGACGACGCGACGGGGACCTCGGCGCTCAACAGCGAGACCGCGGCGGCTGCGTGCGCCACCGCGAACCAGTGGCAGATCGTCGGCGGTGGTGTACCGAGTGGCGGGTTCGTCGACGACGACTTCAGCGCGAACGCGGCGCTCGACCTGAACGGCACGACCAACTCGTCGACGGGCAATACGATGCAGCGCCTCGACAACAGCGACGACAACGACAAGAACGACTGGAACAACGGCACTGACCTCGTGCGCGCCCACACCTGGGGTCTCATCAACGCGGGTCAGACGCCGTTCTGATTCCCTCCTGATTCCGAGCCGTTGCGCCGGCCGTCGAGAAATCGGCGGCCGGCGCGCAACTTTTCGGGGCGGCCTCGATAAGAGGCAACATCCATGTCCAAGGACCGCCCCACCCGGATGGACCGGCCGTTCCCGGCGCACCCCGCGCCGACCGGTCGCCAGACGGCCATCCGCGAGAATCCGGACGCAGGTAAGCTGCCGGAATCCTGGGCGGACGGGAGCCTCGCCTCAGGACTCGACCGAGGGGGGTGGCTCCCGCATAATGCTGCGGCGATGGAAGGCGCCGTCATTGGTCAGTACAAGGTGACCAAGAAGCTGGGGGAGGGCGGCATGGGCGCGGTCTTCGCGGGCGAGCACACCCTCCTCGGGCGCAAGGCCGCCATCAAGATGCTCCTGCCGGCGCTGTCGCAGAACCAGGAGATCGTGCAGCGCTTCTTCAACGAGGCGCGCGCGGCGACCGCGATCCAGGACCCGGGCATCGTCCAGATCTTCGACTTCGGCTACCACGTCGACGGTAGCGCGTACATCGTCATGGAGTTCCTCGAGGGCGAGCCGCTCGACAGCCGGCTCAAGCGCCTCGGCCGCCTCAACCCGTTCGATGCGCTGCGCATCATGCGGCAGGCGTCGTCGTCGCTCGCCGCGGCGCACGCGCGCGGCATCATCCACCGCGACCTCAAGCCCGAGAACATCTTCCTCGTCGCGGACCGCGAGGTCGCCGGCGGCGAGCGCCCCAAGCTGCTCGACTTCGGCATCGCCAAGCTGACCAACGACAGCGAGAGCAAGGTCAAGACGCACACCGCGGCGATCATGGGCACGCCCATGTACATGTCGCCGGAGCAATGCCGTGGCGCCGGCGCCGTCGACGCGCGCTCCGACGTCTACGCGCTCGGCTGCGTCCTCTTCCACCTCGTCTGCGGGCGCACGCCGTTCGACGGCGACGGTGTCGGCGAGATCATCGCGAGCCACCTGCGCGAGCCGCCGCCGGTGCCGTCGCACGTCGTGCCCGGACTTCCGCCGGAGCTCGACGCGCTCATCCTCCGCTGTCTCGCCAAGCAGCCCGAGCAGCGCTTCCAGTCGGCGAACGAGCTCGCCGACCACATCGGCTGGTTGCTCGGCGCCGGCGGCCAGCCGTCGGCGGCGCCGGCGATGCCGAGCGGCCAGTACGGCGTCCCGGGTACGCCGACGACGCTCTCGGGCGCGTCGGGCGTGCGCTGGAACACCGGCGGTGGCGTCTCGGCGCAGACGCCGGTGCCGGGGACGGTCGCGCCGACGAAGAGCAAGGCCGGGCTCATCATCGCGGGGCTCGGGGTCGTCGGCGTCGCCGCGGGCGTCGTCGTGATGCTGTCGATGGGCGGCGGCGCTGGCAGCGGCGGCGGCACGAGCGCGGGCTCGTCGACGGAGCCGGCCGCGGCGACCGGCGCGGCGAGCGCGGGCACCGCGACGCCTGCGCCGCCGGATCCGCCGTCGCCCACCCCGCCTGCGCCGGTCGTCGAGCTCGACGCCGGCACGGCCGTCGCCGAGACGCCGGTCGACGCCGGCGAGGCGGTCGTCGCGAAGTCGGATCCGAAGCCTGACGCGAAGTCGGATTCGAAGACCGACCGCAAGAAGAAGCGCGACGACCGATCGAAACCGGACACCAACACGCAACCGCCGCCGCCGCCGGCCGATACCGCGACCAAGGGCAGCAAGTGCCCACCCCCTGCGGTCCCCGGCGACCTCGACTGCGACGGCATTCCCGACCGGCGATGACGTGACGGTTCGGGCACGGTCGCGCTAGCCTGGGCGCGTTACCTGGAGAATGACATGCGCACGCTCTCGTCCCTCGTGATGATCTCGTTCGGTCTCTTCGCGCTCGTCGCCTCGGCGGGCCTGGCGCACGCCCAGATCGCGGAGCAGCTCTTCCGCGAGGGCAAGCGCCTCATGGCGGAGGGCAAGATCGCCGAGGCGTGCACGGCGTTCGAGGGTAGCTACCGCAAGGACGAGGCGGTGACCACGCTGCTCAACCTCGCCGACTGCCGCGAGAAGAACGGCCAGTACGCGAGCGCGTGGGGTCACTTCATCGAGGCCGAGCGCAAGACGCGCGGCAACTCCGCCGAGGCGGGCTTCAACTCGACCGCCAAGGACCGCGCGGGCAAGCTCGAGGGCCGGCTCTCGTACCTCATCATCAACGTGCCCGACGAGGCGCGCGTCGACGGCCTCGAGATCACGCGCAACGGCCAGCCCGTCGACAAGGCGGAGTGGAACCGCGACATCCCCGTCGACGGCGGCACGTGGAAGGTCGAGGGCAAGGCGCCTGCGTTCGAGGCGTGGTCGACGTCGGTGACGGTGGGCAAGGAGAAGGACAAGCAGTCGGTGAACGTGCCGCGCTTCCGCGCGCTGCCGGCCGACGTCGTCAAGCCGCCCGACGGCCCCGAGACGGTGGCGGGCCCGGCGCCCTCGTCGTTCACCGGCAAGCGCAAGGCGGCGCTCGGCGTGGGCGCGGTCGGCCTCGTCGGCCTCGGCGTCGGCACCGTCTTCTACTTCCAGGCGTCGGGCGTCTACGACGACGCCAAGGCGGCGCAGACCAACGCCGACCGCGAGCGCCTCACCGACGACGCCAACGGCAAGTACCTCCTGGCGCAGATCGGCTGGGGCGTGGGCGCGGCGGCGGTGGGCGCGGCGGCGTTCCTGTGGATCACCGGCGGCCCGTCGAGCGGAGAGAGCGTCGACGAGACCGGCCTGATCTTCACGCCGCGCGTCGACGGCCGGAGCGCGGGCTTCGCGCTCAGCGGTCGCTTCTGAAGCGGGCGCGGGTCGTCAGAGCCCGAACGCGCAGATGTCGAGCGTGACGTCGTCGACGACCCAGAGGTCGTCGTCGAAGCACAGGTCGAGGTTCGCGAGTTCGCACTCGACCCCGGTCTCGTCGACCACGAGCACGTCGTAGCGACCGCACACGATGTCGTAGATGATGACGTCCGACCCTGGAGGGAGCGATCCGGCGATGAGGTCCGGCCCCCACGAGGCGTCGTTCACGTGGGCGATGTAGAGCTCGTCGAGCCAGTAGCTCGAGCGGTTCGCCACGGTCAGCGTCGAGTCGCCGGGATCGTCATCGGCGACGATGAAGCAGCCACCGGAGAGGGTCGCCGTCGCGATCACGGCGCCGACGAGGAGCGTGTTCGAGAGCTTCATGGACATCCCCCGCGCTCAGTTGGGCTCACCGTCGTCGGCTTTCGGGTCTCGCCACGCCAGCTGCAGGACCTGGAGCTCGTCGAGCTCGTGCTCCTGCAGCTCGTGCGCGCGCTCGGCGGCGCCCTCCGCCGCGGCGAGGGCGGACCGCCACAGCGAGACGAGAGGGCTCACCTCGTCCGAATCGGGGATCTCATCGTCGACGACGACATCTCGCGCAGTTGCGCGTCCGTCCTCGTCCTTCTCCGGGCGCTCGCGCTCGGGTTCGCGCTTCCAGATCCACGTCTTGTGCTCGTCATCGCGTTCCATGACGGAGGCATGAGCACGTGCCGTGCCGGGCCTTCGCGGCGCTCGAGGGCCGTGAGCGCAGAACAATCTATCGCCCCGCCACCGCCGGCCCCGCGGCTTGACTCGTCGCCGGGTTGCGATAGTCTCGCCGGACCGCTGCGGGATTAACTCAGTGGTAGAGTGTCAGCTTCCCAAGCTGAACGTCGT
>ERZ761602.2722-NODE-2722-length-26764-cov-15.818001_pt1 | contig 26764 bp, 25 predicted proteins | sample MGYA00512165_ERZ761602 | MGnify/ENA primary metagenome ERZ761602 (study PRJEB28899, sample SAMN02445085) | bioreactor sludge metagenome | biome: EBPR sludge; isolation source: Thorneside wastewater treatment plant | place: Australia: Brisbane, Thorneside...
CGGTCCGCTTCGAAGCCCACCTCTCATGAGAGCAACGGTATGAAGTCTGGAGCGCGAGGTGTTCAACAACCGATTGAACCCGCTCAAGGAGAAAGCACACGGCGAGGTGCTGATCGGGACGCGTCAGGGGTGGTACGAGTTCAATGAACCGATGCTCCGGGGCCTTTGTCGTCTCCGCGCGCTGACGAAGTTCGGCCTCGATCTCGGCCGCGAGTACTACAAGTAGCGGCAGCGCGTGGCAGCGGTTGCCATCGCCGCGAGCGTTCCACGAGTCATTTCGCACCATGCCCAGCGGGTGTTGCTCCCGTTGTCTGCGAATGCCGCCCGCGCTCGCGCAGGTAGCTTGGTGATGACGTGACCGCGACTACAAGCGCTCGAGTCACCGTCCTCGACCACGGCATCGAGCGTCGGCACAAAGCCGTGCGCCACGCGAGCCGACGACCACGCGCTCAGCACCGACGGTCCCGAGGATCGCGAACGCACCTGATGGGGTAGTAGCTCGCCACGGCATTGATGACCGTGTTGCAAACGCCACCCCTTTCGCCACCCCTTTGCGCGTGACGACCAGTGTCGGCTGGCGTCGTCCGGTGTCGCTAAGGTGTTGTCGATCCTCACTAACGTCGGTCGTCACGCCGCCCAGCCGAGACCTGCAAAACCACCATTCCCCGGTTCAAATCCGGGCGGCTCCTCTGACTAACCCGGCGACCCCGCCGGGTTCTTCTTTGCCCCGCGATACGCGGATCACCACATCGTCCCGGGGGGGCGCGTGGACGAGCACCGCCGGTTACCAGGCGGGCTGCGGGACGGCTCTTGGCCTTCCGTGTCGTGTAGACCCGCTGTCTAGCCAGTTCGACCAGGCGGTTCGGCTGATCGACGTACTGGTTGATACCGCAAGCGTGCTCATTCGACGCACGAGCGGCGGCTCGACGCGCTGTTCGAACAAGGTGGCAAGACCAAGGGTCACGAGACGAAGCACGGACGCGCAGTCTTCATCCGCCCCGAGCCGGAATTCAGCGTCCACAACCGTGGCCAGTACGACGTGTTCTCGAAGCTCGGCGGCAAGGCGATCCGGGACAAGACCGGCGCCTTCGTCCAGATCGACGACATGCAATACGCCTTCACGCACCCCGAGGGCGTGAAGAACAACGCCGACTGGTTCGCCAAGCAACTCACCGACGGCGTCCCGGTCGACTTCATCCTCTTCGACCACGAGCGCGGCCACAAGAAGTGGACCGCGGACGAGGTCACGCGTCGAATGAGGGACGAGGGGCTGACGCCCAAGGCGCTGGCCGACGAGATCCGCGCCTTCGTCGACGGCGCCGACTGGAAACGCAAGCAGGACCTGGCGGGGAGCAAGGGCGAACAGCACACGCACCAGGCCTACGCGACCGGGCCGGCTCCCGCCGACAGCGGCCCGGCGCTGTGGGACCATCTGGCCAAGCCCGAAAGCTGGACGCCCGATCGCCAGGAGCTGCACGGCGGTCTCATCGCCACGGCGCACGCCCATGCGCGGGCGTTCGCCGACGCCGTCGAAGGGCCGCCGACGATCTTCGCGATGCGCGGCAACACGGCCTCGGGCAAGACGCGCGCGATCGCGGGCAACATCCCGGTGCTGGAGAAGGCGGTGAAGAAGACCGCCGGGCTGCGCCACCGTGCGGCCAACCCCGACAACTTCAAGGTCGATCTGCGCGAAGCCGACCTCGACATACCGCTCAGCAGCACCCAGGTGCACAGCGAATCGTCGATGCTGTCGACGCGCTTCGAGGCCACGCTGCCAGGGCTCAAGCGCAGCGACGGCCAGCCGGGGAGCTTCTTGATCGACAAGCGGCTGGGCGCGGTGGCCGATGTGGAGCGTTTGGCGCAGATCGCCCGCGACACCGGCCGTAAGCTCGAGATGTACGACATCGATGCATCGCTGGAGATGTCGCTGTACGGTGTGCTGATGCGTCCGCCGGGCGGCGCGGACCCCGTGCCCAACTTCCAGGTCATCGCAGATGGCTACGTCGCCGCGCGCTCGAATCGAGAGGCGGTGATGGCCGTGTTCACCGCAGATGCCAGCGTCGGTACCTACAAGGTGTTTGGCACCGACGCGACCGGTGCCAAGAAGCTTGTCGCCGAGGTCGTCGGCGGCAAGCAGCGCATCGTCGATCAGGCCAGTTTCGACGGCTGGAAGAATCACGATGTCGAGGAGCACGTGACCACCCTCGAGACGCAGAAGCTCACCCCTGAAGTGGTCGAGGCGGTCACCAAGAACTTACCGAAGCCTTTCCGCGACGAAGTCCGCGCAGCGCTGGAACCGCACGTGAATGCGGGCCGGACCTGGAAGGAAGCGGTGGACCACCACAGCCAGACACCCCCAAGGAGAAGGTGACGCGTGACCACCGACGAGGAGCAACTTGCGGAGTACTTCGCGGCCGAGGAAACGCGCAAGCGCGATCACCTCGACAAGGCGCGAGACGAGGCAAAGAAGCGGGGCAAGGAGCCATTCGACCTCGACCGCCTGTACCAGCTGTGCACGCCGCGCAGCGAGGGCTATCCGATCGAGAAGGGAACGGACAACGGCTGGCTCGAGTATCGCTACTACGTTCGCCTGAAGGAGCTCATGTCGCTTGGCGACTACGCCACCCTGTTGGTGCGCGAGGAGCTCGGCCACATCACCGGGCTCACCGACGGGCTGCCGATGGAGCTGCGGCCCAAGCCCGGCGTCTACCGCATGAACCTGACCATGAGTCTGCGCGGGCCGGATCTCATGGCGGTCGGGCTTGCGGTGTTCGACAAGAAGTGGCACCCGACAGACCGGCTGCCCTACGAGGTCACCGTCGACGATCGGCAGATGGCGCCGCGCGCCGACTGGCTGACGACCTGGGGCCCGAAGACCAAACACGACATCGATGCGCGCTGGGATGACGGCTCGGCGATGCTGGTCAACAAGGGAACCGAGATCGTCAAGCTCAACCGCTTCAAGCTCGACCTCGACCTGGCGCGCTTCATCGACGATCTGGCGACCATCCCCTTCGAGACCGCGGTGTTCCCGACGCGGGCGTTCTACATCTACAAGGGCAACTATCCCGACGGCTGGTGGCGCGGGCCGGGGCTCACGGGTGCACATCACATGGCGGGCTGGGCGATCGCGTTGCGCGGCGACGCCGGTCACGCGCGACTCGTTTCGCGGCGCTGGATCGAGCATGGGGGCCCGTGGCGCGCGCACAACGCGGCAAACGACACGACGCTGTTCCAGTTCCACGATCTCGCGGCGACCGATCCGTTCCTCGCCTGGTCGCAGGCCAAGCCGTGCATCGACAGGCTCACGTACCAGCCCAACCTCGACACCTGCGGCATCGTTGACGTGACGATCCGGAAGTACGAGCCCAAAGACGGGAAATACGACGCGAAAACCAAGCGACTGGAGGTCAAAGCCGGCACCCGCACCGTCTCTGGCGCCGAGATGCACAGCGCCTGCGATCACCGCTATACCGGGCGAATCCGCGCCGGCAAGTGGCCCGCACTGGAAAGCATCGCGTACATTTTCTCGTCGGAGCAGGTGGCTCGCGCCCATCTCCACGAGCTGTGGCTCCGCGAGCTCGAGTGCTGGTACGAGGCCGACGGCAAGCGCGTGCGGCTCGACGCCGACTACGCGCCCAAGCCGCCGGCGCCCCCGGCCTGGGTCCGCTGACGAATTGGCTGGACCATTTGCGGACCACGGGGTAAAGACGGCCGCGATGCGCGCGCTCGTCCTGTCACTCGCTCTACTCCTGACGATCCAGCCCGCGGCAGCGCAGTACAAGCACGGCGCGGAGCACACGTCGGAGCTGAGGATCAGCACGCCGAAGATGAAGGACAGCGGCGTCCTCAACAAGGGAGCCGTCCGCCGCGCTCTCAAGCGAAAGTTCGCAGAGCTCACCAGCTGTCACACACCCGCGATGCCGGCAGGCAACGTCGTCGTCGATCTCTCGATCGATCGCGATGGACTCGTGTCATCGGTGCGCGCGCGCGGCGTGAGCACCAACGTCGCCGCATGCGTGCAGGGCGTGATCGATGGCATCCGCTTCCCATTGCCCAAGGCCACCGTGAAGACTCGCGTCACGCTCACCTACCGCGTGGCGCGACCACGTCCCTGAGACCACGCTGGCGATCGTCGCGGATCATCATTCTTGGCGTGACGCAAGCCTCCGTCCCTTGGGGACGTCGCGGTCTCCGCACGTACGCGGGCGGCGATCGGTTAGGCTGATCAGCAGTGATCCGCGGGGACGATCCGACACGAACGCGTCCGGCGGGGGTCGGCGACGGCGACTCGTCCGCGCCGTCGACCGATGAGCGGGCGCCGCGCGAGCCGGCGGCGCGACCGGGCCCCGTGCGCCGTGGGAGCGACGAGGCGTTCGACGTCACGCAGCGCCACGACGGCGAGGGCAGCGGGCCGCCGGCCTCGACCACGTCGGCGGCGCGCCTCACCCACATCGATCGCTTCCGCGTGGTCAAGCACCTGGGCGCCGGCGGCATGGGCACCGTCTACGAGGCCCACGATCCGGAGCTCGATCGACGGGTCGCGATCAAGCTGGTGCACGCGGACCGGGCGAGCGCCGAGACCCGCAACCGGCTCGCGCGCGAGGCCCGCGCCATGGCGCGCGTCCAGCACCCGAACGTGGTCGCGGTCCACGAGGTCGGGACCATCGGTGACGACATCTTCGTCGTCATGGAGCTCGTCCGCGGGACCACCGCCGCGCAGTGGCTCGAGGCGGCGCCGCGCGCCCGGCGCGAGATCCTCGCGCTCTACCGTCAGGCCGGCGCCGGCCTCGCCGCCTCGCACCGCGCCGGGCTCGTGCACCGAGACTTCAAGCCGGAGAACATCCTGGTCGACGACGACGGCCGGGCGCGGGTCTCGGACTTCGGGCTCGCGGCCGCCGCCAACGAGCGTGTCGCCGGCGCCGCCGACACGCCCCTCGCCGCGGGTTCCCTGACCTCACGGTTGACCACCACCGGCGCGGTGATGGGCACGCCGCTGTTCATGTCGCCCGAGCAGCACGAGGGTCGACCGACCGACGCTCGCTCCGATCAGTTCGGCTTCTGCGTCGCGCTCTACCTGGCGCTCTACCGCGATCGACCGTTCGAGGGCGACTCCCTCCGGGCGCTGTCGGCGAGCGTCCGCGCCGGCGTGGTGCGCGATCCACCGCCGGGCGCGGACGTGCCCGCCTGGCTGCGCGCCGTCCTCCTGCGCGGGCTCGCCGCCGAGCCGGCGCGACGCTTCGCCTCGATGGACGAGCTGTTGACCGCGCTCGACCGGATCCCGGCGCGACGACGGCGATGGACGATCGGCGCCGCGGTCGTGGCCGCGCTGACCGCCGGCGCGGCGATCACGTGGATCGTGATGCCGCGCGAACAGGCCGCCGTCGCCGACCCGTGCGCCGCGGCGTCCGCGCCTGCGTCGCAGGTCTGGAACGGCGCCACCCGCGCGGCGGTCGAGGCGTCGTTCGCCGCGAGCGGACGGCCGTACGCGGCCGACGCGGCCCGGCGCGCGTCGACGGGGATCGAACATTACCTGGCCGCGTGGTCGAAGCAGACGATCGCGTCTTGCCGCGCCACCCACGTCGAGCGGACGCAGTCGCCGGCGCTCCTCGACGCCCGCACCGCGTGCCTCGCGCGCCGGCTGGACGCGCTCACGCGCCTCGTCGCGCGCTGGCGAGGCCCCGTCGACGGCACCGACGTCGACGAGGCCGTGCTCGCCGTCCGCGATCTCCCACACCTCGAGGCCTGCGCCGATCGTGACGCCCTGGCGGCGGAGGTGCCGATGCCGGCTGACGCCGACGCACGCGCGGCGATCGCTCGGCTCCAGCGCGAGCTGGCGACCTTCCAGGAGCTCGTCACGACGGCGCCGCCGGCCGACGCGCTGGCGCGCGCCGACCAGCTCCTGACCCGCGCCGAGGCGCTGCGCTACCCGCCGCTCGTCATCGACGGGCTGGAGGTGGTGGCGCGGGCGGCACAGATCGAGGGACGAGGGGACCGGCTCGAGGCCGCGCTGCGCCGCATGATCCAGGAGGCGGCGACGATCCGCGACGCCGAGCGCGAGGCGACCGCGTGGACGGAGCTCATCCGCGTCACCGGCGCCGAGCAGGGACGCTTCGACGAGGCCCTCGCGCTTCGCCCGGCGGCCGAGGCCGCGGTCGCACGCCTCGGGTCACCGGGCGTCGCGCGAGCCACGCTGCTGGCGCAGACCGGCCGTCTGCTCAGCGCCAAGGGAGAGATCGCGCAGGGGATCGCGCTCCTGCGCGAAGCGGCCGAGCTGGCCCGCCCGACGGACGTGCTCCTCGCCGCTCGCCTCGACGCCACCCTCGCCGAGGAGCTCGGCATCGTCCATCAGCTCGACGAGGCCGACCGGCGCGCCGAGAGCGCCCATGCCATCCTCGAGCGCGAGCTCGGCCCCGGGCACCCGCGCGTCGCGATGGCGCTCAGCCACCGCGCGACGATCGATCACTTCGCGGGGCGCCCGGAGCTCGCGGTCTCGCGCATGGAGCGCGCGCTCGCGACGCTCGAGGCCGCGTACGGCCCGCACGCCTTCGACGTCGCGGTGCTGCGCGGCAACCTCGCCAACATCCTGCTCGAGGCCGGCCGGCCGCAGGAGGCCCTCGACGCCGCCCGCGCGGCGATCGCCGGCTTCGAGCGCACCGTGCCCGAGCCCGCGCTCGAGATCGCCAACACCAGCGTGACGCTGGGCGGTGCGCTGCGCGACCTCGGCCGGATCGAGGAGGCACGTGACGTCCAGGCCGCCGCGCTCGCGCGCGCCATCGCCGCCGTCGGCGAGCGCCACCTCGCGGTCGGCGTGGCGGCCAGCCGGCTCGCCGACACCCGGCTGGCGCTCGGCGATCTCCGCGGCGCGGCCGCCGATCTCGACCGGGCCTTCGCCGCGCTCGACAGCGAGGACGGCGATGCGTACGAGCTCGCCGGCGCGCTGCTCCTGCGCGCGACGGTGGAAGCGAGGGCGCGGCGCCCGGCCCGCGCACGCCCCTACGCCGAGCGAGCCGTCGCCGTCGCCGAGGCGCTCGGCGATCCGGACGCGATCGCCGAGGCGCGCGCCGCGCTGGCCCGACTCCGCTGAGCCGGTCGCCGCGGTGGACGATGCCCCGGTCCCGGCACGTCGCCGGCGCGCGTTGCCCGCGCGTTCCGGCGCGTGCTGGATCCGCGCGCGTCGTGCCGAAAGCGTGCGCGCCCTGCCGCGACTTGCGGTAGGGACCGCGCGCGATGGACCGGCATCGTGACGGCATGTCGAACCACCGCCACCTGATCCGCTCGCTCGTCCTCGCGGCCGCGGCCGCGCCCCTCGCCGCATGCGTCACCAGCCCGATCTGGGGCGACGAGCCCACACGCCGCGATCCCATCGACTTCACCGGCGTGGTGTCGCGCGCCAGCGCGCCGGTCCGCGTCCAGGCATGGAACCACGGCACCAGCACGTTCGACACCGTGCGCACCTTCAGCGCGAGCACCACGCGGCTCGCGACGTCGCCCGACATCTACGGCTGGTCGACGTACGGCGTCTCGCTCGCCGATCGCTACTGGGTGCCGCCGGGCGCCAGCTGCCGCGACGGCGGCATGGCCAACCTGCGCGTCCAGGAGCAGGCCACGAGCGGCGCCTGGTCGGATCTGGCGACCTTCGACGCCGCCGGCGAGGCGTGCCTCTACGATCGCATCGGCGACGGCGAGCATCCCGTCGCCGCCGGCAACGCGTGCAAGCGGTCGCAGGCGACGATCGTCCTGTTCGCGCCGCCGCAGTGCGTGATCGCGCCGGCCACGGACGCCAGCGCGCCCGTCGCCACGATCCGGCTCTCCGACGGCGCCCGCGCGTGGCAGACCTCGAGCGAGGCCGGCGCGGCCGACGTCGACGCCGGCCGCCGGCCCCTGCCCGGCGCGCTCACCGCGCAGGCGCTGGTCCGTGATCGCGACGGCGGCGTCCGCCGCGCCGAGCTCGTCGGCGACACGGTCGTGACCTGCCGCTTCACCGACGGCACGATGACCGCGCTCGCCCTGCCCGTCACCGCCGTGGCGACCCAGACCGTGGTGCCCGGCGCCCAGGTCCAGATCGGCCTCGACGCCACGCGCGCCATCGACGTCACGCGCCTGACCACGAGCACCTGCCCCGCCGGCTCGGCGTTCGTCGGCGTCGCGGGCACGCTCCTCGCGACCGGCACCAACGGCGCCGGCACCACCGTCACGTCGCGCGCGCTCCGCTTCCGGCTGTGAGCCGTATGATCGCGCCATGATCGAACGCATCGTCGATGCACGGCAGTTCTCGGCGGGGTCGATCCGGACGGCGCTGGCGGCGCCGGTCGGCCCCGAAGGCGCGCCGCGCGCGATCGGCCCGTTCGCGGTCGTCGCCCACGCGCTGCCGCTCGCCACGCCGCCGGGGGAGCTACCGCCAGACTTCGACGTGCGACCCCACCCGCACATCGGCCTCGCCGCGGTGACCGCCATGCTCGACGGCCACGCGACCCATCGCGACTCGCTCGGGTCGCGGCAGGAGGTCGGCGCCGGCGGCGTGAACTTCATGATCGCCGGGCGCGGCGTCGTGCACTCGGAGCGCTTCGAGCGGCTGCGCACGCTGGGCGGCACGCTCGAGCTGCTCCAGATCCTGCTCGCGCTGCCCGACGGACACGAGGACAGCGAGCCACGCTTCGCGCACGTCTCGTCCACCGACGTGCCGCAGACCATCGAGGGCGGTGCGGTCGTGCGCCGGCTCGCCGGCGACGAGACCACCCTCGCCTTCCCGGCGCCGATGTTCCTGCACGACGTGCAGCTCGAGCCCGGCGCGCGTTTCCACGTACCGGCCGGCTACCGCGAGCGCGCGGTCTACGTCCTGTCGGGAGCGATCGAGGTCGACGGCGTCGCGATCGGCAAGCAGCAGACCGCGCTCGTCGCGGCGGGCGACGCGACGCTCTCCGCCACCGCGCCCGCGCGCGTGCTCGCCTTCGGTGGCGAGCCGGTGGGCCCGCGCTACCTGTGGTGGAACTTCATCCACTCCAGGCGCGAGCGGCTCGAGGCCGCCCGGGCCGCCTGGCGCGCCGGCGACTTCACCTTGCCGCCCGGAGACACCGAGTCGTTCACGCCCGCGCCTCCCGACCACGGCCGCCCGCTGCAACACCTCAACGCGTCGTAGGCACTCACGAGGCGGAGGTCGGCGCGAGATACCGCGCGAGCTCGCGGAGCACCTCGATCGCGACGGGGTCGGCCTCGACCAGCCACACGTCGCCGCCTCCCGCCCGCGAGAATCGATAGAGCCACGACCCGTCCTCGCGGTTGTAGATCCGCTCCTCGAACCGCAGGAGCTGCTCGCGCGCGAGCGCATGCTCGGCGGTGCGGAAGCCCTGGATCACGCGGTAGGTCGCGCCGGGCGACAGGGTCTCGGGAACGAGCGACATCGCGGTGGCCTCCTCGGCGCCGAGGAGCGCCGCCAGCACGGCGCCGGCACGTGCGACGATCGCGCCGGCGTGCGCCGCGGAGCTGCCCGGGCTCTCGATGATGAGCTCGCCGTCGCGCAGCTCGCAGCGCGTGGTGTCGACGAGCACGGGATCGCGGCACAGCTCGAGGGCGCGGGCGACGTGCGCCCCGGCGATCCGTCCGGCGCCTTCGAGCACGAACGGCGTCGCGGCGTCGCGGCGTCGGTACAGGCGCAGCTCGCGCGGCAGCCGGTCCGTCGCCAGGGTACAGATCGTCCGATCGTGACGGCCGAGGTCGACGATCCCGACGACGACCTCGACGCGCACGCGCACCCCGTCGCGCACCCCGTCGAGGCTGCCGATCGAGAAGCCACGGCCGCCGCGGTGCACGAGCCCGAGCCGGGCGGCGAGCGCTGCCCACGCCGTGCGCTGCCGCCGGCGCCACGCCCAGACGGCCCCACCGACCCCCGCGAGGAGCGCGAGCGCGAGCGCGATGTCGAGGAACGGCCGCAACGTCGCGGATCATCCCTCGCCGTCGCCCCCGCGGGAAGTCCGGCGGCGGTTCACCGCGACCTCAGCGCGCGTCGCCTGGCAGCGCATCGCCGAGCGCGGCGTCGGTGAGGTCGGGCGCGAGCTGCCCACGCGCCTTGGACACGAAGATCCAGACGCGCCGCGTGACGCGGTCGCCGAAGACGCGCACCGACACGACGGTGCGCGCGCCGTGGTGCGGGAACACGAAGCGCAGCACGCGGTCCTCGCCGGTGGCGTAGCCCTGCTCGATCGCGTCGGCGAACTCCTTCACCAGGCTGCACGGGGCGATGTCGGAGAACCTGGCGCCGATCACGCTGGGCGGGAAGAACGATGCCGCCCGAGCCTCGAAGCTGTTGAACTGATCGATCCGGCGATCGCCGTCGAGCCGGATGGCCCCGAACGGCAGCTCGTCGAGCTCCGCGCGCGACAGGTCGGCGAGGCGCATCAGATCCTCCACCGAGAGGCGGCGGACATCGCCCTGCCAGACGCCGCGGGTCTCGGCCTGGTGGAACGCCTCGATCAGATCGAGCAGCCGGCGCACGTCGAACGGCTTGCGCAGGCACGCCGTCGCGCCGTGGCGGAACGCGTCCTTCTGCCAGCCCGTCGACCGCGCCGACACCACGAACACCGGCGCGCGCACCGACAGATCGGCCAGGACGCGGAGCACGCCGCCCCCGGAGAGGTCCTCGAGATCATCGTCGAGCAGGACCAGGCCCACGCCGCCAGCCGTCACCAGCCGGATCGCCTCGAACCCGTTCGCCGCGCGCGCGACCCGGTAGCCCTCTCGCTCGAGCACGAGGGTCAGCGCGAGCGCCAGATCCTCGTTCTGCTCCACCACCAGCACCTTGTCGTCCATCGCCACCACCACGAGGACGGTACCGCATCCGACCGCAGGCGACGAGATACCCCTCCTCGAAGGGGGTCCCAGGCCCGTCTGATTGTTTCGGAGTTCTCCGAGGTTATCGACTGTACGGATTGTTCCGCCGACCTGCACGCCCTGCAGGTGAGGAGAACAACCGATGACCCTTCCGCAGACGATCGACGAGAACAAGCTGCACGAGTTCCTTGGCAAGGTGGTGACCGACGTCGGCGCCGCGATGAGCGCCGCGCTGGTCGTGATCGGCGACGAGCTCGGGCTGTGGCGCGCGCTGGCGTCCGCGCCGTCGCCGCTCACCGCCGTTGACCTCGCGCGCCATACCGAGACGTCCGAGCGCTACGTCCGCGAGTGGCTCGACGCGATGGCGTCGGGTGGCTACGTCGTCTACGACGCGACGGCCGAGACCTACCGGCTCGAGCCGGAGCAGGCGGTCGCGCTCGCCGACGCCGACAGCCCCGCGTTCGTGCCCGGGCTCTTCCAGGTGACGGCGGCGATGTGGGCGAGCCGCGCCAAGATCGGCGCGAACTTCCGCACCGGTGCGGGCCTCGAGTGGGGCCACCAGCACCCCTGCCTGTTCGAGGGTACCGAGCGCTTCTTCCGCTCGGGCTACCTCGGCAACCTGATCCAGTCGTGGCTGCCGGCGCTCGACGGCGTCGTGGAGAAGCTCGAGCGCGGCGCCAGGGTCGCCGACGTCGGTTGCGGAGTCGGCGCTTCGACGATCATCATGGCCAAGGCCTACCCGCGGTCGCGCTTCATCGGCTTCGACTCGCACGCCGCGTCGATCGAGCTCGCGCGGCAGCGGGCGCGCCAGGCCGGCGTCGCCGATCGCGTCACCTTCGAGGTCGCGAGCGCGACCGACTTCCCCGGCGATGGCTACGATCTGATCGCGCACTTCGACTGCTTCCACGATCTCGAGGATCCGAGCGGCGCGGCGCGGCACGCGCACGCGGCGATCGCACCCGACGGCACCTGGCTGCTGGTCGAGCCGTTCGCGAACGACCGCCGCGAGGAGAACCACAACCCGGTCGGGCGCGTCTTCTACTCCGCGTCGACGATGCTCTGCGTGCCGCACTCGCTGTCCCGGGGCGGGCCCGCGCTCGGCGCGCAGGCCGGTGAGCTCCGCCTCCGGGAGCAGGTGGTCAGCGGCGGGTGGCGCACGCTCCGCCGCGCGACGCAGACGCCGTTCAACCTCGTACTGGAGGCCCGGCCGTGAGCATATGCTCCGCGGATGGTGGCTGACGACGCGCGACGGCTGAGCGGGCGACGCGGCGAGCTCGCGGCCATCGCCAGCGCGCTCGACGACGCGCGCGCCGGTCGGGCGCGCACGCTCGCGCTCGTCGGCGAGCCGGGCATCGGCAAGACGCGGCTCGCCGGCGAGGCCGCGGCCGTGGCCGCCGCCCAGGGCTTCTCCGTCCTGTGGGGCAAGGCGTGGGAAGCGGGCGGCGCGCCCGCGTACTGGCCGTGGCGGCAGCTCTGCGAGCCGCTGCCGCGCGACGAGCTCACGGCGCTCTGGACCGGCCGATCCGCGCCGGCCGCCGATCCGGACCAGGCGCGCTTCGAGCTGTTCACCGCGGTGGCGCGCGCGCTCACCGAGCACGCCGCGCGAGCACCCACGGTCTGCATCTTCGACGATCTGCACGCCGCCGACATCCCCTCGCTCGAGCTCCTCGCGTTCGCCGCGCGTCACATCCAGGCGCCCGTGGTGTGGCTGGTCACCTGGCGCGACGCCGAGGGAGCGCGCGCGCCGGTGCGAGACCAGCTCGTGCGCATCGCGCGCGAGGCGACGATGCTGCCGCTGGCCGCGCTCTCGGACACCGACGCCAACGCGATCATCGATCAGGTCCTCGCATCCGCGGACGTCCCGCTCCGCGAGCAGCTCGCGCGCGCGACCGGCGGCAATCCACTCTTCCTGGTCGAGACCCTGGGCGCGCTCGCGACCGGCCACGCGATGTCGCGCGACCAGCTACCGCTGGCCGAGGGCATCGCGGCCATCGTGCGCGGACGCCTCGACCTCGTCTCACCCGAGATCCGCCGGCTCGCCGAGGCCGCGTCCGCGGTCGGCCGCGAGGTCGACCTCGATCGCTGGTCGGCCGCCGCTGACCGCCCGCGCGACGACGTGCGCGCCGGCGCCCGCGAGCTGGTGGCGGCCGGGCTCCTCCGCGAGGCGGCGGCGGGATGGCGCTTCGATCACGACCTCGTGCGCGAGGCGATCTACCGCGCCGCCGGAGACGGCGTGCTCGCGTATCACGAGCGGATCGCGCTGCACCTCGACCAGGCGATCGCGCTCGGGGACCCGAGCATGTCCGGCGCGCGCGCGCACCACGCGCTCTCCGCCCGCAGCCCGCGGGCGATCGACTGGGCGATCGCCGCCTCGACGCACGCGTGCCACCAGTGCGCGCACGAGGAGGGCATCGCCATCCTCGAGCGGGCGATCCGCGAGCTCGGCCCCGCCGCCGCCCGCGATCCCGCGCTGCAGATCGCGCGCGGGCGCGCCTACCTCGGCTGCGGCGACGTCTCGTCCGCCCGCGAGGCGCTGACGTCGGCGATCCGGCTCGCGCGGCGGGCCGACGACCCGGTGCGCTTCGCCGACGCGGTGCTCGCGCTCGGCACCCACTACGTCTTCGGCGATCAGCCCCACGAGCTCCTCGCCCGCATCGACGAGGCGATGGCCATCCTGCCCACCGGCGAGCGCGACCGGAGAGCCCGGCTGCTCGCGCGCAAGGCCGCGGCGCTGACGCCGGCCGCCGATCCCGCGCCCGTGCTCGACATGGCGCGCGAGGCGATGCGGCTCGTCGCGAGCTCGCCCGACGACGCCGCGCGGCTCGAGGTCGCCGTCGCGGCCGGAGCCGCGCTGGTGGGCTTCACCTCGCCGCGCGAGTGCATCGCCGTCGACGAGCTGGTCGTCGAGCTCGCGCGCCGCCTGGGCGACCGCGCCCTCGAGCTGCGCGGCTTGTCGCGGCTGGTCACCACGCACTTCGAGGCCGGTGACTTCACCCGCGCCGAGGCGCTGCTCGCCGATCGCGACACGCTCGGGCGCGCCTTGCGCCAGCCGCGGTTCGCGTGGGCCGAGCACGTCTTCCGGTCGCTGTGCGCGTCGATCCGCGGCGACCTCACGCGGTGCGACGACGACATCGCGCGCGCGCTGGCGCTGGCCGGCGACGATCCGAACTGCGTGCGCGCGTGCGCGGTGCACCGCACGTGGCTGCTCCTGCACGCCGATCGCATCGACGAGCTGCGCGCACACGAGCCGACCGTGCTGGCCGCGATCCGCACGATGGAGCCCATCCTGGCCACGGTGATCCGCGCGGTGATCCGCTGGCGCAGCGGCGAGCTCGCCGAGTCGCGCCGTGAGCTCGACGCGCTCGATCGCGAGCTGGCCCACGGGCGCGCGCCGGTCATCCTGGCGACCCTGGCCGAGCCAGTCGTCGACCTCGGGCGCGCCGAGCTGCGCCAGCGGCTCTACGACCTGCTCGCCCCCGACGCCGATCGGTTCGCCTGCTTCGGGATGTTCGGACCGGCGTGCGGCCCGCCGATCGCGATGTCGCTGGGCGCCCTCGCCGGCGCGCTCGGCGACCTCCAGCGCGCCCGCGCGCACTTCGAGTCCGCGCTGGTGATGTCGACCCGCGCTGGCGCGGTGGTCGCCCGCGTCTGGACGCTCTACCACTACGGGCGCACGCTCGGTCGCGGCGGTCACGCCGACGGGCCGCGCCTGCTCGAAGAAGCCGCTCGCGAGGCCGAGCGGCTCGGCATGAGCCGGCTGGTCACCCGCTGCCGCGAGGCCGCGATGGCGCCGCCGACCACCGCGGCGGCGGCGGTCGAGCGCTCCCGCACCGGGCCGGTCTGGACCCTGACCCCCCACGCCGGGGCCTGGCGCGTCGCGATCGCCGACCGCAGCTTCCTCGTCCCGGATCTACGCGGCATGGCGCTCCTCGCTCGCCTCGCCGCCAACCCGCACGTCGAGGTGCACTCGCTCGAGCTGGTCGCCGGCGACGCGCCGCCCGACGGCGGAGACGCGGGCGAGCTGCTCGACGACAAGGCGCGCGCGGCGTATCGCAAGCGGCTCCAGCAGCTCGGTGACGCGCTCGACGACGCGCGCGAGCGCGGTGACGGCGCGCGCGTCGAACGGCTCGAGCGCGAGCATGCCGCGCTGGTCCAGGAGCTTTCGCGCGCTGTGGGCCTCGGCGGGCGCGTCCGGCGCGCCGGCGCGACCACGGAACGGGCGCGGATCACCGCCCAGCGCCGGTTGCGCGAGGCGATCCGCAAGATCGGCGAGCTCGACGCCGACCTCGGGGCACACCTCGACAGCGCGATCCGGACCGGCACGTACTGCGTGTACCGCCCGTGATGGCGGTGTAGCTTCGCGCCGTGGCGAAGCTCTATTTCCGCTACGGCACGATGGACAGCGCCAAGACGCTGAACCTGCTCGCCGTCGCCCACAACTACCGGAAGCAGGGCAAGCGCTGCCTGCTCCTCAAGCCGCGCGTCGACACGCGCTTCGGCGCCAGGACGATCGCGTCGCGCTCGGGGCTCGAGGCGGAGGCCGACCTCGTCGTCGACGAGACCAGCTCGCTGCCGCCGGAGACGTTCGCCGGGTACCACTGCGTGCTCGTCGACGAGGCCCAGTTCCTCGCGCCGCGCCTGGTCGAGGATCTGCGGCGCGCGACCGTCGACCCCGGCGTGCCCGTCATCTGCTACGGGCTGCGCACCGACTTCCGCACCCACCTCTTCCCCGGCGCGCAGCGGCTCATGGAGCTCGCCGACCGGATCGAGGAGGTGAAGGTCACCTGCCAGTACTGCAACGGCAAGGCGATCTGCAACCTGCGGCTCGCGGGCGGCAAGGCGGCGCTCGACGGACCGACGGTGCAGCTGGGCGACACGGAGTACCACCCGGTCTGCTGGCGGCACTACGACGAGGCCGTGAAGGCGGCTCGTTCGTAACTGGCTCGCTACAACTCGATACGAACTACGACCATGAAATGACAAAAGAAGATTGGCTCGATCTCGTCGCGAGTCGTAGCGTAGCCGACACAAAGGACCCACCATCTGAGTGCCTGGTCCTGGAGGAAAGAACGACCATGAAGAAGATGATGACGATCCTCGCCCTCGCCTCGGCTCTCGCCCTCGTGGGCTGCAAGAAGAAGGAAGAGACCCCGGCGGCCGGCTCGGCCACCGCGACGGCTGGCAAGGTCGATGACAAGGGCAGCGCCGCGGCGACGGGCGCGGAGCCCGGTACGGCGGCGGCCACCGGCGCGGGCGCGGCGACCGGCACGGAGCCGGCTGGCGGCAGCGCGGCCCCGGCGGCGACCGGCACCGGCTCGCCCGAGTGCGACGAGTACCTGAAGACCTTCGACGACGTCGTCGCGAAGTGCAAGGACAAGCTCGGCCCGGCGCTCGATGCGATGCAGCAGAGCCGCGACGCGCAGGCCGAGGCGTTCAAGCAGTGGGCGTCGCTCGACGAGGCCACCAAGAAGGCGGCCGTCGAGGCTGCGGCGACCGGCTGCAAGTCGGCGACCGACGCCCTCAAGCAGAGCGCGACGTCGATGGGCTGCACGCTCTGATTCGAGCGAGCTGACCATCACGCAAGGAACGCCGGCCGCGAGGTCGGCGTTTCTGTTTTCGGCCTAGCGCGCGGCCTGCGTCGGCGTGAGGAGCTTGATGTCCTCGACCTTCTTCGGCGCATCCTGGCACTTCACGATCGGCGTGACGGCCTGGCCGCGAAGGGACGCGCGCCGCGGCGCCGCCCAGAACGCGTCGAGGGCGGCGGCGCCGAACAGGACGAGCGCGAGGCTCCAGAGGAGGAACCCGCGCTCGAACGCCGGCGGGCGCCTCGATTCACATCGTAGTACCGGCAGTGGCTCGCTCATGCGGATCTCCGGGACGTAGCCGAAGCATAGCCCAGCCTCGACGGCGCGCGACGCCGAAAACACGACGCGGCCCGTCGGGCCGCATCGGTTCCATCGCAAAGGAGCGAATCAGGCCGTCATCAGCACAGCGGCTGGTCGGGCGGGCACTTCAGCTTCACGCCGGCCTTGACCTTGTCGAGGCGGGCCTGCGCCTCACGCTGCTGGCGGCGAATCTCCGCCTGGCGCGCCGCGACCTTGTCGCGCTCCGCCTGCGAGCTCGCCGCGGCGAGCTGACGCTCGGCCTCGCTCATCTGCTTGTCGAGATCCTTCTGCGCCGCGATGAGGGCATCGACCGTCGCCTTGAGCTCGGCGGTCTCGCGCTCCTTCTGCTCGCGGAGCTCGCGATCCTTCTCGGCGCGGAGCTCGGCCTCCTGCCGCTTCTTCTCGGCGGCTTCCTTCTCGTTGCTGCGCTGGATCATGAACAGCACGGCGCCGACGGTGATCGCCGCGAACACGAGCATCGCGACGACCAGGGCGACCGGGCGCTTCTTCGACGCCTCGGTCTTCCGGATCTCCATCTCGTGGGCGAGGCGCTGGGCCTCGAGCTGCGCCTGGTGCTCGGCGCGGGCGCGCGCCTCGGCCTCCTGGATGCGCAGCTGCTCCTCGCGGACGCGCGCCTCGGCGGTCTCCTTCTCGAAGCGCGCGGCCTCGAGCTGGCGCTGCCGCTCGGCCTCCTCGGCCTCGCGCTGCCGCCGTTCCTCGTCCATGCGGGCGCGGATGCGGGCTTCCTCCGCGGCCTTGGCCGCATCCTCTTCCTCCTTGACGCGGCTCTCCTCGATCGAACGGAGCTCGCGCAATGAGAAAAGAACCGAATTCTCTCGCTTCTCGGACTGGGCCATCGATCCCTCGGGTTCTTCGATCTGTACCACGCACGATCCGGCCGGGCAACGGCAACGCCGGGCTCGCCCCGACGAAGACAGCCGCCGCGTCGCGCTGTTGCGAGCCCGCCATGCGTGCGATACATCCGCCTGGCGTGGGCTTCGTCGATCTCCACTCGCACGTCTTGTTCGGGCTGGACGACGGTGCGCGCGACATCGGGACCTCGCGGGCGATGCTCGGCGCGCTCGCCGCCCTCGGCTTCACCGAGGTCTACGCCACGCCGCACCAGAAGGCCGGGCAGTTCATGCCGTCCCGGGGGGCGATCGACGAGGCGTTCGCCGCCGTCCGGGCGGTCTGCGCTCCGGAGGTCCGGCTCGGGCTGGCGGCCGAGAACATGTGGGATGATGTGTTCTACGCGCGACTCCAGGACGGGACGATCCCGGCCTACGACGGCGGCGACGCGTTCCTGGTCGAGCTCCGCCCGCCAGAGCTGCCGGTCGGCGTCGTCGACCAGCTCTTCAAGCTGCGGATGAGCGGCAGGTCGCCGGTCCTCGCGCACCCCGAGCGGTACGAGCCGCTGTGGCACGACGACGGTCTCGTCGAGCGGCTGCGCGCCCAGTGCGCATTCGTCTGCGATCTCGCCGCGCTGGCGGGGTACCACGGCAAGCAACAGCAGAAGATGGCGCGACGGTTCGTCGAGGAGGGGATCGCCGTCGCGGTCGCCTCCGACGCCCACACGGTCGAGGACGTGCGCTCGGCCGCCGAGGGCATCGCCTGGATCCAGAAGCGGCTGGGCAAGGCGGCCGTGACCCGGCTCCTCGACGACGGCCCGCGCATGGCGCTCCTGGGCGAGCTGTAGACCGATGAAGCTCGCGATCAACCTCGGGCTCTCGCTCGTCATGCTCGCGCTGTCGCTCTGGCTCGTGTGGCCCAACGAGACCGCCAGGGAGGCGCTCGGCGCGGCCTTCGATCACCTGGCGTTCGCCGAGCTCGCCCCGACGATCGTCCTCTACATCGCGATCGTCGCGGTCGTGCACTTCTGCCGCGCGTACCGCTGGAACCACCTGCTCGCCCCGATCGGGGTCCGTCTCGGACTGGGACGGCTCATGGCCGTGTCCTCGGTCGGCTTCATGGCGATCCTCGTCCTGCCGGCACGCCTCGGGGAGTTCGTCCGCCCCGCGCTCATCCGCCAGAAAGGCCACGTCTCGGCGTCGGCCGCGCTCGGCACCGTCGCCGTCGAGCGCATCATCGACGGGCTCGTGGTCTCGGTCGTCGTCTTCGGCACGTTCATCGCGCTGCACGACGCCGGCTCGCCGGGCTGGATGATGCCGACCGCGTACGTCTCGTTGGGCGTGTTCGCGGTGTGCCTGGTCGGCCTCCTCTTCGCGCTGCGCTGGCCGGCGTGGACGGTGCGGACGTTCCTCTCCGTCACGCTGCTCGCGTGGCTGGCGCCGCGCGTCGCCCGCAAGCTCGAGGAGAAGCTCCACCAGCTCATCCGCGGCTTCGCCGTCCTGCGCGATCCGAAGAACCTCGTCCCCTTCCTCCTCTGGACGCTGGCCTACTGGTTCATGAACGGCCTCTCGTGCTGGGTGCTCGCGCGCGGCATGGGCCTCGACATGTCGCTCGTCGGCGCGTTCGCGATGATGGGGCTCGTCGCCGTCGGCATCACGCTGCCCAACTCGCCGGGCATGATCGGCCAGTACCAGTGGCTCACGATGCTCGGCGTGTCCCTCGAGCTCGCGGCCAACGTGCTGACCAAGAACCACGCCGCGTTCGACGCGGACCTGTTCGGCAAGGTGCTCGCCTACGCGATCTTCCTGCACGGCCTGCAGGTCATCTGGTACGTCGGCGCCGGCCTGGCCGCGGTGGCGACGCCGCACGTCTCGTTCTCCGAGCTCTGGGCCGCCCGAAAACTGGACCCCGAGCCGGTCGCGGGCGACGCTCCAGCGTCGTGAGACGTCTCGGGATCATCGTCACCCTCCTGGCGCTCCTGCTCGCGGTGCCAGCGCCGGCGGTGGCGAAGAGCGAGAAGACCGTCGTCTATGCGGTCGAGAAGGTGTACCCGGCGGCGGTGCGCTTCCTGCGCGTCGATGAGGGCGTGAAGATCGTCGAGAAGGACGCCGACGCGGGCTACGTGATGTTCGAGCTGTCGCAGGACGGCAAGACGTTCCCGGGCGCGCTCGAGCTGGTCGTGGCCGAGAACGCAGGGCGGCCGGCGGTGAAGCTGGTGCTGCGCATCGAGGACCGGCCGTCGTACGTCGAGACCGCCATGCTCGAGCGGCTGGAGCGGAAGCTGCGGGCGGAGCTGGGCAGCGAGCCACCGCCGGTGCAGAAGGCGCCGCCGATGAAGCCGGCTCCGGACGAGCAACCGAAGAAGTAGCCGGGCACGGTGTTAGAGTCGGCGCGTGATCGACCTCCGGTCCGACACGGTCACCCGCCCCACGGCCGCGATGCGGCAGGCGATCGCCGGCGCCGAGGTCGGCGACGACGTCTACGGTGAGGATCCGACGGTGCGGCGGCTCGAGGAGACCGTCGCCGACCTGCTCGGCACCGAGGCGGCGCTGTTCGTGCCCAGCGGCACGATGGCCAACCAGCTCGCGTTGCGCGCGCTCACGCGCCCCGGCGAGGAGGTGATGATCGGCAAGGACGCGCACTGCTGGATCCACGAGTCGGGCGCGCTCGCCGCGCTCGCCGGCGCCCAGGTCCAGCAGCTGCCGGGCGACGGCCGCTTCGACGCCCACGCGGTGCGTGACGGGTACAAGCCGGCGGTGTCGTGGCTGTCGCCGACCACGGTGGTCTCGGTCGAGAACACCCACAACATGGGCGGCGGCCTGGTGTGGCCGAGGGCGCAGGTCGACGACGTGCTCGCCGCGGCGCGCGCGCTCGGGATGAGCGCGCACCTCGATGGTGCGCGCATCTGGAACGCGTCGGTGGCCACCGGGCTCCCGGAGAAGGCGCTGGCCGCCGGGTTCGACACCGTGAGCGTCTGCCTCTCGAAGGGGCTGGGCGCGCCCGCGGGCTCGCTCGTCGCCGGCGCGCGCGACGTGATCACGCGCTGTCACCGCTTCCGCAAGATGTACGGCGGCGGGATGCGCCAGGCCGGCGTGCTCGCCGCCGCCGGCCTGCACGCGCTCGCGCACCATCGCGACCGGATCGTCCAGGATCACGACCACGCGAAGCTGCTCGCCGGGCGGCTCGCCGGCGCGCCCGGGCTCGACGTCGACCCGGCGCGCGTCGAGACCAACATCGTGATGATCGACGTGGCGGCGCCGCGCTCGGCGCAGGCGCTGGTGGCGGCGTGCGGCGAGCGCGGGCTGCGCGTCTCGGCGATCACGTCGCGGCGGCTGCGCCTGGTGACGCACCTGGACGTCGATCGTGCGGCGTGTCTGCAGGCCGCCGAGATCCTCCTCGAGGTCGCGCGGTCCGCGTGATGGCGCCGGTCGTCGCGCGTTCGGTCGGGGTCCTCGCGCTGGTCGCGGCGTGCTCGGCCCCCGCCCTGCCCGCGGAGCTCGGCCGCGCATACGAGCTGGAGGCCGCTGGCGACACCGACGGCGCGATCGCCGCGTACCGCCGCGCGCAGCGACCGTGCCGCGAGCCGACGCCGACCCGGCTCCAGCGTGAAGACTGCGCGCGGGCGCTCATCGGCGAGGCCGAGTTGCTCGAGCGGGCCGGCCGCATCGACGAGGCGATCGCCGCCTACGCCGCGATTCCGGACCGCACGGGCGGCGCGCCTCCGCCGTCGGCGCAGGCCTTGTGGCGCGCTGGTCGCCTGGCGTACGACGCCGACCGCGTGCCCGAGGCCGCAGGGTTCCTGTGGCGGCTCATCACCGAGCTACCGGACGAGGCCTTCGCCGCCGACGCGGTCGGCTTCGTCGTCGCGCGCACGCGCTCGGTCGACGTGAAGGCGCTGTGGGGGCGGCTCACGGCCCTGTACCCGGGCCTCGATCACACCGCCGTGGCGGACAACCTCCTGTGGGCGCTCGCCGACCTCGCCGAGCACGAGCTCGGCGATCCCGGGGCCGCGCGCGAGCTCTACGACCGCATCCCGCGCGACCACCCCGAGAGCGGCCTGCGTGACGACGCGCGCTGGCACGCGGCGCGGATCTCGCGCGAGATCGGAGACGCGGAGGGCGCCGCGCGGCGCCTGCGCGACCTGCTCGCGACGCGCGAGGTCGCGATCGGCGCCGGCTCGTACTTCTCGGTGTGGCTGGACGACGCGCAGCTCGAGCTGGGACGCGTCCTGCGCGACGACCTGCACGATCTGCCGGCCGCCGCGAGCGCGTTCGCCGAGCTGCCCGAGGACTACCCCAGGTCGATCCTCGTCGACGACGCGCTCCACGAGCTCGCCGCCACCGAGCTCGCGCGCGGCAACGCCGCCGGTGCCTGCCGCGCGGCGGCGCGGCTCCTGAAGCACGATCCCGAGTCGCGCCACGCCGCCCGCGCCAGGGAGCTCGGGGCCGGATGCTAGCGAGGCGCCCGGCGTGATCGAGCTGCGCGACGTCGGCGTTCGCTTCGGTGCCCGCGCGGTGCTCGAGGGCGTGACCCTGACCGTGCCGCGCGGCGCGCGCGTCGGCATCATCGGCCCGGCGGCGTCGGGCAAGAGCGTGCTGGTGAAGCTCATCGCCGGCCTGGTCGCGCCGACCAGCGGCCGCCTCGTCATCGACGGCGCCGACGTCACCGGCATGTCGGAGGAGCGGCTCGCGCCGGTGCGCGCGCGCATCGGCATGCTGTTCCAGAACTACGCGCTCTACGACTTCCTCACCGTCGAGGGCAACGTCGGCTTCCCGCTGGTCCGGCGCGGCGAGGCCGCCGACGTCGTCGCCCAGCGCGTGCGCGACCGCCTGCGCGCCGTCGGGCTCGCCGGCAGCGAGGCCAAGATGCCGTCGCAGCTGTCGGGCGGGATGAAGAAGCGCGTCGGCATCGCGCGCGCGACCATCGCCGCGCCCGAGCTCGTGCTCTACGACGAGCCGACCGCCGGCCTCGACCCGGTGACCACGTCGAAGATGTACGATCTCCTGCGCGCCGATCACGACCGGAGCGGCGCGACCGCGATCGCGGTGTCCTCGGACGTGGCGGCGCTCGTCACGTTCGTCGACACCGTCGTGTTCGTCTACCAGGGCCGCGCCCACTACCAGGGCCCGGCGAAGACCGTGGCCGACGCCCCGGACCCGGTGGTCCGCCAGTTCGTCCGCGGCGCCCTCGACGGCCCGCTCGTGGGATAGGCTCGCGCGGAGCGAGTAGCACCATGCTCGGGGAGAACGCGATCACGAACATCGGCAGCCGCGCGGTCGCGGTGAGCCGCGAGCTCGGCGGCATCACGATCCTGTTCGCCCAGATCCTGCGCGCGCTCGTGCCGCCCCGGCTCGACACCCGCGAGCTGGTGAAGAACCTGCACAAGATGGGCAACCGCTCCGTGCCCATCGTGGCGCTCACGGCGTTCTTCACCGGCGGCCTCATGGTCGTGCAGGCCGCGCCGTTCGTGCAGCGGCTCCAGGCGACCTCGCTCGCCGGCTGGGCCGCCGGCTACGCGGTCCTGCGCGAGGTCGGCCCCATCCTCATCGCGCTCATGTTCTCGGGGCGCGTCGGCGCCAACAACACCGCCGAGCTGGGCACGATGACGGTGACCGAGCAGCTCGACGGCCTGCGCGCCCTGGCCATCGATCCCATCCGCTACCTCATCGTCCCGCGCGTCGTGTCGATGATGGTGATGCTCGTGTGCCTGACCGTGATCGGCGATCTCATCGCGCTCCTGGGCGCGATGCTCGTCGCCAAGGCGGTGCTCGACATCGAGTTCGGCATCATGTACGCGAGCTTCGTCGAGAACCTGGCGCCCGAGGACTTCCTGCACGGCGTCTACAAGTCGCTCGCGTTCGGGCTGTCGATCGCCGTCACCTCCTGCTACTTCGGCGTCACCGTGCGCGGCGGCGCCGTCGGCGTCGGGCGCGCGGTCAACGCCGCGGTGGTCGCGGCGGCGGTCTCGGTGATGCTCCTCGACTTCTTCCTGACGTACCTGAACGTATGAGCTTCGTCATCGATCGCATCTTCGGCACCATCTCCGCGGTCGGCGCCTACGCCATCGGCGGCGTGCGCGCGGCGCTCGAGCTGTGGATGGTGTTCGTGGGGACGATCGCGGGCATCTGGCGCATGTACGGGCGGCGCGGCGCCAGGCGGCCGGCCGGCGCCCTCGTCGAGCAGATGCACATCATCGGCAACCGCTCGCTGCTCTTCATCGTCGTCACCATCGGCTTCATCGGCATGGTGATGATCTACCAGGCGTGCCTCCAGTTCTCGCGCGCCGTCGGCGACCTGTCCCAGGTCGGCGTCCAGTTCCTGCGGCTCATCGTCTCGGACCTGGGGCCGACCCTGACCGCGATGATGCTGTCGACGCGCGTCGGCGCCGGCATCGCCGCCGAGATCGGGTCGATGAAGGTGACCGAGCAGGTCGACGCGCTCCGCATGTCCGGCGTCCTCCCCGTCGACTACCTGCTGGTGCCGCGCTTCCTGGCCTCGATCGTCATGACGCTCGGCCTCTCGATCCTCGGCTGCGCGATCATGTACGGCGCCGGTGGCCTCACGGCCTGGCTCTCGTTCGAGGTCAACCCGCGCGTCTTCTTCGACGTCTCCATGGTGCGTCCGCGCCACCTGATCCTCGGCCTCATGAAGGCCCTCGCCTACGGCGCCGCCATCCCGATCGTCAGCGGCTTCTGCGGCCTGCGCGCCCGCGGCTCGAGCGAGGGCGTGGGCTGGGCGACCACCGCCGCCGTCGTGGGTAGCTCGTTCGCGGTCATCTCGATCGACTTCTTGCTCTCGGTCGGCGCGCTGTGGCTCCTGGGAGGCGACCTGTGACCGCGCCGGCCTCGCTCATCGAGTTCCGCGACGTCCACAAGGCGTTCGACGGCAAGCCGGTGCTGCGCGGCATGACGCTCTCGGTCGGCAAGGGCGAGATCCTCTTCATCATCGGCACCTCGGGCGTCGGCAAGTCGGTGACGATCAAGCACCTCGTCGGCTTCCTGCGCATCGACCAGGGCGAGATCTGGTTCGACGGCAAGCGCGTCGACCAGCTCGACGAGAAGGGCTTCTACGCCGTCCGCCGCCGCATCGGCATGGTGTTCCAGAACGCGACGCTCTTCGACTCGATGACGCTGGCCGAGAACGTCGCCCTGCCGCTCCGCAAGCACAAGAAGCTGCGGCAGGCGACCGCGCTGGCCGAGGCGATGGGCCGCCTCGAGCAGGTCTACCTGACCGGCTTCGCCGATCGCTTCCCCGCCGAGCTCTCCGACGGCATGCGCAAGCGCGCGGCGATCGCGCGCACGCTCACCATGGATCCCGAGGTCGTCCTCTTCGACGAGCCGACCACCGGCCTCGACCCGGTCAACGCGCGCCGCATCGATCGCCTCATCCTCGAGCTCTCCCGCAACCTCGGCGTCACCGCGGTCGTCGTCTCCCACGACCTCGCGTCGATCTTCTCGATCGCCGATCGCGTCGCCTTCCTCTACCAGGGCCGCGTCCACGCCGTCGGCACCCCGGCCGAGATGCGCGACAGCCCCGACCCGATCGTCCAGCAGTTCATCCAGGGCCAGTCGAGCGGCCCGATGGAGACGCCGGGGTTCTGAGCCGCGCCCCTTTCGTTCAGCGCCCCAGGCGGGCGAGGAGCTCGTCGCGCCAGCGGTCGGCGCCGCAGCTCTCGTCGGTGGCGGCGATGACCTCGGCGGCGTGGGCGAGCTCGTGGACCAGGGCCGGCGGCAGCGCCGGCGTCTGCTCGACGTAGAGCGTGAGGATGAAGTAGGCCAGGCTGTCGGCGATGACGGCGGCCTGCGCGGCGGCCGACGACGCCGGGCCGCGCGCCGCCCAGTGCGCACGCAGCCACGGCAGGACGACGCCGGGCACGAACGCGACGCCGCGCGCCGCCCACGCCGGGTACGCGGCGTGCTCGGGCAGATCGGTGACGTAGGCGAACGCGAGCGGCGCGACGGCGTGCGTCGCCCGCAGCCACGCGTCGACGGCGTCCGACAGCACCGCGCGATCCTGGTTATCGAAGTGCTTGTCGAAGCGATCGGCCGTCCCGGCGTAGAGGAAGTCGCGGCTCCACGCGAGCTCGTGGCGCAGCGCCGGCGGCACGAGCGCCACCAGGGCGTCGCGGTCACCGGGCGCGACCGGCGCGGCGAAGAACAGGCCGCCGCCGACGTTCCTGCGCAGGCCGCCGTGGGTCGGGGCGCACAGGAGCGGGAACGGATCGGCGGTCACGGCACCGCCGGCGTCGTCCCGGGCTCGCGCCGCGGCGCCCGCGTGGGCAACCCCTCGCGGTCATCGGGACGGCCGATGATGCGCCAGGGCGAGCGCTTGAGGATCTTGCCCAGGTCCTTGGCGTCCTCGGGGAACTCGGGGTCACGCGACAGCTTCATCAGGCTGCCCTCGCCGCGGTCGACGATCGCCATCAGCTCCTGCGTCCCGGCGAGGAGGTGGTCCACCTTCGCCATCACGCGATCGCCGTCGGCGAGCACGGCGCGCAGGCGGCCGATCGCGTCCGGCGCCGCCGCGGTCGCCTGGCGCTCGACCCGTTCGAGGTCCGCGCGCAGCGTGTCGGCGGCGGCGCGGACCCGGGCGACGGCCGCGCGCGCCTGCGCGATCGACCCGCGGGCGCGCGCCGCGAGCGCACGGAGCTCGGCCGGCGTGGCGCCGGCGGCGTCGAGCGTGCGTCCCAGCTCGCGGGCCTCGCGCCACAGCGTCGCGAGCTCGACGCCCAGGGTCGCGTAGGCGCCCGGGGTCGGTTCGACCGTCTCGATCGTCGTCGACAACCTGGCCAGCGCCGCGCGGAGCGCGTCCAGCTCGGGCTCCACCGCCTCGAGGAAGGCGCGCGACCTCTCGAGGTTGTCCCACGTGCGCTGGAGCGCCCGGTCGAGCGACGGGGGATCGATGCCCTTGATCTCGTCGCCGTCTCGCACCGGCCGGCCCGGCTCGCGCGCGGCGCCCGGCGGCGGCCCGACCTCGAGGTAGCGATCCGAGAGCACGCCCTTCGACGAGATGAAGAAGTCGCCGTCGACCGGCACCATGTGCCGGTACGCGTTGTCGACGCGCACGAGCACGATCGAGCCTCCGCTCTCCGACAAGGCGATGCTCTCGACCTTGCCCGCGGTCCGGCCGGCGACGATGAGCGGCGCGCCCTCCTTGAGCGCGCCGCTGTGCCCGAACACCACGCGCACGCGGACGCCGCCGGC
>ERZ761602.2724-NODE-2724-length-26741-cov-11.460204_pt1 | contig 26741 bp, 21 predicted proteins | sample MGYA00512165_ERZ761602 | MGnify/ENA primary metagenome ERZ761602 (study PRJEB28899, sample SAMN02445085) | bioreactor sludge metagenome | biome: EBPR sludge; isolation source: Thorneside wastewater treatment plant | place: Australia: Brisbane, Thorneside...
ACTCTATCCAACTGAGCTACGGGCGCGTGCAGGACGGCAAGCTTAACCGGTTTGCTCTGGCCAGTCCAGCTCGGTACTTCTGAGCGGCGGCAAACGGCGTTACAATTCGTCATCTAACCCGCAGACAACCAAGGATCAGGCATGGCGCAAACACAATTCTCTTCACGAACGATCCTGGTGATCACCATCGTCGTTGCCGTTCTTCTGATGGTTGTCATCTGGCCGCTGTCGATGATCGGCAAGGGCAGTAGCGAAACCAGCAGCGATGCTTACAGCGATGAGGTCTATGTCCGCATTCTGCCGGTGGCCAAACTGGAGTTGGCGAAAGCGCCGGCAGCCGCGGCCGACGGCCAGCCGCGTGACGGCGCGACGGTATATAACGCAGTCTGCATGGCCTGCCACGCCAGCGGCGTCGCAGGCGCACCGAAAGCCGGCGACAAGGAAGCCTGGGCGCCGCGGATTGCCACCGGTACCGATGCACTGATCCTCAGTGTCACCAACGGCAAGGGCGCGATGCCGCCAAAAGGCGGCGGCGCCGACCTGACCGATGAGGAGATCAAGGCCGCGGTCGAGCATCTGGTCGGCCTCGCCCAGTAAGACATCTGGTTCAGTAGCCCATTAAAAAGGAGACCTCGCGGTCTCCTTTTTTGCGCCCTGCGGAAAGCTGCTCCGCAGGATCGGGATGCGTCAGAAGCTTAGTACTTGGGCGCTGCCGGAGCGGCGACCGCCGGAGCAGCCGCGGGGACGGTCGCGGGAACAGCGCTGCCCGCGGCGGCTTCCACTTTGTCGGCAGCCATGTCCTTGGCTGCTGCGGTCGGCGTGCTGGCTTTCGGCATGGCGGCCGAGGTCTTGCTTTCAGCCTTCATCTCGGGCTTGGCGACGCCGCCGCCAGCGGCAGGAGTGGCAGCGGGAGCGGTGACAGCTGCGGCGGTCGGCACCTCGACTGCGGCAGGCTTGGCGGCGGCCTTGGGAGCAGCCTTGGCAGGGGCTGCCTTCGGCATCGCGTCATGCATCTTGTCTTTGGCCATGTCTTTGCCGGCTTCTTTGCCCATTTCCTTGCCGGCTTCCTTGCCCATCTCGTGGGCCATCGCTTCGGGCTTGGCGGTCGCGGCGGTGGCAGCAACGGCCGGGGTCACCGCGGGCGTCGCCGCAGAGGTGGCTACGGCCGGCGTTGCGACAGCTGGTGCTACGGCCGCTGCTGCGGCTGGCTTGGCCGCCTCGATGGCTTTCGTCGCGCCAGCGGCAGCAGGCGTTTCTGCGAAAGCGGCGGTGCTGAAAGCGGCGGCGACGGCAACGGCGATGAGGTTCTTCAACATGTGGATCTCCTGAGATTGATTGGTATTGTTCGCTCGGCCACTTTGCTGTTGTTTCGGCCTTGCCAGCATTAACGTCAGCCCATGCAATCGCGATGTCAGGTCGTGCGTAACCTCGTGTGACAGGCTGTAACCACCTCGCAAGGCGCGGGGTCTTGCAGAATCTACCTGCCCTTGCCGAGCATCGCCTTCATCGCCGCCAGGCGGTCCGAGTTGGCGGCCTTGTCCGGCGGCGCGGCGCTCTTGCCACCGGAAACGCGCAGGTCGTCGCCCATTTCGGCGACGAAACGAGACGCCTCGCAGGGAATGGTTTCGCGGCCCTGCTTGCGGCGCTCGCAGTAGCTCAGGTGCAGCGAACGCTGCGCACGGGTGATGCCGACGTACATCAGGCGGCGCTCCTCCTCGATGCGGCCATCGGCCTGCGCTTCGCGGTGCGGCAGGATGCCTTCTTCGATGCCGATCAAAAAGACGTGCTTGAACTCCAGGCCCTTGGCCGCGTGCAGGGTCAATAGCTGGACGGCGTCGACGTCCGCTTCGTTCTTGTCAAGCAGGTTGATCAGGGCGATGGTCTGGGTGAGGTCGATCAGGGTCTTGCCTTCTTCCTGGCCCTTGTTGCCCAACCAGTCGCAGAATTCCTGCACGTTGCCCCACTTGATTTGCGCCGCCCGCTTCTCGTCGCGCTCGTTGAGCCAGTCCTCGTAAGCGATGGCGTTGAGCAGCTCGGTGAGCAACTGCGCAGCCGGGTCGCTGCCGGCGCGCGCCTGCAGGCGATTGATGAATTCGCAGAATTCGAGCAGCGGTGCCAGTTGGCGTGGCTGCACGCGCTGCGCAAAGCCCTGTTCGAAAGCGGCGGCGAACAGGGACAGGTGCCGTTCGCCAGCATAGCCGCCGAGCGCCTGCAGGGTGCTGGCGCCGACGCCACGCCGCGGCGTGCTCACCGCGCGGATGAAGGCCGGGTCGTCGTCCTCGTTGGCCAGCAGGCGCAGGTAGGCGACGAGATCCTTGATCTCGCTCTTGTCGAAGAACGACTGGCCGCCCGACAGCAGGTAGGGGATGCGCTGGTTGCGCAGGAACTGTTCGAGCGCCCGCGCCTGGAAATTGCCGCGATAGAGGATGGCGTAATCCCGGAAGCCGCCGCGATGTTCGAAACGATGCGCCTGCAGCTTCATGACCACCGCTTCGGCTTCCTTTTCGTTGTCCTGGCAGATGCTGACGGTGATCGGGTCGCCGTGACCGAGGTCGGACCACAGCTTCTTGTCGAAGAGTTTTTCGTTATGCGCGATCAGCGCGTTGGCGGCCTTGAGGATGCGCACCGTCGAGCGATAATTCTGCTCGAGCTTGATCAGCTTGAGCTTCGGATAGTCGCGCGGCAGCCCACGCAGATTCTCGATGTCGGCACCGCGCCAGCCATAGATCGCCTGATCGTCGTCGCCGACGGCGGTGAATGCAGCACGCGGGCCGGCGAGCAGCTTAAGGAGTCTGTACTGGCTGGTGTTGGTGTCCTGATACTCGTCGATGAGCAGATAGCGCAGGCGATTCTGCCACTTCTCGCGCACTTCCGGGTGGTTCTCGAAGAGCGCCACCGGCAGCGCGATCAGGTCGTCGAAATCGACCGCCTGGTAGGCCTGCAGAGTGGCCGAATAGCTGGCGAAGGCGTTCGCGGCGAGTAGTTCGGTGTCGTTCTGCGCCTCCTTGCGGGCCTGATCCGGCGAGACCAGCGCACTCTTCCAGTTCGAGATCAGCGACTGCAGCTTGCGAATGACCGCCTTGTCGACGCTGGCCGCCAGCTCGGAGACGATGGCAAAGCAGTCGGTGGAATCGAGGATCGAGAAGTTCGGCTTGTAACCCAGCGTGCGCGCTTCCTCGCGCAGGATACGCACGCCGAGCGCGTGAAAAGTCGAAATGGTCAGGCCTTTCGACGGCTTGTCGGCCAGCAGCTTGTTCACCCGCTCCTGCATCTCCTTCGCCGCCTTGTTGGTGAAGGTGATGGCGGCGATATTGCTCGGGCTGAAACCGCAGGACTCGATCAGGTAGGCGATCTTCTCGGTGATCACCCGCGTCTTGCCCGAACCGGCACCGGCCAACACCAGCAGCGGCCCGTCGAGGTAGCGGATCGCTTCACGTTGCGGGGGATTGAGCGAGGACATCGGGCGAGTGGACAAGAGGCGGACCGGAGCGGAAAGAGGGGGGAAGCGCAGGCGGGGGGCGATTCTAGCATGCTGCCCGGGAACGCCTGCGCTCGCCCCGGCAACCATCATTGGCGTGGCTGTCGGCGCGACGATTGGTGCGACTGCCGGAATTTTGCCGCGATTGAGCCCTTATCGCGCGGGACGAGAGTGAGGCGGCCGCACTTTCTGTCCTTGCCACTGACGCGCTTTCGTCGGAACATGGCGGGCATTGTCATCGAGTCGCCTGTTCATCCCCTGTGTCATTGAAGATAATTGCCCGTCGAAGGATTGCCGTCATTGATCTGGCCTCGCGCCTGCCAAGCGGCTCACTTTTTCGATGCCGACGCCGTGACGCCCCGGATAGCCCCTCGCCCCTCGCGGGAGAGGGGTTGGGGAGAGGGGGCAACGCTAGAAATCCCCGCGACCGAACACTGGACCAAGCCGCAGCCATCCAGGGTACCTTGATCGCCGCGGTGGCGAGCAGATTCCCCCTCTCCCCCAACCCCTCCCCCGCGAGGGGGGAGGGGAGTAGGCCGCCAACGCTTTTTGTTGCACCTCGCCATCCCTGAGCCCTTCCGCCATGTCTCCGCTGATTCGCCGTCTGTTGCTTGCTGTGCTTGTCGTCGTGCTGATCGCCGGGGGGGTGTGGTGGGCAACGCGACCGGAACCGGTGGCCGTGGTATTCAAGGAAATCGGCCGCGGCCGTGTCGAGTCGACGATCGCCAACACCCGCGCCGGGACCATCGAAGCCTGCCAGCGCACCAAGCTGTCGACCATCACCGGCGGCCGCATCGAAGTCCTGGCGGTGAAGGAAGGCGACCGCGTCGAGAAGGGCCAGCTGCTGATGAAGCTGTGGAATGACGACCAGCAGGCGCAGCGGGCCTGGTACGCGGCGCAGGTGGCGACCGCCCGTCAGCGCGTCAAGGAAGCCTGCACCGTCGCCGCCAACGCCGAACGCGAGGCCGAGCGCCAGGCGAACCTGCGCGCCAAGGGCTTCGTTTCCCAGGCCAAGGAGGACAGCGCGCGCAGCGAGGCGCAAGCCAGGACTGCCGGTTGCGAGGCAGCCAAGGCCGACGTCCTGCAAGCCGAAGCGCGAGTCCGCCTGACCCGCGTCGAGGAAGGGCGGACCGTGCTCTACGCGCCCTTTGCCGGCACCATCGCCAAGATCGTCGGCGAGGTCGGCGAGTACTCGACGCCATCGCCTCCGGGAGTGCCGACACCGCCGGCGATCGACCTGATCGACGACTCATGCCTGTACGTCAAGGCGCCGATGGACGAAGTCGATGCGCCGCGCATCGCTGCCGGACAACCGGTGCGTATCAGCCTCGACGCGCTGCCGAGGCAGTCCTTCCCGGGCAAGGTCAAGCGCGTCGCGCCGTACGTCTCGGCGGTCGAAAAGCAGGCGCGCACGGTCGATATCGAGGCCACTTTCGACGACCCGGCGGCGCCCGGAAAACTGCTCGTCGGCTACAGCGCGGACATCGAAGTGATCCTCGACGCGCGTGAGAATGTCGTCCGCGTACCAACCTCGGCGCTGCTCGAAGGCGGACGAGTGCTGGTCGCCGGTGCCGAGGGCAGGCTCGAAGAGCGGCAGGTGACGACCGGGCTGGCCAACTGGGAATTCGCGGAAGTGCTGGAAGGCCTGGCGCCGGGCGACCGCGTGGTGACCTCGCTCGAACGCGCCGGCGTCAAGGCCGGCGCACATTACGCGGTCGATGGCCAGGCGACGGCAAGCGGCCGCTAACGCTCATGACCTGTCGAGCTACCCCGGATCATGAAAGTCATGACCGCCTCCCCCTTCTTCCCAACCCTTCTCCCGCGAGGGGAGGGAGCGTCGTGAGTCGCTTGCGCGACTTTCACATTAGGCCATGAGCGCGGCGCTGATCGAACTGGCCGGCATCGAGCGCGTTTTTCAGCTCGGCGACAGCGAGGTGCACGCGCTGCGCAGCCTTGACCTGAGCATCGCCGCCGGCGAGTACGTGGCGGTGATGGGCCCGTCCGGCTCGGGCAAATCGACGCTGCTCAACCTGCTCGGCCTGCTCGACCGCCCCAACGCCGGCACCTACCATCTCGAAGGCCGCGACGTCACCACCCTCTCGGCCGAAGAACAGGCGCGGGTACGCAGCGAACGCATCGGTTTCGTCTTCCAGAGCTTCCACCTGGTGCCACGCCTGACCGCCGCCGAGAACGTCGCCCTGCCGATGATCCTCGCCGGCATCGCGCCCGCAGAGCGCGCTGAGCGGGTGGCGCACACGCTGCGTGACTACGGCCTGGAAAACCGCGCCGACCATCGTCCGGACCAGCTCTCGGGCGGACAGCGCCAGCGCGTGGCCATCGCCCGGGCGACGATCATGCAGCCGGCGGTGATTCTCGCCGACGAGCCCACCGGCAACCTCGACCGCGCCACCGGCGAAGAAGTCATGCGCCTGCTCGAAGAACTCAACGGCCAGGGCGTGACCCTGATCGTCGTGACCCACGACGGCGCCCTCGGCGCCCGCGCCAGACGCCAGTTGCTGATGGAAGACGGCGCGCTGCAACACGACAGCGCCCGCCCAGAAGCAGCCACCCGCACGTGCGCACGCCCGACCTGATCCGCTTCGCCCGCGACGCGGCGACCGGCAACCCCCTGCGCACTTTCCTTCTGGTGCTGGCGATGGCCATCGGCGTCGCCGCCGTCGTCGTCCTCACCGCGCTCGGCGACGGCGCCCGCCGCTACGTGCTCAAGGAATTCTCGTCGATCGGCAGCAATCTGGTCATCGTCCTGCCGGGTCGCTCGCAGACCGGCGGCTTCAACCCCGGCAACGCCGTCACCAGCACGCCACGCGACCTGACCATCGACGACGCGCAGGCGCTGCTGCGCGCCAAGGCCGTGCACCGTGCCGCGCCGCTGGCCGTCGGCACCTCCGAAATCAGCTTTGCCGGCAAGCTGCGCGAAGTGATGGTCGTCGGCACCACCGCGGAGTTCATCGACGTGCGCCGCCTGGCGCTCGCGCAGGGGCGCTTTCTGCCCAGCGGGGACTGGCGCCGTGGCGTTTCCGAAGCGGTCATTGGTGCCAAGGTGCGCGACGAAATGTTCGGCCACGAGTCGGCGCTCGGGCAACTGGTACGCGTCGGCGACCGCCGCTTTCGCATCGTCGGCGTCCTCGCCGCCAGCGGCCAGGGCCTGGGCATGAACACCGACGAGCTGGTCATCGTGCCGGTGGCCCTGGCGCAGGCAATGTTCAACAGCAACACCCTGTTCCGGATCCTCGTCGAAGCGAGCAGCCGCGAAGCCATCGAAGCGGCCAAGACGCAGGTCACCGAGATCATCAAGCAGCGCCACGACGGCGAAGAAGACGTGACGATCATCACCCAGGACGCCGTGCTCGCCACCTTCGACCGCCTGCTCGGCACGATGACCCTCGCCGTCGCCGGCATCGCGGCGATCAGCCTGGCCGTCGCCGGCATACTGGTGATGAACGTGATGCTCGTCTCGGTCGCCCAGCGCAGCGCCGAAATCGGCCTGCTCAAGGCCCTCGGCGCCACCGGCGCAACCATCCGCAACGCATTTTTGACCGAAGCGGCGATGCTCTCGGTCGCCGGCGCGGTGCTTGGTTTCGTTTTCGGGCATGCGGGCGCGGCGCTCATCCGCCAGCTCTATCCCGTCTACCCGGCCTTCCCCCCCGACTGGGCAGTACTCGCCGCGCTCGGCACGGCGCTGCTCACCGGCGTACTCTTCGGCGTACTGCCCGCCAGCCGGGCGGCACGGCTCGATCCCGTGCAGTCGCTGTCCAGACGCTGAGCCGACGGCGGGACGGCCGAGAACTCTCGCCGAGCGACACGCACCCCGTCATCGCGCGAAAATCGCCCGCGGTCCGTGGCCTCGATAGCACAGCCACTCGCCGGGTATTACAATGATCGCTAACGTAATACAGAAGGAGGCGCAAGATGGCGACGACACTTACCAGCAAGGGTCAGGTCACCATCCCCAAGCAGATTCGTGACGCGTTGAACCTGGCACCCGGTTGCTCCGTGGATTTTTCGGTCAATCGCGAAGGGGATGTCGTTATTCACAAGGTAGGCGCAAGACCGAGTCGCAAACCCGACCGCTTCGAATCTGCCCGTGGTAAAGCCGATGTCAAATGGCGGACTGACGAGCTGATGGCGCTACTGCGCAGTGAGAGTGAGGGCTGATGCTGCTGGTCGACACCAACGTGCTGGTCGATGTTCTGGAGAACGATCCGGAATGGGCGGACTGGTCAATTGGCCAACTGCGCGCACAATCGAAAGTTCACCGGCTGGCGATCAACCCGATCATCTATTCCGAACTGTCGCTGACCTTCTCGACCGTTGAGGCACTCGACGAAACCATCGACGAGCTTGATCTGACAATGATCGAGTTGCCGCGCCCAGCCCTGTTTTTGGCCGGTAAGGCGTTTGTGCGTTACCGCCGACAGGGCGGAACCAAAAACAACGTGCTCGCCGACTTCTTCATCGGTGCGCATGCCGCTGTATCGCGATTTCCGCTATTGACCCGAGATACGCGACGCTACAAATCCTATTTTCCCGAGGTGAAACTGGTCGCACCAGAAGCCTCGCCATGAACGAATCTCCAACCGCGTGACGCCCCACCCCGACTGAATCCTATGTTTTTTATTCGCAGACTTTCCCCGAGGCTCTCCACACAACGGAGTCTTGATTATTTCCCAAGGCACGGCGGAAGACCTGACCTGCGCGCTGGTGCCATGGGCATATGCGGTGATTGAATCAGTGTTGCCTTAATATTTTTCATCAGTTGGCCGTCTTTGTGGTTTACGTTTTTCATCTGCCACCCACTCAGCAACCAAAGCTTCTAAATCTGTCCATGCGGTAGGTGATGACTCTTTGCGGCGACTTTCAATATATGAATTAAACGCGCGCAATGTGTTGATCATGGCACTACGCCTACCAGCCTTTATGACTTCAACATCATAAACGCGATGAGAGACGCCACGAGCCAAACCTTCATAGAAGTTGAGTAGTTGATGAAGTTCATTCTGAAGATCAGGGTGATCTGTAAACCCTTTTTGGATTTTGCTTAGTGGTATAGCCTCAGTGCAATTTAAATAATTCAATGTTGACTGAAGGCCGCTTAGTGTAATTGATTGGTTGTACTCACTTAATGCCGCTTGCGCGGCCATGCGCCTATTCCAATCATGATCAGCCGCGCTTATTTTGTAGGTTGCTTGGAGCTGCTCTTTTGTTTTCTTAAGCTGAATGCCAGCGTAAATTAGTCCACATAAGGTAATGAGGGTAGCACTTCCAGACAACAGCAGCGAATACATTTGATAGTCTGTCATTCTTCCGTACCCTCACGAATAGTATTTATCTGCTGTCCCGAGAGCGCTTGGCTCAACCGCTGGCGGCTCCTGGCAGATAAACGTTGTTGAACTAAACCGTCCACGATACCGGCCATTATGCGGATGATAACAACGCGGGGCGACCAGAAGTCAACCTTTTTCATGAGGCCGGCCGGCGGCCAGATACTCATCTATCGCAGCAAAGCTCGCAGAAAGGCGACGATCTGTGGCGCAGTCGGTAAGCGCGGAACGCCTGGCACCGATCAGCCAGCAAAAAGGCGCGAAGGATGGTGCCTTGACTGTTTTGCCCAAGGCACGGAGGGTAATCGCGCGCGCTCTTGCTGCTCACCGGCGTGCGCTCCGCCAGCCGGGCCGCGCGGCTCGACCCCGTGCAGTCGCCATCCAGGCGCTGAGCCCGCGGTGGAGCACGCTAATCCGCTAGAATGCTGCGGGTAGGGTGTCTCGCGAGCCCTTGAACACTGCGGCCCGGGGAAATGACAAGCTGATGGCGAAGAGAACCACCAAAAAAGGCGACTCCGCCGCCACCATCGGCTTCGAGGCCAAGCTCTGGCTGGCCGCCGACAAGCTGCGCAACAACATGGACGCCGCGGAGTACAAGCACGTCGTACTCGGCCTGATCTTCCTCAAATATATCTCCGACACCTTCGAGGAACACCGCGCCAGGCTCCTCGCCGGCCAGGGCGACTACGAGGGGGCGAACCCCGAGGACCCCGACGAATACAAGGCCGAGAACGTCTTCTGGGTACCCGCCGATGCCCGCTGGTCGCACCTCCAGGCCCATGCCAAGCAGCCGGCCATCGGCAAGATCGTGGACGACGCCATGGTCGCCATCGAGCGCGACAACCCACGCCTCAAGGGTGTGCTGCCCAAGGACTACGCCCGCCCCGGCCTCGACAAGCACCGCCTCGGCGAACTCATCGACCTCATCGCCACCATCCTGCTCACCGCCGCCAGCGAGGGGGAGAAGACGCATCGCTCGGTTGATCTGCTCGGTCGCGTCTATGAGTATTTCCTCACCCGCTTCGCCAGCGCCGAGGGCAAGAACGGCGGCCAGTTCTACACCCCGTCGTGCATCGTGCGGCTGCTCGTCGAAATGCTCGCCCCGCACGCCAACTCGCGCATCTACGACCCGTGCTGCGGCTCCGGCGGCATGTTCGTCCAGTCCGAGAAGTTCATCGAAGAGCACGGTGGCCAGCGCGACCAGGTGGCCATCTACGGGCAGGAGAGCAACGCCACCACGCGCCGCCTGGCGGTGATGAACCTCGCCATCCGCGGCTTCAGCGCGGATTTCGGCCCCGAGCACGCCGACACCTTCCGCCGCGACCTGCATCCCGACCTGCGCGCCGACTACGTCCTCGCCAACCCGCCATTCAACGACTCCGACTGGTTCCGCAAGGACGACGACGTGCGCTGGCAATTCGGCGTCCCGCCCAGGGGCAATGCCAACTTCGCCTGGGTGCAGCACTTCATTCACCACCTCGCGCCGTCCGGCACGGCTGGTTTCGTGTTGGCCAATGGCAGCATGTCCTCCAACCAGTCCGGCGAAGGCGACATCCGCCGCGCCCTCATCGAAGCCGATCTCGTGGACTGCATGGTCGCCCTTCCCGGCCAACTCTTCTACAGCACCCAGATTCCCGTCTGCCTGTGGTTCCTCGCGAAGAACAAGAACGCCGACGCCAAACGCGGCTTCCGCGACCGCCGCCTGCAAACCCTCTTCATCGATGCCCGCAAACTCGGCACCCTCATCGACCGCGTCCACCGCGAGCTAACCGACGCCGACCTCCAGAAAATCACCACCACCTACCACCACTGGCGCCGCGCCCGCCTTTCCCCCTCTCCCCTCGCGGGAGAGGGCCGGGGAGAGGGGGCGAGCTACGCCGACATCCCCGGCTTCTGCAAATCCGCCACCACCACCGAAATCGCCGCGCACGGCCACGTTCTCACCCCCGGCCGCTACGTCGGCGCCGAGGAAGTTGAAGACGACGGCGAGCCATTCGAGGAAAAGATGCCGCGCCTCGTCGCGGAATTGCACGCCCAATTCGAGGAGTCCGCGAAACTGGAGGAGGCCATCAAAGCAAACCTGCGGGGGCTGGGTTATGGCGGGTGATTTAAAGGAAGTCGCTCGCGCCCATCTTGCAGACGCGGGTGTCGAAGAACTGCCCGGCGATTGGGATGTCGTCACGCTTGGCGACCTCTTGACGGAAGACCGTGGAATTGCTGTTGGCGTCATGTATCCCGGCGACCACGATCCCGATGGAGTGCCTCTTATCAAAGCTGGCGACCTCAACGGAAGCATCATCAACCCGCAGCCGGACTTCCGAATTAGTCAGGACAAGCATCGAGAGTGTCGCCGCACGGCACTCGATGGTGGTGAGTTGCTGATGACCTTGGTTGGCAACGTGGGGCAATGTGCAGTGGTGGCTCCACGCATGGCTGGCTGGAATACAGCTAGAGCCGTCGCGGTGATGCGCCTCTCCGATCCGTCCGAGACCCACTTCGTTCAGCAGTGCTTGCTCAGTCGTCCGCTCCAACATTTGATGGACGTCTGGTGCAATACGACCGTTCAGGCGACGCTGAATCTGAAAGAGATTCGCCAGCTTCCCCTCCCATGGCCACCCAAGAAAAGCCGCGATGCCATAGCTAGCTTTGGGAAGGCGATGGACGACCGAATCGAGTTGAACCGGCGGATGAACGCGACGCTCGAGGCGATGGCGCGGGCGCTGTTCCAGAGCTGGTTCGTCGATTTCGACCCCGTCCGCGCCAAACTCGATTTGACTGTGCGCAGCGCGCAAGCAGGCGGCCGCCAGCCCCCAAACCTCGATCCAGCCACTGCCGCTCTCTTCCCCGCCAAATTTGCTGAAACGGCCGCTGGACACATCCCACACGGGTGGACGGCGACAACGCTCGGCGAAGTCTGCGAAAAGGGCGGCGGCAACATTCAAACCGGCCCGTTTGGAACGCAGCTTCACGCATCGGATTACGTGGATGAAGGCATTCCCTCGATCATGCCGAGTGACCTGCGGGACAACCGAATCGACACCAGGTCCATCACCCGCATTCGTGAGCAGGACGCCGAACGCCTCAAGGTCTATCGGGTGCAAGCTGGCGACGTCGTTTACAGTCGGCGTGGCGATGTCGAACGCCGTTCTTTGATTCGCCACAGCGAGCATGGCTGGCTTTGCGGCACTGGTTGCCTGCGCGTTCGTTTTGGTCCACGTGGCTTGAACCCGTTTTTTGGAGCTTCGTATCTCGGCACCTTGGAATCGCGCGCATGGGTCGTCCGCCACGCTGTTGGCGCAACGATGCCAAACCTGAACACGTCAATTCTCGGTGCGCTGCCCATGATTGTTCCGCCACCGGAGCTTCAAGCCCGCTTCGCCGAAATTGTCCGCCCATGGGACGAGCGCGGCACCATCGCACTTGAAGAATCCCGCACCCTCGCCACCCTGCGCGACACGCTGCTGCCGAGGCTGCTGAGCGGGGAGTTGAGGATCAAAGTGGGAAGCCAGTAGCGTCATGGATTTTCTGCGTCCCCAATTCGAAAGTTCGATTGAACCGTTAGTCCAAGGTGACGTGGTTCAGGTCGGGCGCTTTGGCTATACGGGTGCCGACATCCTGAAGCTTGCTGGCGAAGACGCCTACAAACAGGCGTTCGGCGACTGGGTATGGGACGAGTGGGTACCAACACGCCGAGAGCGCAAAGACGAATTGCTGAAATTGGATTCAAACGAAGGCCGGTTCAATGAACTTAAGAAGATGATCGCGAGTAGCCGCGCGATACCATTCGTGGGGTCCGGAATGTCGGCGCCGACAGGTCTGCCAACGTGGGGCACGTTTTTGCGCGAAACGTGCAAGCGAACGAAGGGATTCAAAGTCGCCGAACTCGAATGCTGCCTTGCTGCGGGCAACTTCGACGAGGCGGCCAGCCGGATATTCGGCGCGATGCCTTCGCAACTTTTTCATGAGCGTTTCGAGAGCAGCTTCATGATCAAACCGACTCAACCTATTGATGGCCCCGTTCGGCTCCTGCCGTTTCTTTTTGACTCAATTGTCATCACCACCAATTTTGACGGAATCCTTGAGGACGTTTACAAAGATCACGGCAAGGCTTTCCAAGCAATTCTTCACGGTTTGGATGTTGGCGACGTCCGCAAAAGAACTGTTGTCGGCTCGCGCTGCTTGTTGAAGCTCCACGGAAACTACAACGCGAGTCATGGGCGCGTATTACTTAAGGACGAATACGATGCATTCTACGAGGCGGGGTGCAGTGGCCGAGAGGAACTCGCGCTAGTCTTTCGTCGCGGGGGAATGGTCTTCCTCGGATGCAGTCTTGCGCAGGACAGGACAATGGCCTTGTTGAAAGAGGTCGCAGATGCCGATAAGAACATGCCGCGGCACTACTCGCTCCTCCAACGTCCGAAAGCGGCGAAAAAGGTTGTCGAACGGGAGCATTTTCTCACCGAGCGCAACATTTTCCCCATATGGTATGACGGGGACCACAGCACCGATGTTGAGGCGCTATTGGTCGGTTTGATGGAAGAACTCGAAAAACTATAGCCATGCCTTCCAATCTCACTGAATCAGTCGTCGAAGACGCCGCCCTCGCGCGCCAGAAACGGGGTCAGGTCTGGACTATTGCCCAAGGCACGGGGGAAGTTCTGACTCCGCGCGTGCGGACCCTCTGCGAATCCTTGGATTTGGCCCAAGCGACGAGGTACGGTCGCGGCTGGCGATGAAGTTTGTCATGAGGGACTCTGAACTTTCATCAGGGCTGTTCCGGGCCAATTGATGCCTATTCTCTGGAAGAGAGCGCCGATTTGACTCCCATTGTTCGAGCCCAGCCATGTCCTGGAACGTATGAAATCGGAGTCCGGTCAGTATCCAGACACGAGTGTCGACATTCGGGCGCGACACGGGGGGACGAATGAGCCTCAAGGAGTCCATTGTCGAAGACGTGGCGCCTGAACGGTTCGCGGCTCAGCTCCGCGAGTTCAAGGAGGCCGCCATCAAGTTTTCCCGGACCCTCGCCACCGTGCGTGCCACACTGCTGCTGAAGCTGCCGAGCGGCGAGTTGAGCGTGGCGGCAACGTCGTCCAGCCTGGAGGGATTCGCGTGATCGACATCCAGTCGACCGCCGACCTGGACCTGCTGCGCGAGTCCGTGGACCTGGAGTGCAAGCTTGCCGCGGGACGCGATGGACAGGGTGCGCTGCCGGAGGACTTCTGGCCGACCTACAGCGCCTTCGCCAACGCGAACGGTGGCGTGGTGCTGCTCGGTGTTCGGGAGCGGCAGGGGCACTTTTCGATCGAGGGCATTCCGAATGTCGCCAAGGTCCGCAGCGAACTCTTCAATGGCCTCAACAACCGGCAGAAGGTCAGCAGTAATCTCCTGAGCGATTCGTCGGTCGCTGAGATCACCCTGGAGGGCCTTGTTCTGCTCGTGGTCGAGATCCCCCGCGCCAACCGCAAACAGCGCCCCGTCCATCTGACCAGCAACCCGCTTGCCGGACATACCTACCGCCGCCTCAACGACGGGGACCGCCCCCTGCCAGACGAGGAAGTGCGCCGCATGCTCGCCGAACAGGTGGAGGACAGTCGCGACGACCGCAACCTGCCCGGTTACAGCTTTGACGATCTGTGCATGGAAACCTTCCGCGCCTATCGCCAGGTGTTTGCCAACCGTGAGCCGGGTCATCCCTGGAATGCCCTGGACGATCTGGAATTCCTGCGCCAGCTCGGTGGTTGGCGCCGGGATCGGGAAACGGGCCAGAGCGGGCTTACCGTGGCCGGCCTCTTGATGTTCGGGTGGATGGCTGCGATTCAGGAAGAATTGCCGAACTACATGCTCGACTACCAGGAGCGATCCGAGGCGAAGATTGAACGGCGGTGGGCGGATCGTCTCACCCTGGATGGGAAGTGGTCGGGTAACCTCTACGATTTTTACCGCCGCGTTTATCTGAAACTCACGGCGGATCTCAAGGTGCCGTTCGCTCTGGAAAAGGGTGAACGCAAGGACGAAACTCCGATCCACGTGGCGCTGCGCGAGGCGCTGGCCAATGTCCTGGTGCACGCCGACTACTCGGACCGGGCGTCGGTACTGGTGGTGAAGCGACCTGACATGTTCGGCTTTCGCAACCCGGGCTTGATGCGGATTCCACCCGAGATCGCCATTCGCGGTGGCGAGCACGATTGCCGCAATCGCACGCTGCACAAAATGTTCCGGCTGGTGGGTGTGGGGGAACAGGCGGGTTCGGGTATCCCGAAAATCTACAATGGCTGGGCCAGCCAACATTGGCGCCCCCCCGCCCTTTATGAGCGCGCCGAACCCTACAACCAGACATTGCTGGAATTGCGGATGGTTGACTTGCTTCCACAAGACCTGCTCACAGCGCTGCGCAAGGTTTTCGGTGCCAGGTTTGACGCGCTCGGCCGCGACGAGCGGCTGACGCTTGCGGCGGCGGGTTCGGAGCAGGTGGTAACCCACTCCCGCGTGCGGGAGATGACCGCGCTCCATTCCGTCGATGCGACGCGGCTGCTTCAGGGTCTGGTGCGGGACGGCTTTCTGGAAGCGCACAACCCGGGGCGCGGCGCAGTGTATTGTCTTCCCGGCGCAGCGATTGCCAGGCCCGAGGAAGTGTTCGGGGCAGGCTCCGCACAATCTGCGGAACGCTCCGCACTTTTGCAGTCGAGCTCCGCACATTTGCCTGGCGCTCCGAACATTGAGTTCGAACAGCGTGACCGCGATGGTTGTCTGCTGAGCGACCAGCTCGATGCACCGGTCATCGATTCGCTTGAGAGCCTGACTCCCACGTTCCGCATTGAGCTGGAAAAGCTCGCGGGTGACCCCAGGTCAAAAAAGAAAATTGCCGAGGAGGCGATGCGGCAGGCGATTCTTGCCGTGTGTCGTGGCCATTTTGTGGCGCTGAGCACCCTGGCTGAACTGCTGAAGCGAGATCCCGATGCCCTGCGGCAGCAGCACCTCAAGCCCTTAACCAAGGAAGGAAAATTGCGCCTGGCGTTCCCGACCGCGCCGACCCATGCGAAGCAAGCTTACCGGTCCGCCGAATGACGCTCCATGAATCTGATGTCGAGGAAGCAGCGTTGTCCTGGTTCGGCGAACTGGGCTATGCGGTCGAGCACGGGCCGCAGCTCTCGCCCCCTGCCTGCCGCGACGACGACGGCGCAGACAGGCGGGCTTCGTTTGCCGAGGTGGTGCTGGTCGGGCGCTTGCGGGCGGCGATCCGGCGGCTGAACCCGGCCATTCCCGAGGAAGCGCGCGAGGAAGCTTTACGCAAGGTACTGCGGGTGGGGACACCATCGCTCGCGCAGACCAACCGTGCCTTCCACCGCATGCTGCGCGATGGCGTACCAGTGGAGTATCCACGCTCCGATGGCAGCATCGCGGGCGATCATGTGCGGCTCGTGAATTTCGGCGATGCGAGTGCGAACGACTGGCTGGCGGTGAACCAGCTCACGGTGATCGAGGGCCTGTCTGCGTGCGGCCAAGCACAGACAGGGCAGCACAAGCGGCGGCCGGACATCGTGATCTTCCTCAACGGGCTGCCGCTGGGTTTGATCGAACTGAAGAATGCGGCGGACGAGGAGGCGACGATCTGGAGCGCCTACGCGCAGCTGCAAACCTACAAGGCGGCGATCCCTTCGCTGCTGCATTACAACGCAGTGCTGGTGGTGAGCGACGGCTTGCAGGCGCGCATCGGCTCGCTCACGGCGAACCAGGAGTGGTTCAAGGTCTGGCGCGCGATCGATGGCGAGGCGGGTTGGCCAAGCAAGGCGCCGAAGGGCACGCTGGAGCTGGAGGTGCTGGTGCGCGGCGTCTTCGAGCGGCAACGCTTCCTCGAGCTGCTGCAGCATTTCATCGTCTTCGAGGAAGACGCGGACTCCGGCGCGCTGCACAAGATCATCGCCGGCTACCATCAGTTCCATGCGGTAAATGCGGCGGTACAGGAAACGCTGCGCGCCAGCGGCATGACCGAGCGCAAGGGATTTCGCGAAGATAGAGGCACCTACTGGGTGGGCCGCATGCACGGCGGCCAGCCGGGCGACCGTCGCGCTGGCGTGGTCTGGCATACGCAGGGCAGCGGCAAGAGCCTGACCATGCTCTTCTTCGCGGCGCGGATCATCCGCGAGAGCGTGATGCGCAACCCGACGCTGGTGGTGCTGACCGACCGCAACGATCTCGACGACCAGCTGTTCGGACAGTTTCAGCGCTGCGCGGACATCCTGGGGCAGACTCCCGTGCAAGCCGCCAACCGCGACAAGTTGCGCGAGCTGCTGGCCGTGGCGAGTGGCGGTGTGGTGTTCACCACCCTCCAGAAGTTCCTCCCCGAAAAGGGCGAGACGATGCCCTGCCTGAGCGAGCGCCGGAACATCATCGTCATCACCGACGAAGCGCACCGCAGCCAGTACGACCTCATCGACGGTCTCGCCCGGCACCTGCGCGACGCGCTGCCGAATGCCTCGTTCATCGGCTTCACCGGCACACCGATCGAGAAGACCGACGCCAACACGCGGGCGATCTTCGGCGATTACATCTCCATCTACGACATCCAGCGCGCGGTCGCCGACAAGGCCACGCTGCCGATCTACTACGAGAGCCGCATTTCCAAACTGGCCCTGAACGCCGCCGCACTGCCGAAGCTCGACGAGGACTTCGACGAGATCACCGAAGGCGAGGAGCCGACGCAGAAGGAAAAGCTGAAGAGCAAGTGGGCCGCACTGGAAGCGCTGGTCGGCGATCCCAAGCGCCTTGCGCTCATCGCCGCCGATCTGGTGGCGCATTTCGAGAAGCGCCTGGAGGCGATGGACGGCAAGGCGATGATCGTCTGCATGAGCCGCCGCATCGCCGTGGACCTGTACAAGGCGCTGATCACGCTGCGTCCCGACTGGGCCAGCGCCAGGGACGACGAGATCGAAGCCGAGAAAGGCAAGACCTGCGTGGTGAAAGTGGTGATGACCGGCAGCGCCGACGACGGCCCCGACTGGCAGCCGCACATCCGCAGCAAGGACAAGCGCCGCAAGCTGGCGAACCGTTTCAAGGACAGTCGCGACCCCTTCCGCATCGTCATCGTGCGCGACATGTGGCTGACCGGCTTCGACGCGCCGTGCCTGCACACGATGTATGCCGACAAGCCGATGCAGGGCCACGGTCTGATGCAGGCCATCGCGCGGGTGAACCGGGTGTTTCGCGACAAGCCGGGTGGCCTGGTGGTGGATTACCTCGGCCTCGCCGATCAACTCAAACGCGCCGTCGCCAACTACACCGAGAACGGCGGTACGGGCGAGGCCGCCTTCGACACGGCGCAGGCCATCGCCGTGATGCTGGAGAAGCACGGCATTGCCTGCGATATGCTGCACCACTTTGAGTGGGCTCAGTGGACGACCGGCAGGGCGGCCGAACGTCTGGCCCTGATCCCGGCCGGCCAGGAGCGCATCCTGGAGCAGGTAGACGGCAAGAAGCGCTGGCTGCAGGTGGTGGCCGAGCTCTCCCGCGCCTTTGCCCTCTGCGCTGCCAGCGATGAAGCCACCGAAATCCGCGACGACGTCAGCTTCTTCCAGGCTTTGCAGGCGGCGCTGAACAAGCAGGGCGGCCCAAGCACGCATAGCCCCGACCAGATCGACGCCGCCGTGCGCCAGCTGGTGTCGAACGCCATCACCCCCGAAGGCCAGATCATTGATGTGTTCACCGCCGCCGGTCTGTCCAAGCCGGACATTTCGATCCTCAGCGACCAGTTCCTCGCCGAAGTGCGCGGCCTCAAGCACAAGAACGTCGCCGCCGAGTTGCTGGAAAAACTGCTCAAGGGCGAACTCAAGGTCCGCTCCCAACGCAACCTGGTGCAAAGCCAGCTCTTCAGCGAGAAGCTCAAGAAGACCCTCAACGCCTACCACAACCGCGCCATCTCGACGATGCAGGTGCTGGAAGAGCTGATCGCCCTGGCCAGGGAACTCGCTGCAGCCACCAGGCGCGGCCAGGACCTCGGCCTCACCGACGACGAAGTGGCCTTCTACGACGCGCTCGCCGCCAACGAGAGTGCAGTCCTGGCCATGGGCGACAAGCAACTCAGGGTCATCGCCGCCGAGCTGATCAGCAAAGTGCGCCAGAGCGTGAGCATCGACTGGACCCTGCGTGAAAGCGCGCGCGCAAGGATTCGCGTGCTGGTCAAGCGTATTCTCAACAAGTATGGCTATCCGCCGGACTTGCAGGAGGAAGCCGTAAAGACCGTGCTTGCCCAGGCGCAGTTGCTGTCCGAGGCTTGGGCAACAGGATGATGACCGACCCCGGCGACTCACTGCTGCGCGTGCTGCGCGCCGTCACGGGCCGCCGGGCGCTCGCTTTGCTGGAGCCGGGCCGGAAGCAGTGGAGCCGGGGTGAGCCGACATGATCGCGACGGTCCAGCTCTGGGGCCGGACGATTGGCGCCGTCTCGTTGCTGGAGGGACGGGACGTCGCGGCCTTTCAGTACGACCCGGAGTTCGCGCACAGCGGAGTCGAGATTTCGCCGCTGACCATGCCCTTGAGCGAGCGGGTGTATGAATGCCCGGCGTTGCCGCGCAACACCTTCCGCGGCCTGCCGGGCCTGCTCGCGGATTCGCTGCCGGACAAGTTCGGCACCGCCCTGGTCGATGCCTGGCTGGCCACGCAAGGCCGCACGCCCGAGGGCTTCAACGCGGTGGAACGCCTTTGCTACAGCGGCAAGCGCGGCATGGGTGCGCTGGAATTCGCGCCGGTGCTGGGGCCGAGCGAGCGCAAGACGGCGAAGATCGAAATCGCTGCACTGGTACGACGGGCCAGCGAGGTATTGACGCACCGAGACGAGCTCCAGGCACACTTTCAACAGCCCGGCAGGGAGAAGGCGCTGCGCGACATCCTGAGCGTCGGCACCGCCGCCGGAGGGGCCCGAGCCAAGGCGGTGATTGCCTGGAATCCGGCCACCAACGAAGTGCGTTCGGGACAAAGCGCGGCCGGCGAGGGATTCGAATACTGGCTGCTGAAATTCGACGGCGTTTCCGGCAACAAGGACAAGGAACTGGAAGACCCGCAGGGCTACGGCAGCATCGAGTTCGCCTATCACCTGATGGCCAAGGTGGCGGGCATTACCATGAGCGCCTGCCGGCTGCTCGATGAAAACGGACGGCGGCACTTCATGACCCGCCGCTTCGATCGCCTACCTGGTGGGGAAAAGCTGCACATGCAGTCGCTGGCTGCGCTGGCGCATTTCGATTTCAACCAGGCCGGGGCCTACGCCTACGAGCAGGCATTGCTGATCATCCGCCAGCTGCGCCTGCCAATGGCCGCCGTCGAGGAACAGTTCCGGCGAATGGTGTTCAACCTCGTGGCGCGCAATCAGGACGATCACGTCAAGAACATCGCTTTCCTGATGAACAAGGAGGGCGAGTGGTCGCTTGCCCCGGCCTTCGACGTCACTTACAGCTACAATCCCTCCGGTTCCTGGACAGCCACGCACCAGATGACGCTGGATGGGAAACGCGACAACTTCACGCTGGCGGATTTCAAGGCCTGCGCGAAGGCGGCGCTGCTGAAACAGGGCCGCGCGGCAACGATCATCGGGGAGGTGCAGGCGGCCGTGCGGCGCTGGCCGGAATTCGCCGCCGACGCGCACCTCACCGACGAATGGCGCGACAGGATTCAAACAACCCACAGGCTGTCTTTCCCGGAAAAATGATTCGCCCCCGCGACTCCCTGCACCTCGCCCTGCGCGCCATCACCGCGCACCGCCTGCGCAGCTTTCTGACCCTGCTCGGCATTGCCGTCGGCGTTGCGGCGGTGATCCTGCTGACCTCGATCGGCGAAGGCATCCATCGCTTCGTGCTCGCCGAATTCACCCAGTTCGGCACCAATGTAATCAGCGTCGCTCCCGGCCGGACGAAGACCGCCGGGCACGCGCCGAGCGGCATCCCGACTTCGGTGCGGCCGCTGACGCTCGACGACGCACGCGCCCTCGAACGCCTGCCGCACATCACCGGCATGACGGCGACCGTCTGGGGCAATACCGAAGTCAATGCCAATGGCCGATTGCGGCGCACGACGGTCAATGGCGTCAGCCCCGACATGCTCAAGGTGTTCAGCATCAAGGTGCGCAGCGGCCAGTTCCTGCCCGCCGAGGACGCCGACAGTGCGCGCGCCTTCATGGTTCTCGGCGCCCGCCTCAAGGAAGAGTTGTTCGGCAGCGCCAACCCGCTCGGCGCCCGCGTCAGCGCCGGTGGCATGCAGTTTCGCGTCATCGGCGTCCTCGAAGCCAAGGGACAGTTCCTGGGCATCGATCTCGACGACGCCGCCTACATCCCGACCGCGCGGGCACTGGAGCTGTACAACCGCGACGGCATCATGAAGATCGATCTGTCGTACGAGGAAGGCGTGCGCACCGCCGGCGTCAGCGCGCGCGTCAAGGCGACGCTGACGGCGCGCCACGGTCGCGAGGATTTCACGATCACCACCCAGGAAGACATGCTGCGCACGCTGTCGAACATCCTCGACGTGCTGACCATGGCCGTCGGGGCGCTGGGCAGCATCTCGCTGCTCGTCGGCGGCGTCGGCATCGTCACCATCATGACCATCGCGGTCAGCGAACGCACCGGCGAAATCGGCCTGCTGGTCGCCTTGGGGGCGCCGCGGCGAACGATTCTCGGGCTCTTTCTCGGCGAGGCGGTCGCCCTCTCGGCACTCGGCGGCCTGTTCGGACTGCTGCTCGGCTTCGGCCTGGCGCAGCTGATTCACCTGCTGGTGCCGGCGCTGCCGGTGCACACGCCGCTCAGCTTTGTCGCCCTGGCCGAACTCATCGCCGTGCTCATCGGCCTGCTGGCCGGGGTTCTGCCGGCCCGGCGCGCGGCACGCCTGAACGCGGTTGACGCCTTGCGTGCTGAATGAGCTGTGCGATCATTAGCCATCTGCCGTCGCAGGCTGGCGCTGCCGGCGCTTCCCACGACCACATGACCACCCCTGACAAGAGAAGAGCCCATGAACGACACTCCCCTGCGCATCTATCACAACAAGCGCTGCTCGAAGAGCCGCGCCGCCTGCCAGTTGATCGCCGAGAGGGGCATCGACGCCGAGATCGTCGACTACCTGGCGACGCCACCGAGCCGCGAAGAACTGCGCGCGCTGCTGGACAAGCTGGGCCTGAAACCCGAGGAGATCGTTCGCCGCGGCGAAGCGGTCTTCAAGGAGCACTACGCCGGGCGCACGCTGAGCGACGAGGAGTGGCTGGAGGCGCTGGCGACGCACCCGATTCTCATCGAGCGGCCGATCGCCGTGCGCGGCGAACGGGCGGTTCTCGGCAGGCCACCGGAGAAAGTGCTGGAGTTGCTTTGAACTGACAGATCGCGAACGATCGGGCTCCTACCCAAAGAACAGCGCGCCTGCCTCTGTAGGAGCCCGATTTATCGGGCGAAAAAGACTTTCCGTTCGCTCGTCACCCCGACGGGCGACCACGACCAAGCTGGTGTCATAGGAAACGCGGCAAGGCACCGCCGCCCCTTGCCGTGAACGCCGAGGGCTTCAACGCAACCCGATTGGTGGTCCCTGGACTGCCGCGTCGCTTCGCTCCTCGCAGTGACGGCGTCGGGGCTTGTGCCGCCTCGGCTGTCATTGCGAGCGCAGCGAAGCAGCAAGGGCGTCACTTGCGCGCGCCGCCCTTCACCGACCACGAATCCCTGAGCGTCACCGTGCGATTGAAGACCGGGGCGCCGGGCTGCGAGTCAATGCGATCGGCAACGAAGTAGCCGTGCCGTTCGAACTGGAAGCACTCCTCCACCTGCACTGTCTTCAGCGACGGCTCGAGCCAGGCCTGGATGACGCGCATGCTGTCCGGATTCAGGTCCGCGCGGAAATCGCGTTCGACACCTTCGGGATCGCCTTCGCGCCGGGCACCCGGTGACGGCACGGAGAACAGCCGGTCGTAGAGGCGGACTTCGGCGCGACAGGCCTCGGCAAGCGCTATCCAGTGCAGATTGCCCTTGACCTTGTAGCCATCGGCGCCGGGCGTACCGCTCTTCGAGTCGGGAAAGTATTCGCAATGAACGGCGCTGACAGCGCCGCTGTCGTCCAGGTCGAAGCCGGTGCATTTGACCACATAGGCATAACGCAGACGAGCCATGTTGCCGGGATAGAGACGATGGTAGCCCTTGCTCGGTTGCGCCATGAAGTCTTCGCGTTCGATCCACAGCTCGCGGCCAAAAGGCATTGCGCGCTTGCCGGTTTCCGGCTTCAGCGGGTGATTGGGCGCGAAGCACTCCTCGCTCTCGCCGGCCGGATAGTTGTCGATGATCAGCTTGAGCGGATCGAGCACCGCGACGCGGCGTTCGGCTGCTTCGTTGAGCACTTCGCGCATGCAGTCTTCGAGCAGCGAGTACTCGATCAGCGAGTCCGATTTCGAGACCCCGACGCGCTCGGCAAAGAGACGAAAACCTGCCGCCGGGTAGCCGCGGCGGCGCGCGCCGACCAGGGTCGGCAGACGCGGGTCGTCCCAGCCGGCGACGTGCCCTTCCTCGACCAACTGGATCAGCTTGCGCTTCGAAAGGACGATGTAAGTCAGGTTCAGGCGCGAGAACTCGATCTGTTGCGGCAGCGGCCGCTGCAAGAGGCCGCCTTCGGCCAGCCGTTCGAGCAACCAGTCGTAGAACGGGCGCTGGTCGGCGAATTCGAGCGTGCAGATCGAGTGGCTGATGTTCTCGAGTGCGTCCTCGATCGGATGCGCATAGGTGTACATCGGATAGACGCACCAGCGGTCGCCGGTGTTGTGGTGCGTCGCGTGGCGGATGCGATAGATCGCCGGGTCGCGCAGGTTGATGTTTCCCGCCGTCATGTCGATGCGCGCGCGCAGGATGTGCGTGCCATCCGGAAACTCGCCCTGCTGCATGCGCTTGAAGAGATCCATGCTCTCCTCGGCGCTGCGCTGACGAAACGGCGAATCGGCACCGGCTTCGGTGAGCGTGCCGCGACTGGCGCGCATTTCCTCAGCGCTCTGGCTATCGACATAGGCGTGACCGCTGCCGATCAGGTATTCGGCGAACTCGACCATCCAGTCGAAGTAGTTGGACGCGAAGTAGAGGTTGCTCTCGCTGTCTGCCGAGCCCTCGGCGAGCGGGCCTGACCAGGAGAAGCCCAGCCAATGCACGGCGTCGACGATCGAATCGACGTATTCCTGCTCTTCCTTCTCCGGGTTGGTGTCATCGAAGCGCAGATGGCAGCGACCACCGTAGTCCTGCGCCAACCCGAAGTTCAGGCAGATCGACTTGGCGTGGCCAAAGTGCAGATAGCCGTTCGGTTCCGGCGGAAAGCGGGTGCGGATTCTTGCCGGGTCGAGCGCCCCGGCAAGTTGCTGCGCGGCCGGTCCGGGCTGGCCCGACCAGCGGCGCGTCGCGTGCTTGCCGGCAGCGAGGTCGGCTTCGATGATGTTGCGGATGAAGTTGCTGCTGGCGACTGCGGAGCTGCTCGACGCCTTGCTACCTGGCTCCTGGCTCACGGGGCGATCCTTGATTCGAGAAGCCTCGCATTTTACCCGCCCGCGCTGGCAGCGCCGCCGCTTTTCGTGGCCAGCGCGTGCGCTCGCGTTTCGAAGGCGCTGACCATGCCGGCAGCCATCGGCACGACCATCAGCTGGATCACCGGCATCAACAGCAAGGAGCGGGTCTCGCAGTCGAGCGCGAAGTCGACCTGGCAGCGATCGTCGCCGAAAGGCGTGAAGGCCCAGCGAATGTCGAAGTGCGCGAACGAGCGGTCATTGGAACGGACGCTGATCCGGTGCGGGCGATCGAGCTCGGTGCGCGTGCGGAAGCGATGCAGCAGTACTCCAAGCGCCAGGCTCTGCTCGGTCTCGTAGGCCGCCTCTTCGCGGTGAACGATCCTTGCAGCATGAACCAGTGGCACGAACTCGGGATAGCGCTCGACATCGGCGACGACATCGAACAGGCACTCGGCTGGCACTGCAATGGCACGGCTTTCGCGATGGGTTGCCATGGGCTGCTGCCTCCTGATTGCCGTTTCACTGCTCGCTTGCGTGTGCGGTGCCGAGCGGCGCAGGGCGCAGAATCACGAGCTGGGGATGGCTGCCCGACGGCAACCCGCATGCAGAACAGCAGGAATCATAGCAATCATTGACCTTTGGCGGGCAGTGGGATCTTTACGCAAGCGGGCCGAGCAAGAAGCGGCTGCCCTGGAGCTAGGCCGACACCGGTCGTCGGCAGGCGCCCGCCCGGCAAGTGCCGGCGATCCAGCGCAGCGCTGCGACGGCGGCGCTAAGCGGTCTGCGTCCGCAGCTTTTTGCACCGCCGCAAGGAGAATCAGCGCGCCGACCGGCCGGCTTGACAAGCATTTCCCTGGCGGGTAGATTCGCCTCCTGCCCGCGTTAGCATGCCGGGTTCGCGCCGATTTGACGTAAACAGATTGCGGGCGCGTTAAAAATACCGCTAAAGCGAGGCCCACATCAAGACCCGTCGAGCTTTGCGCCGACGGGTTTTTTGTTTTGCAGCGCCGCAACCGTAGATAAGGAATAGCCATGCAGCCGGACCGTACCGCCGAACTCAAAGCCTGCCTCGAAGAGAAGATTCTCGTTCTCGACGGCGCCATGGGCACGATGATCCAGCGCCATCGGCTGCAGGAGTCGGATTACCGCGGCAGCCGCTTCGCCAAGCATCCCCACGACCTGAAGGGCAACAACGATCTGCTGGTGCTCACCCAGCCCGATCTGATCCGTGCGATTCACGCCGAGTACCTGGTGGCGGGCGCGGACATCATCGAAACCAACACTTTCAACTCGACCAGCGTGTCGCAGGCCGACTACCACCTCGAGGCCATCGTCCACGAGCTCAACGTCGCCGGCGCACAACTGGCGCGCTCGGTCTGCGACGAGTTCACCGCCCGTGACCCGAGTCGGCCGCGTTTCGTCGCTGGCGGCCTCGGACCGACCTCGCGTACGGCGTCGATCTCGCCCGACGTCAACGACCCGGGCTACCGCAACACCAGCTTCGACGAACTCGTCGCCACCTACAGCGAAGCCGTGCGCGGGCTGTGCGAGGGCGGTGTCGACCTGATCCTGGTCGAAACCGTGTTCGACACACTGAACGCCAAGGCCGCGCTCTTTGCCGTCGAGCAGTACTTCGAGCAGGTGGGACGGCGCTGGCCGGTCATGATCTCGGGGACGATCACCGATGCTTCCGGGCGGACGCTGTCCGGGCAGACGGCCGAGGCTTTCTGGAACTCCTTGAGCCACGTTCGGCCGCTGAGCTTCGGACTCAACTGCGCGCTCGGCGCCGGCGAATTGCGCCAGTACGTCGAAGAGCTGTCGCGGATTTGCGATTGCTTCGTTTCGGCCTACCCCAATGCCGGCTTGCCGAACGCCTTTGGCGGCTACGACGAGACGCCGGAGCAGCTGGCCGCGGAAGTTTCCGACTGGGCCAGGCAGGGTTTTGTGAACATCGTCGGCGGCTGCTGCGGCACCTCGCCCGAACACATTGCCGCGCTCAGCAAGGGCGTCGCCGGGGTCAAGCCGCGGAAGGTGCCGCAAGTCGAGCAGAAGCTGCGCCTGTCGGGTCTCGAACCCTTCAACGTCGGCAGGGACTCGCTGTTCGTCAACGTCGGCGAGCGGACCAATGTCACCGGCTCGAAAGCCTTCGCCCGGATGATCCTCGAAGGCCGTTTCGACGACGCGCTGGCGGTCGCCCGCCAGCAGGTCGAAAACGGCGCGCAGGTGATCGACATCAACATGGATGAGGCAATGCTCGACTCGAAGGCGGCGATGGAGCGCTTCCTGAAGCTGATTGCCAGCGAGCCGGACATCTCGCGCGTGCCGATCATGATCGACTCCTCGAAATGGGAAGTCATCGAGGCCGGCCTCAAGTGCATCCAGGGCAAGGGCATCGTCAACTCGATCTCGATGAAGGAGGGCGA
>ERZ761602.2725-NODE-2725-length-26734-cov-6.469283_pt1 | contig 26734 bp, 32 predicted proteins | sample MGYA00512165_ERZ761602 | MGnify/ENA primary metagenome ERZ761602 (study PRJEB28899, sample SAMN02445085) | bioreactor sludge metagenome | biome: EBPR sludge; isolation source: Thorneside wastewater treatment plant | place: Australia: Brisbane, Thorneside...
AGGTTCGCGCCGGCCAGGTTCGCGCGGGCCAGGTTCGCGCGGGCCAGGTTCGCGCCGGCCAGGTTCGCGCCGGCCAGGTTCGCGCCGTCCAGGTTCGCGCCGGCCAGGTTCGCGCCGTCCAGGTTCGCGCCGTCCAGGCTCGCGCCGGCCAGGCTCGCGCCGGCCAGGTTCGCGCGGGCCAGGTTCGCGCCGTCCAGGTTCGCGCGGGCCAGGTTCGCGCCGTCCAGGTACGCGCCGGCCAGGTTCGCGCGGGCCAGGTTCGCGCCGGCCCTGACGGCAGCTTCCACCGCAGCGCGCAGGACGGTGTCGTCGGCCTGCTGCTCGTCAGTGACCTCGTGCGCGAACAGCACCTTGTCGGTGAATCGGCGCTTGATCTGGATGAGGGGCATTCGGTGTCTCCCAGCTCCCCGGTGAGGTGGGGGAGTGGGGTGGACTTTAGCGTGCGCGAAACTTCACGTCAACAGCGCCCGCTAAATTTCTTCGCCCCTCGCAAACCCGGGGGTGCGGTGCGTGGTTGCGCATTGGTTAGCATAGCGCTAACATGCGGGCATGCACTTGATCGAGTACACCCGCGACGCCCAGAAGGCGCTGGCCAAGATGCCGCGCAACGTGCGCGAGGTGGTGCAGAGCAAGATCGAGGGCTTGGCGCGCGATCCGTTCGGCGCAGCCAACGTCAAGGCGCTCGTGGGGCAGCCCGGCTATCGGCTGCGCGTGGGCGACTGGCGCGTCATCTACGACGTGGACTCGGGGCGGGTGGTTGTGCGCGTGCTGCGGATTGCGCCGCGCGGAGGGGCCTACGGATGAGCAAGGTTCAGATGATCGAGATCGAGGGCCGCCGCGCCTACCTGGTGCCGGCCGACATCTGGGAACGCGTGAAGGAGATGGTCGAGGACGCCGAGGACGCGGCAGCCTACGCTGAGGCGGTGCGCACCGATGACGGCGTGCGCTACCCCGCGCCCGTGGCCCACGCCATGGCCGACGGCGCGCACCCGCTCAAGGCCTGGCGCGAGCACAAGGGCCTGACGCTGCAGGCGCTGGCCGACGCGGCGGGCGTGAGCAAGCCCTACATCAGCCAGATCGAGCGCAGCAAGCGCGCCGGTACCGCCGCCACGCTGAAGAAACTGGCCGCCGCGCTGGGCGTGCCGGTGGGGGCGCTGGTGGTGTGAGCACCAGCGGGCGGGCCGAGGGGCCGGCGCGGCGGCTTGATCAGGCCGCCAGCTCGATCACGCGCTCGGCCGCTTCCGGCACCGCCGTGACAGCGTGCCAGCACATGCCCACGGCGTCGGCCTCGCTCTCGATCTCGGCGCGGTTGGCGCGCAGCGCGTCGCGCTGGCGCGGGCCCAGCGTCGGGTCGTCGTCGCGCGGCACAGCGGCGATGAGCGCAGCTTGCAGGATGCCGGCCACGTCGCGCGCGCGCTGCAGCTCGAACAGCCGCGCCCGCGCATCGCGCATGCCCGCGGCCTGGCGCACGGCCGACAGCACGGTGAAGTGCACCACCGCCGTCGGGCTGAAGTAGCCGAAGCGCACGCGCTGCCCGCCGGGCACCAGCACGCCGCCCTGGCCGAAGCCGGGCAGCAGGTCGGGGCGCAGCAAGGCCACGGCCTCGCGCACCTCGGTGCTGAAGCGGCGGTTGACTTCTTCCTGCTGCGGAGCGTCTGCCTCCTGCAGCTCGTCGAGCTTGTCCATGTTGGCCACGCTGCTGTACAGCAAGGCGGCGGTGTGCAGCAGCTCGCCCAGGCTGCGCGCAGCGGTGCGGCGCAACGGGCCCGGGTACAGGCCCATCATGGGGTGTTCGAGCGGGTCCAGCGGGCCCGTCTCAGCCATGGCGGCGAACATCGACAGGCCGGCGTCCAGCAGATTGCGCGCACCGGCCGACTTCTGGCCATACAGCGCGTCGAGCACGTCGTCGCGGATGGTGCGCACGGCGCCGCCATTGCCGCCGTAGGCGTGCACGACGCCGACCATCAGCCGCTCGCCGCTGTCGCCCACGGGCTCCCAGTACAGGGGCCGCCATTGGTGGAGGGGTGCCTGCAGGATTTCTTGCTGGGCGGCGGTCAGGGTGCTCATGACGATGCCGAGATTAGATCATCCGGCGCCGGAAAGCGAGCCAGCAGGGCTGCGGCCACGCTGCCCACGCGCTCGGACACGATGCGCGCCAGGGCGTCGGCGCCCAGCGGGTCTGGCAGTGCCCGCGCGGCCTGGGCGATGGCGTCGCGGTTGAGCGCGAGCACCTGGCCGACGGCCCCGGCGCGCAGCAGCACGGCGCTGAAGACCTCGGCAGCCACTTCCCCCAGCGCCCCGCGCTTGAGGATGGCCGCCCGGCGCGAGGCGTCGGGCAGCACCAGTGTGCAGCGCAACGCGCCGGTGCTGCCGTCACCGGCTGGTGTTTCGCTGCCGGGCAGCAGTGCGGCGGTCAGGATCATCGGGGGCGTCTCCCTGGGGTGCCGGTGCTTTGCCGGCGAAGTCTTGCGTCTCGGTCAGGCCTGCGGGCAGCGACGGCGCAGCGCGCTGCGCCAGCAGCTCGGCCACGCGCTGCCGGTAGGCCGGCGCGCCGGTGACCAGCAGCGGCAGCAGTCGCTCGAGCTCGGCGCGATCCGGGCTCGCTGCGATGGCGTCGAGCACCACCGGCAGCGCCTGCGCCAGGTCGGGCGAGGAGGGCTCGGGCGTGGCGGGTGAAGGAGTGGGGGCGTCGAGCCAGCCCGGCGGGTTCTTGGCGTTGGCTTCGATCTCGCGGGCTGAGTCCTCCGTGATCGTGCGGTGGCGGCCGAGCCACTGGCTAAGTTGAGAGGGCGACTTCTTGATGCGCGCCGCGAGCACGTTGCGCCGGCCTCCTTCCTCCGCCAGCAGGTCCAGAAGCCGCGCCAGCCGAACTTCACGAATGTCCATGCCGCGCACCGTAGCTTGCGCTAAAGGCGCGCGCGCTTGCGAAACGCTTTCGCGTGCGCTAAAGTGCGTACGTATGAAGCTCATCGACTGGCTTGACGCCGACCGCGGCAGGCTGACTGCGCTGGCGGCGCACTTCGATCTCACGCAGTCGGCGGTGTCGCAGTGGCGCACGAACGGCGTGCCCCCGGCCCGCATGAAGGCCGTGCGTGACTTCACCGCTGGCGCCGTCACTCTCGACGACATGCTCCCCGACCCCGCTTGGCCCCACCCCGAGGGGAGGCCGGCGATTGATGTGGCGGCGCCGAAGGTGGAGGTGCGTGATGCGGCGTAGGCATGCACGCGACCGGCACATGCCAGACGCCCGGCACAAGGAGCGTCTGTTCGAGCTGGCGCGCGGTGTGCTGAGCGCCGCGTATCCGCCCGGCGCGGCGCCTACGGCCGGGCGAACGCCTGGGCTCGCCGCACGACTTCTTGCAGCTCTGCGCGAAGCGCAGCGCGCTGCCGTTCGCTCATGGTCGAGAACAGGCTGAGGTCGTCGATGGCGCTTGCCAGTGCCCCCAGGGCAGCCGTTGCCGTTGGCTGCTGGCCGACGAGGTACGCCAGAACCATGGTATGCGCCACGACCTTGCCGGCTGTCTCGTCCGGGCTTGTATCCGTGTTCATGTCCGCCCTCCTTGGGCTGTTGCGTTTCGGAGCCAACAGCGTAACCAGGGATGGGTGGGCGCCCCATCGGCTTTCGGGCGCACTGGTGCGGGCCTATCCCGTTGCCGTCGGTCCCTCCCTCGGGCGGCGCGCCCCTTCGCCCCGGCCGGCGCGAGCGGGCCGGGGCTTTTTCCATCATGGGTGAGGCGGACGACGACATGCCTTCACTGTCGTGCACCCCCAGTGAAAGGGCCAGGAAGGCGCACAGCCGCGTCTTGCAGTCGCTGCAAGAGCCCGGAGCGCAGCGCCACCTGGCCGCCGCCATGGGGGTGAGCGAGGCGACGATCAGCCGCGTGAAGACCGAGAAGCTGGAGGACGCGATGGCGCTGCTGTACCAGCTGGGCTTCAAGGTGGTGCCGGTGGAGCGGGTGTGCGTGGATCTGCAGATGTACGAGGCGATGACGCGCATTGCCACCAGGGCGATGGCCGACGCGGAGACGGCGCGGCGGCTGGTTTGGGGGGACGAGTGACTAGCCAGCATCAGGTCATCGCGCTGGATGACCAGAGTCCGCTGTCGTTCGCGCTGACCTACCTGCGCATGGGCTGGTGGGTGTTCCCGCTGCGGCCGGGCAGCAAGCAGCCGGACACGTCGCTGTGCCCGCAGGGGCACAAGAACGCGACGAACGACATCGAGCAGGCGCGCACCTGGTGGGCTGGGCGCGACGACCTGGGTGTCGGGATCGCGCTGCGCGCATCGGGCCTGCTGTGCGTGGACGTGGACCCGCGCAACGGCGGCATGGAGACGCTCGACGCGCTGGAGTATCAGCACGGCCGCCTGGATGCGGACGTGTCGGCCATCTCGGGCGGCGGCGGTCCGCACTTCTACTTCCTCAACGAGGGCGCGGCGAGCTACCCCGGGAAGCTGGGCCCCGGGGTGGACTGCAAATCGGACGGCTACATGGTGGCGCCGCCCTCGGTGCATCCGACCACAGGCAGGCGGTACTGCTGGGAGGCCTCGTCGGATCCGATGGATGGCACGCTGCCAACGGTGCCCCCGCCGTGGCTGCGCGACCTGGCGCGCGCGCCGATGGCCCCGCCGGCGGCGCTGCCCGCGGCGCCCAGTTCGGAGATCGCGCAGGACCGCCTGGCGTCGCTTCTGGATGCGCTGCCGTTTGTCGACTGCAGCGCGCGCGACGCATGGTTGCAGGTGGGCATGGCGATCCACAACGAGATGCCCGGTCACGACGGGTTCGAGATCTGGCTGCGGTGGAGCGAGGGCTCTCCGAAGTTCGACCTGCAGGACCAGGTGCGGGTGTGGCGCAGCTTTCGGCACCGCGGGCTTCAGGGAACGACCATCAACTCCGTGTTTGCGATGGCCCAGGCGGCGGGCTGGAAGAACCGGCCAGCGGGCGCGCTGCCGCCCATCGCGCCGCCGGCCGCCGGTGAGCCCGGCCTGCTGCTGGACGTGCTCGAGCTGGACGCGCGCAGCGCTTCCACGCGCTGGGCCGTGAAGGGCATGGTTCCCGACGCGAGCCTCGGGATGATCTTCGGCGCCAGCGGCACGTTCAAGAGCTTCATCGCGCTTGACTACCAGTTGCACCGGGCCTGGGACCTGGACTGGTGCGGCCGGCGCACGAAGGGCGGGGTGCCGGTGTTCGTGGCGGCCGAGGGCGGCACGGGCCTGATCCGGCGCGTGAAGGCGTGGCACCAGGCGCAAGGCCTGGACTGGCGCCAGTGCACGCTGCGCGTGGTGGTGGTGCCGCTGCTTCTGCTGCGACAGGCCCAGGCGCTGGCCGATGCGATCGAGCGCGCCGGCGTGCAGCCGTGCGACATCACGATCGACACGCTGAGCCAGACATTCGACGGCAACGAGAACGCGGCTGACGAGATGGCGTCGTACCTGCGGGCGCTTCGCCTGCATCTGATCGACCGCTTCGGCTGCGGGGTGACGGTGGTGCACCACAGCGGCCACGCGTCGACGGAGCGGCCGCGCGGATCGAGCGCGATCCAGGCGAACGTCGACTGGCTGGCCGGCGTGTTCCGCCAGGGAGACGACTCGATGACGAGCACGGTCGAGTGCCTGAAGGTGAAGGACGGCGAGAAGTTCGCGCCGGTGGACTTCGTGCTGAGCGTGCAGGAACTCGGCCAGGATGAGGACGGCGAGGCGATCACGAGCCTGGTGGCGGCGTTCTCGGATCCGGCCGGGGCGTTGCTGCAGAACGAGGATCGCAAGCGGGAAGGGCACCGCGGCCGCCTACTGCAGCTGGTGCCGGAGTTCGGCCAGATCGACGAGCGCGATCTGCGCAAGGCGTTCTACGCCTACTACGAGTCGATGGCGCCGGAGTCCCGGCAGCGGGCCTTCGCGCGGACGCTGGCGTGGGCGCTGGAGACCCAGCAGGTGTGCCGCAGCGGGCACGCGATTTCGCGCCTGGTCGGCGCCGCGTCTGTGGATAACTCAGCCGGACAAGGGGGTGGACATGGGCGCCATTGAGCAACCGGACATGTCCGGTTCAGTTACAAATTTGTCCGGTGTCGTGTCCGGCTGTCCGGTTGTCCGGGGGGCGTGTCCGGGTGGCGTGTCCGGCCTGTGGATAACTTTTTTGGTGCCGCATGAACAACTTCGAGGTCGTGCCGTGGTTCGAGTACGGGAACGAGGTTGGCCGCTGGTTGCGGGTGCGCATCCACGTCGGCAGCAGGTCTTGGACCCTTGGCTGGTCGTGCGGGCTGAATCGCTTTGCGCACAACTCGGCCTTCAAGGGGGCGGTGCAGGCCGCGCCGGCAGTGGTGGCAAGCGCGTTCGACCACATGCGCCGGATCACTTCATCATGCTGACCCTCACGCTTCCCTGGCCTCCGTCGGCCCTGAACCCGAACCAGCGCCAGCACTGGCGGCAGCACGCCCGCCACAAGGCCCGCTTCAGGGCCGCCTGCGCGCTTCAGGCGCGCGCCCAGGGAGTAGGCAGCCTAAAGGCAGAAAAGCTCGCTGTGCGCCTGTCCTTCGTGCCGCCGGATCGCCGCCGCCGCGACCTGGACAATCTGATCGCGGCCATGAAGTCGGGCCTGGACGGACTGGCCGACGTGCTGGGAGTGGACGACAGCCATTGGCGCCTGCAGGCAGAGCTTGCCGATGTCGTCGGCGGGATGGTGAAGGTGGAGGTGACGACATGCCAGGACTGACCAAGCCGCGTGAGACTTTCGCCGCTGGCTTGGCCGAGGGACTGAGCCAGTCCGAGGCCTACCGTCGCGCCTACCCGTCCGCACTGCGGTGGACTGACGCCAGCGTCTGGCAGGTGGCATCGCGCTTGGCAGCAGATGTTCGGGTTGCATCAAGGGTGGCCGAGTTGAAGGAGGCCACGGGCCGCGCCAGCGAGGTGAAGCTGCAGCACATCGCGGCCGAGCTGGCGCGTCTGGCGTTCTTCGACGTGCGCCGCCTGGTCAACGCCGACGGCACGCCCAAGAACCTTCACGAGATCGACGAGGACACGGCGCGCGCCATCGCCGGCATCGATGTGGTGAGCGTGGGCAACGCCGAATTGGGCGTCGGCCAGGTGTTGAAGTTCAAGCTGGCCGACAAGGGCGCGAACCTGGAGCGCTTGGCCAAGCTGCTGGGCATGTTCGTCGAGCGCGCCAAGGTGACGCACGACGTGGGCGCCGACGCAGCGGCAGCGGTGCGCGCGGCCATGGCGCACCTGTTCACGCCGCCGCCCGGCGGCGGCAAGGGGGATGCGTGACGCCGCACCCGGGGCAGATGCAGATCCTGCGCGCGGCGCGGCGCTTCAACGGCGTGCGCTGCGGCCGGCGCTTCGGCAAGACCAAACTGGGGCTGTTCGTGGCGCTGACGGGCGGCACGCCCGAGCACCCGCGCGCTTTGGCGCAGGGCTTCGACGTGGGCTGGTTCGCGCCGAACTACAAGTTCCTGGACGAGGCCTGGCGCGATGCGCTCAACGCTTTCGAGCCCATCGGCATCGTGCGCAAGGACACGCAGCTGCACCGCATCGAGTTCCGTACCGGCGCGGCGATGGATTTCTGGACGCTGGAGGGCGGCGACGCCGGGCGCGGACGTCGCTACGGGGTGGCCATCGTGGACGAGGCCGGGTTGTCGCGCAACCTGATGGAGGCATGGGAAACGGCGATCCGGCCGTCGCTGACGGACCACCAGGGCTCGGCCTGGTTCCTGTCCACGCCCAAGGGCTTGAACGACTTCCACGCGCTGTGCACGCGCGGCGACGACCCGGCGCGCTGGCCCGACTGGGCGCACCACCACGCGCCCACCAGCGCCAACCCGTTCATGCCGGCCAGCGAGGTCGAGGAGGCGCGGCGCAGCCTGCCGCAGCGCGCCTTCGCCCAGGAGTACATGGCCGAGTTCATCGCCGACGGCGCCGGGGTGTTCCGCCGCGTGCTGGATGCCGTCGACGAGTCGCTGCCGACCTCGGCGGTGCAGGCTGGGTCGCGCGACGGCGCCAGCTACGTGATCGGCGTGGACTGGGGCCGCAGCAACGACTTCACGGTGGTGCTGGTGCTGGACGTGCAGACGGGCGCGGTGGCAGCGGTGGACCGGTTCACCGACATCGGCTACCGCGTGCAGCGCGACCGCCTGGCGGCCATCGCGCAGCGCTTCCCAGGCGCGCCGATCATCGTGGAGCGCAACAACTTCGGCGACGTGCAGGCCGAGGAGCTGCAGCGCGATGCCCAGATCGGCCAGCGGGTGCGCACCTTCCACACCAGCCAGGCCAGCAAGGCGGATGCCATCGAGCAACTGGCGCTGGCCTTCGAGCAGGGCGCGATCCGCCTGCCGCGCGCGCAGTGGCTCATCGACGAGCTGCTGAGCTTCGACAGCGAGCGGCTGCCATCGGGCATGCTGCGCTACGGCGCGCCGCCGGGCAAGCACGACGACGGCGTGATGGCGCTGGCCATCGCCTGGCACGGGCGCAGCTACGGCGGGTCGAGCTGGTCGCGGGCGCTGAAGTACCCGAGCCTGGGCGTGCGCCGCTGACGATGCCGCTGCCGCCGCTGAACGACCCCTTGCCGCTCGATCTGCTGGGCGCCGAGCGCCTGGTCGAGGCTTACGGCGCCTGGTCCGCCCGGCGCGGGCGCTCCACGGCCGAGGTGCGCGCGGTGCGCCTGGCGCTGTACCGGCTGCCCGTGCCCTGGCGCGTGGCGCTGGAGGTGCTGTATGTGCCGGGCCGGCCGCCCATCGAGGCGCGCATGCGCCGCCTGGGCCTGACGCCGCGCACGCTGCGCGAACGCCAGGTGGCCGCGCTGACTGCCTTGCGCAATCTCATGCCGCTTGTGCATAATACGCGCCATCCTGACAACCGTGGTCAGCGCTGAAGCCCTCTTTCCGAGGTAGGCGCTGCCGTCGATGAACGAAGCCCGCCCAACTGAGCGGGCTTCGGCGCTTCTAGGCGCATCGATGGCTGCTGACAAGCCGGTCTCGAACCTGTCCGACGACGAGCTGAAAGCCTACGTCGAGGACAAGCTCGACAACGCCATGGGCGCGCCGGACTCGCAAATTGCCAACGACCGGTTGCGCAACCTGCAGGCCTACCTGGCCGAGCCCGAGGGCGAGTGGGCGCCGCCGGAGATCGAGGACCGCAGCGCCGTGGTGGCCACCGACGTGGCCGACACCATCGAGTGGTTGCTGCCGAGCCTGCTGCGCGTCTTCGCCACCAACAAGGACGCCATCGAGGCCACGGCCAAGCGCCCGCAGTTCGAGGCCGGCGCCAAGCTGGTGACGGAAGTACTGCGCTGGACCTTCTGGGACCAGCTCGACGGCGTGACCTTCCTCTACAACTGGGCCAAGGACGGGCTGCTGCAGAAGGTCGGCTTCGCCCGCGTGGGCTGGCGCCGCAGCCTGCGCGCCGAGCGCTCCCGCTACGAGGGGCTGACGCAGGCGCAGGTGGAGATGCTGGCCGCCGACGAGGCGGTGCAGATCATCGGCAAGGCCCAGCGCACCGAGACCGTCGAGGGCCAGCCGCTGCCGGTGTTCGACGTGGAGATCCTGCGTCAGGAACCCGACGGCCGGTGCGTCATCCACGCCGTGCCGCCGGAGGAGATGCGGCTGGACAACGCGGCGCGCTACGGCCAGGAGCCGCAGTTCGTCGCCCAGGAGTACCGCCGGCGGCGCAGCGAGCTGCTGGCCGAAGGCTACGACGTGGAGGGCATCGGCGCCGACGACGACGGCGGCCAGGAGCGCACCTTCCGCCGCGGCATCAACAGCGCCCACGACTTCGACGATGACGACGAAGACCCGCTGCTGCGCGTGGTGGACGCCTTCGTGCGCATCGGCAGCGAGGACGACGCGAGCTGGGAGCACGTGCTGCTGATCGGCGACCGGCTTTTCGACCGCGAGCAGGTCGAGGACCACGACTTCGTGTGGTGGTGCCCCGAGCCGATGCCGCACGTCTTCTTCGGCCACTGCCCGGCAGACCGTGCGCTGGAGCCCCAGCGGCTGCGCACGCGGCTGCTGCGCGCGGTGGAGGACAACGTGTACCTCACCGTCAACGGCCGCACCGGCGTGGTCGAGGGCGAGGTCAACATCGACGACGTGCTGGACAGCCGCCCCGGCGGCCTGGTGCGCGCCAAGAGCAAGGACGCGCTGTTCCCCATCGTGCAGCCCGACCTGTCGGCCGCGGCCTGGCAGGTGATGCAGTGGGGCGAGATGTGGACCGCCCGGCGCACCGGCTTCAGCGACCTGTCCAAGGGGCTGAACAGCGAGGCGCTGAACGACACCGCCACCGGGGTGATGGAGATCACCGAGCGCGGAGACATGCGCGCGGAGCTGATGGCGCGCCACCTGGCGCAGGCGCTGCAGCGGCTGCTGGCCAAGGTCATGCGCTGCATGTCCAAGTACCAGGACGTGTCGCAGGCCGTGCGCATTGCCGGGCAGTGGGTGGACGTGGACCCGCGCGAGTGGGCCGACCACTACGCCATCAGCGTGCGTGTGGGCCTGGGCGCCGGCAACCGCGACCGCGAGGTTGCGCAGCTCACGCAGCTCATGCAGGTGCAGCAGGGACTGGCGCAGGCGGGCCTGGTGCCGCCGCCGGCGGCCATCACGCTGGCGCGCAAGCTGGCCCGCGCGATGGGCCAGGACGCGCCCGAGCAGCTGTTCCCCGACCCGCCGCCGCCGCAAGCGCCGCCGCCCCCGCTGCCGCTGCTGGTGGAGCAGGCCAAGGCGCAGCAGGCCATGGCCGAGCTGCAGGCCAAGCAGGCGCACGAGCTGGCCTTGAAGCAGATGGAGCTGGCCGCGCGCCACCGCGAGCGGCTGTTCGAGCTGGCTGCCGGCGTGATGGCTGCGCAGGCGCGCGCGGCCGAGGCAGCAGCGGCCAACGCGGCGCCAGCGCTCAACCTCATCAACGGCACGCAGCTCGACCAGGCGGGCCAGACGCCGGGCATCAGCGTGCCGGGCATCAACGCGGTCGCCAGCGGCATTGCCGTGGTGGCCGATGCCCTTGGCGCCAGCGGCGCCGACCCCAACGTGCCCCCGATGCAATGAACCAGGACGACCGCATTGCCCTTGCACGCGCCGACTCGGCCGACGCGATCCTGCAGCACCCCCTCATCGCCGAGGCACTCGACCACTACGAACGGGAGCTGACCCAGACATGGCGCAACAGCAAGCCACGAGACGCGCAAGGGCGCGAGGAGCTGCACCGGATGCTGCTGGCGGCGGCGCACTTCAGGGCCTACCTGCAGGCGACGCTGGACAACGGCAAGGTGGTGCAGGCGAGGGTGCGGCAGCAGACGCTGATGGAGAAGGCGCGCGAGCGCCTGACGCAGTTTCGACGAGCAGCGTGATGACCGACGCCGCAAGCAAGCCCGCGCCCGGCGCCGCAAGCGCCGCCACCCAGGCCCGTGGCAGCGACTGGGGCGCCTTGATGCGCCTGGCTGACGCGGTGGGCAGCGCCGCCAACCCGGCCACCCAGATCCGCGGCCGCCAGCCGCCGCACCCCGTGGCCGACAACGGCGGCGCGCAGGCCGTGTGCCTGCACGACGAGGAGTTCGAGGGCGTTGTGACGGCCGACGGCGCCCGCCATCCCCTGCAACTGACCTGATCCGGAAAGGACCGATCGCCCATGGACGAGACCCTAGCCCCCGCGGCCGGCGCTGACACCAGCGACGCACGCGACGAGGGCATCAGCACCGTTTCCGACGGCGTGCGCGAGATGGAGCGCCGCGAGCGCGAGCGCGCCGCTGCGCGCAAGGCGGCCAAGGCCGACGCGGCCACCGAGGACGCCGACGAGGCTGCCGACGAAGACGCGGGCCGCAAGCCGGCCAAGCGCGTGGACGATGCAGCGGACGCCGCCGAGGACGATAAGCCTGCGCGCAAGCCGCGCGCCGCGGCCGATGGCGATGATGCTGACGAGGGTGACGACGACCAGTCCGAAGACGATGAGGGCGACGACGAGGACCAGGCCGACGAGTCCGCGGACGACGAAGACGACGAGCCGGCCAAGAAGCCGGCCAAGGCCGAGCAGCCGCCAGCCAAGGTCAAGCTGACCCTGCAGGGCCGCGAGATCGAGGCCACGCCCGAGGAAGTCTCGCGCTACGTGCACGAGGCCGCCGCCGAACGCCAGCAGGTCGCGCAAGCGCGGCAGGTGCTGCAGCAGCGGCAGGCGCAGATCGCCGAGCAGTCGCGGCTGCTGGCGCAGATGGCGCAGCAGATCATCGGCGAGGAGCCCGACCTCTCCCTGGCGCAGAGCGACCCGGGCACCTACATCGCACAGCAGGCGCTGTACCGCAAGCGCCTGGAGGTGTATCAGGCCCTGCAGGGCCAGCACAGCCGGGCCGCGCAGGAATTGCAAGCCGCGCAGGCCCAGCAGCAACAGCAGGCCTTCGGTCAGCTCGTCACACGCGAGCGCGAAGCACTGCTCAAAGCCATGCCCGAGCTGGCCGACCCCTCGAAGCTGGCCGCCTTCAGCGGCCGCGTCGCCAAGGTCGCACAGCGCTACGGCGTGACGCTCGAGGAGCTGTCGAACTCGTTCGATCACCGCTCCTACCTGATGCTCGCCGACCTGGCGCGCCTGGCCGACATGGAAACCGGCCGCGCCGCCGCCCGCGAGAAGCTGCGCAACGCCAAGCCGCTGAAGGCGCCCGAGACGGGCGCCTCGGCCGGGCCGCGCGACACCCGGGACATCAGGACCAAGGACGCCAAGCGCGCCTTCCTGAAGTCCGGCCGATCCATGCGCGACGTGCAGGACTTCCTGCGCCGCACGGAGCGCTGACCTCACCCAAGGAGCACCGACATGCCCGCCAATGCATTTCTGACCAACGCCGCCATCGGCAACCGCGAAGACCTGATCGACATCATCTACAACGTCGCCCCGACCGACACCCCGCTCATCAGCATGATCGAGAAGGTGGAGGCGAAGGCGGTCACGCACGAGTGGCAGCGCGACACGCTGGCCACCCCGGCGAACAACTCGGTGGCCGAAGGCGCGGATGCGACCTACACCGCTGTGACCGTGACCCAGCGCCTGAGCAACCAGACCCAGATCTCGCGCAAGACCTTCTCCATCTCCGACACGCAGGAGAAGGTGCGCACTGCCGGCCGCAAGAGCGAGATCCGCTACCAGACGATCAAGCAGGGCAAGGAACTCCGCAAGGACATGGAGCTGGCCTTGATCGAGAACGGCACGCAGACCACCGGCGCCACGCGCGTTGCGCGAGGCTTGCGCGGCTGGCTGGCCAGCAACAACAGCCTGGGCGCTGGCGGCGTGGCGCCGGTCTCGGTGGGCGGCAACACCGCGCCGACCGACGGCACGCTGCGCACCTTCACCGAGACCATCCTGCGCGACGGCATCCGGCTGGCGTACCTGGCCGGCGGCAACACCAGCGTGCTGATGCTGCACCCGACCATCAAGCAGAACATGGGCGCCACCTTCAACGGCGGCGGCACCAAGTTCGTGAGCGTGGCCGACAAGAAGCTCACCGCGAGCTTCGACTTCTACGAAGGCGACTTCGGCGTCATCAAGGTGGTGGCCAACCGGGTGATGCAGCGCACGCGCGACGGCTACCTGATCGACCACGACATGGTGGCGCTGGCGGTGCTGCGCGACATGGAGACCACCGAACTGGCGCGCGTCGGCTCGGCCAGCAACTACATGATCGAGGCCGAATACACGCTGGAGTGCCGTGAAGAGCGCGCGCACGCCGCGCTGCGCGACCTGCAGTAACCCGTGACCGCCCCGGCGGCTTCGCGGCTGCCGGGGGCTCGTTCTGGAGAGCCCACGCCTTGACCAGCATCCTTCGCCCCGACGCCGTGCGCACCGGCTACGTCGAAGAAGGCGACGACGTGCACATCGTGCGCGAGCAGCTCACAGGCCCCATTCTGGACGCCTGCGCCGAGCTGCGCAACAGCGGCATGCACGGCAGCAAGGACATGCGCCACGTGGCCAGCGTGCCGCACGTGGTGGTCGAGCACTACTGCAACGTCAACGGCATCGACCTGCGCGAGTTCATGGCCAACCCCGAGCACGCTCGGCGGTTGCTCAACAGCCCCGAGTTCTCTGACTTCCGCGTCGCCCCCGGGCGCGTCTGAGGTGACACCGTGAACCCAGCACCCTTCCTGACCGTCAGCGCCACCGGCGCCAACATCGCCACCAGCGCCACCAGCGCCAACGTGGCCATCCCCAACACCAGCGCCGGCCAGCGGCCGCGCTTCGTGCGCGTGCATGCCACTGCCGCGGCCTACGTGCGCATGGGGCCGTCGGCGCCGACCGCAGCGGCTGGAGACATGATCGTGGACCCGGCCTCGCCGGTGATCCTGAATGTGTCGGGCCACACGCACATCGCCGCGTTGCAGGTGGCCGCGGCGGGCATCGTGAACGTCACGCCGCTGGAAGACTGAAGCCGTGGCGCTGGCGACCTACTCCGACCTGCAGGCGTCGGCGGCCGAGTGGCTGCACCGCGACGACCTGACGGCACGGATCCCGGACTTCATCGCGCTGGCCGAGGCGCGCATGGCGCGCGAGCTGCGGCTGCGTCGCATGAAAACCACGGCCACGCTCAACGCATCGGCCGGTTTGCCTACGGTGGCGCTGCCGGCTGACTGGCTGGAGTTCGCGCGGCTGCGTCTGCTGGCGCCCGACCTGGCGCTGCATTACCTCGGCAGCCAGGCCGCCACCGAGTACCGCGCCAGCGACACCGGCGCCCCGCGGCGCTACGCCATCGAGGGCGCCTCGCTGGTGCTGTACCCCACGCCCGATGCCGCCTACAGCATCGAGGCCGTCTACTACGCCCGGCTGGCCGCGCTGTCGGCCACGCCGACGAACTGGCTGCTGAGCGAGGCCCCAGGGCTGTACCTGTTCGGCGCCCTGGTCGAGTCGGCGCCCTACATCGGCGACGACGCGCGCATCAGCCTGTGGGAAGGCCGCTACCAGGCCGAGGCCGAGAACGTGCGCGCGACTGATGCACGCGCGGCCGCGTCCGGCTCCGCGCTTCGCGTTCGAGGAAGGTAAGACCATGGCCGTCGAATCCGCAACCTACATCGCCGACCTCAACTCGTCCAATCCGGGCGCGTCGGACTTCATCTACGAAGGCGACGATCACCTCCGACTGGTCAAGGCAGTCCTGAAGGCGTCGTTCCCGAACATCACGGGGGCGGTGACGGCGACGCACACCGCGCTGAATTCTGCCGGCACACCGAGCAACGGCTCGTGGCTGCTGCAGGCGTCAACGACGATCAGTGGCACGCCCAGCACGGTGGACTTCGTGCACGGCACCAATGGCGTCGTGATCAACGCGAATTCCGACGAGTACCTGATCGACTTCAACTGGATCAGGCCCAGCACGGCGGCGATTCTGCAACTACAGGCTTCCAACAACGGCGGCGCCGGGTGGACGAACCTGGGGTCGATCACGGCGCAGAACATCATGGTCTCGTCCGGCGTCGTGTCGGCGACCTTTCAGGGCGCCTCCACGGTGCGGCTTACCGGCAACAAGAACGTGGCCGCGTCGGCAGGGGGCGAGGCTTCCGGGCAGGTGTCCATCGTGCAGCATGACCAGGGTGCCAGCGGCTCGGCGAAGGTGCACGCCTGGGTCAACCACAGCAGCGGCGCCGAGGCCTGCCACACGATGGCCTCGTCCGGCGGGGGGCTGGAAACCGGCCTTGGCACCCAGCTCAACGGCTTCCGGCTGTCGTGGTCGGCGGGCACCTTTGCCAACACGGGCGGTGTCGTCCGCCTGTTCTCTCGAAAGATCGCCTGAGATGCCAGCGACCAAGTTCCTGAACGGCAATCTGGTCGAGATGACGCCGGACGAAGAGGCCGAGTTCGAGACCAGTCGCGCGCTGACGCTGCCGCAGGCCCGGCGCGAGATGCGCGCACGCATCGCGGCGCGGCGCGAGCGCGCCGAGAACGGCGGGTTCCAGCACCTGGGCGTGCTGTACGAGTCGCGCGGCGCAGACCTTGCCCGGCTGCCGCTGCTGGCCGCGCGTGCGCGCACGGCGAAGGCGGCCGGAGAGAACACCTGGCGCGCTCGCGTGGTGGCCGCGGATGACAGCGAGTCGAACATGAACGCCGACGAGGTGATCGCGCTGGAGAAGAGCGCGGGGGATCACTTCGTGGCCTGCGCCGCCAATGCCCGCGCGCTGCGCCAGGCCGTGAACGCGGCGGCTGATGTGGCGGCGGCGCTGGCGATCGACATCGAGGTCGGCTGGCCGTGAAGGTCAAGATCGACAACGTAGCCCTGGGCGTCGTGCGCGACGCCATGCCGGAGGAGCTGCCTCTGGGCGCGTGGTCGAGCCTGTTCAACATGAGTGTGCGCGACGGGTTCCTGACCCGCTCGCCGGGGCTGGCGCAGCTGTTTGCCACGCCCAGCATCGAGCCGCGCTTCGTGGCGCCGTTCCGCTCCGCGGCCGGCTTGCTGTGGGTGCATGCCGGGCTCACGAAGGCCTTCGTCGACAACGCCGGCACGCGCACCGAGATCACGCGCGCCGCGCCCTTCACCGGCACTGTGGCAGACCGTTGGGTCGGCGGCGCGTGGAACGGCCTGTTCGTAATGACCAACGGCGTCGACAAGCCGCAGTTCTGGAACGGCGACGTCGGCACCGACTTCGCCGACCTGACCAACTGGACCGCCACCAAGCTGTGCAAGGTCATCCGTGGCTTTCGGCGCTACCTGGTGGCGCTCGACATCACCACCAGCGGCACGCGATACCCGTTCCGGGTGCTGTGGTCGGCGCTGGCCGACCCGGGCAGCGTGCCGCCAAGCTGGGACACGGCAGACCCCACGCGCGAGGCCGGCGAGGTCGACATCGTGGACGCGGGCGGCCCGCTGGTGGATGCGCTGCCCCTCGGGGATCAACTCATCATCTATTCGCCCAGCAGCATGCACGCCATGCGCGAGATCGGCGGCCCGCTGGTGATGAGCATCCAGCAGATCCCCGGGCGCGTGGGCATGCTGGCCAAGCACTGCGCGGTCGACACGCCGGCGGGCCACGTGGTGCTGACGTCGGGCGACGTGGTGACGCACCAGGGCGGCCCGGCGCGCAGCATTGCCAGCGGCCGGGTGCGCAACGCGATCTTCGACGAGCTGGACAACGACGGCGCCGAGCGCGCGTGCTTTGTCGCCGCCAACCCGAGCGCCAATGAGGTGTGGGTGTGCTACCCGGCAGACAGCAGCAACGTGGCCAAGCGCGCGGCGGTGTGGAACTGGGCGTCTGATGCGTGGACGTTCCGCAACCTGCCGAACGCCACGGCCGGCGCCTCGGGCCAGACGCCGCTGCCGCAGTCCGGCGACACCTGGTCGACGATTGCCGGCACGTGGGACACGGCCGGCGCCGTGAGTTGGGGCGGCAAGGCCATCGCGCCCAACGACATGCACCTGGTGCTGGCGCACAGCGCGCCGGCCATTTCGCTGGCCGATGCGGCCGGCGGCGACCTTGGCGCCGACATCACGGCCAGCGCCGAGCGCATCGGCATGCACCTGGGCGAACCCGACCGGGTGAAGCTGCTGCGCGGGGTGTGGTTGCGCATCGACGGCGCTGCCGGCGCGCAGATCAGCGTGCAGGTCGGCGCCTCGATGTCGCCCGACGTGCCGCCGACTTGGAAGCCGGCGGTGACGTTCACCGTCGGCGCCTCGGTCAAGGTCGACTGCTTCACGTCCGGCCGCTACCTGGCGCTGCGCCTGTCCAGCGTGGGCGGCGGTGTGTGGCGGCTGCGCGGGCTGGAGCTGGATGTCGTCGTGCAGGGGAGCTTCTGATGGCCACGCGCAGCACCTACGAGCCGCTGCCGCCGCCCGACGCCAGTCCGGCCAGCCAATGGGCCGCGGCCGAGTTCGCGCGCCTGGCTGCACTCATCAATGCAGGGGTGCCGCGCCTGGTGCTGCCGCCGCAAGCCGCGGCGCCCGACAAGCCGCGCCCTGGCATGGTGGCCAACGCCAACGGCACGAACTGGAACCCGGGCGGCGGCGCGGGTCTGTACCAGTACCTGGGCGGCGCCTGGGTGAAGCTCTGAAGGACACGATATGGCAAGCTACCTGGGCAACGACCTGCTGATGCGGCACATCGACCAGTACCTGGGCGGAAGCGCCCCGGGCGGGGTCGAAGGTCTGGCCGACTTCCTGCGCCAGCACAACGTGACGCCGAGTGACGTGGCAGAGGCGCTGCAGGCCACGGGGCGAGGGGACGCCAGCACGGTAAGCCAGTTCGTGGCCGGCAACCCTACTCTGGCCGGCTGGGCCAGCGGCGCGCCGGCCACGGCGGCCGCAGCACCCGCCGCAGCACCCGCCGGCGGCTACAGCGCGCAGCAGATCAAGGACTACATCAGCAGCCAAGGCATCGGCAACGACCCGGGCGCGATCTACCGTGCCGCGCAGCAGTATGGCGTCGGTGCAGGCCAGATCGACGGCGCCATGGGCTATGCGCCGGGCACGTCGGCGAGCTGGGTGCAGCAGCAGGGGCTGGCGGCGCTGCCGGGGGCGCCCGGTGGCGGTGGCGGCGGCATGACACTGGCGCCGAACCCGGCGGGCGGGTACAACACGAACCAAGGCGTGCGGCCCGGCACGCAGCAGCCCGGCATGCCTGGCCTGGGCGCCTACCCGCAGAACCCGGGAGGCAACCCCTACCAGCCGATGGCCGGCGGCAGCGCCCCGTCCGGCCAGCAGGGCGGCCCCCTCAGCTGGGGCGGTGGCGCGCAGTCGCCGATGCCGGGCGCAAACCCCTACACCGCGTGGATGGCCGACACCATCGGCCAGCGCCTGGGCCAGAACCTGCAGCGCAACATCCTGCCCGGCATCCGCTCTGCGGCCAGCGCGGCCGGCGGGCTCGGAGGCAGCAGGCAGGGCATCGCGGAGGGCATCGCCATCGGCGACACCATGACCGGCTACGGCAACACGCTGGCGGGCCTGTACAGCGGCCAGTACAACCAGGACCGCAACTACGGCCTGCAGTCCGACGCGCTTGACCTCAACGTCTACAACGCCAACCAGAACTGGATGCGCCAGGGCCAGCAGGACCAGCTCGGCCTGGCCGACCGGCTGCTGGGCTGGAATCAGAACTACGGCGTGGGCAATGCCGGCCAGGTGCAGAACACCCCGCTGAACTACTTTGGGCAGTTCACCAACATGGGCGCGCAGCTCGGCGGCATGGGTGGCTCGCAGTCGCAGAACCTGCAAGGCAACCCGTACCTGGGTGCGCTGGGCGGCGCGATGACAGGTGCGAACCTGTGGAAGGCCTGGGGCGGCTGACATGAGTCTGGCGGACCAGATCCTTCAGCGCTGGGGCCGGTACGGCGACTGGCGCTCGGCCGATCAGGACCAGGCGGCGGATCTGGCGCGGCTGTTTGAAGCCAACGGCATCAGCGACCTGGGCAAGCTGCAATTCGCGCCGCGCCAGTACGAGATTGCGCCGAACACCTGGGAGACCGAAGCCGGCACTCTGTCGGATGGGGGCGCCAAGGGCACGGCCTTCGACGTGACCTACGACGGCCGGCCGGTCAGCTTCCTGGGCGACATCAACCGCGACGGCGCGGTTGAGATGAAGAGCGGCGGCGAGTTCGGCCAGGGGCGCGGCTCACTGCGCGGGGATGGCAACCTGCTGGGCTGGTCGGCGCGTGGCGGCGGCAACACGTCGTTCTTCCTGCGTCAGGATCCGAGCACGGGCCAGACGGTCGTCGTGCCGACCTGGGGGTCTTCCAGCGCCGAGACCTACGGCGACCTCCGCGGCATCGCCAGCATCGCGGCGCTTGCCGCGGGCGGGCACTACGCGGGCGCAGGCGGCACGACCGGCGCCGCAGCGCAAGGGGCGCTGCAGGGGCAGGGGCTGGCCACCGGCGCGGCGATGCTCGGCGACGGCGATGTGGACTCGTTGACCAAGGCGGGCCTTGCCGGCGCCGTCACGGGCGCCATCGGCGGCGGCATCAAGGGCTTCGGCGCCGAGCAGGGCTGGAACCCGTCGACCACGCGCGCGCTGACTGGCGGGGCCAATGCGGCGCTGCGCGGCGGCGACGGCGGCGACATTGCCAAGGCGGCGGCCATGGGCTGGCTGCAGAACGCGGGTGGGCAGGCGATCAACCAATCCGGCAACGGAGGCGGGAACATGGACTGGAATTTCGACACCGCGGGCAGCTATGACCCGTCGATCTTCGACTTCGGGCAGGACGCCTTTGCGAACCCCGACGCCTACCAGGTGGACTGGAACTCGGCGCTCAACGGCATCGACCCCGGCACGCTTACCGGCAATTACTGGGGGCAGGACGGCGGCGGGCTCGATTGGACCGCGCTGCTGAAGAGGGGTGCGGGCTGGCTGTTGGGCAACGGCGGCAAGGGCGGGCAGGGCGGCAACGCGCTGCTGCCGGCGCTGCTGGGCGCGCTGGGCGGCTACTTCGACAGCAAGGACACGACGCAGACCCAGAACCGCGGCCCTTGGGAGCCGGCGCAGCCGTACCTGCAGGGCCTGCTGCGCGAGGGCGCCGGCCTCTACGGGCAGTATCAGATGCAGCCTTTCAGCCAGGCGCAGCAGACGGCCTACGGTAACGTCGGCGGCCTGCTGGATGTGCTCAACGCCAACGCCGGCGGGCTGCTGCAGGGCATGCAGGCCAATGCGACGGGGCAGAACCAGTTCGTGCGCGGCCAGCCGCAGCACCTGGTGGGGTCAGCGCCGATCAACGGCGACCTGTTCACGCCCGGCTTGCTGGGCAGCTTCGGCACGCGCAGGGGGTGAGCATGGCCGGACTACTCGACGCACTCAACACCGACCAGGGGCTGCTGGGCCTGATGCTGATGCAGGCCGGCGCGGCTAAACCCGTGCGCACCGGCTTCGGCGAAGGGCTGCTTGGCTCGCTGCAGGGCGTGCAGCAGCACCGCGCGGCCGAGCAGGAGCGCACGATGCGCCAGCGGCAGATGGATCTGCAGCAGCAGCAGTTGCAGCAGCAGCTCGACGCGCAGCGCCGGGCGCAGCAGGCAGAGCAGCAGCGCCGCGGCTACCTGGGGTCTCTCGACGCTTCGCAGGGCGTGGCGCAGCCGCCCAGCCTGCCGCAGGCGCTGGCCAACGGGCTGACGTTGCAGGAATACCAGGCCCTGGCGCCAAGCAAGCCGGCGACCATCACGCTCAAGCCCGGCGAGCAGGTGTTCAGCCCCAACGGCAAGCCGCTGTTCGGGCTGCCTGAGACGCCAAAGCCGCAGGCGCCGTCCGACCTGGCGCGGCTGCTGGCCGAGATGCAGGCCCTGCCGCCCGGCAGCCCGGCGCGCGCCCTGTACGAACAGCAGATCCGCAAGATCACGACGCACGCGCCGCCGCAGACCAGCATTAACCTCGGGTCGCCCGTGCCGGTGATGCTGCCCGACGGCTCGGCCGGCCTGGTGCAGCCGGCCAACCGGCCCGGCGAGCCGCCGCAGCTGCTGCGCGACCCGTCCACGGGTGCGCCCCTGCGGCATGCCAGCACCGAGAAGCTCAAGACGGTGCCGGCCAACATCAACACCGCCATCAGCGAGAACCGCGCGGCGCTGGGCAAGATCGACCAAGCCATCGCGGCCATCAAGCGCAACCCTGGCGCGCTGGGCGCGAAGAACTACCTGCCCGACCCGCTGATCCAGCGTGTGGACCCGCAGGGCGTGGAGCCGCGCGCACTGATCGCCGACATCGGCAGCCTGAAGATCCACGACCGCTCGGGCGCCGCCGTCACCGCCGCCGAGTTCCCGCGCCTGCAGCCCTTCATCCCGGCCACCACCAACAACCCGCAGGCGGCGGCCGTCAAGCTGCGCCAGCTTCGATCCGAATACCAGGCGCTACTGGAAGACGCCCGGCTGACCTACAGCCGCGAGAACGGCTATGCGCCGCCGCCGGTGTTCACCGCGCCCACGCGCGAGAACGCGGCCCGCCAGCCTGCGGCAGCCCCTGCCGGCCTGCCCGCGGCGGACGCCATCGAGGCCGAGCTGCGCCGCCGCGCGGCCGGTGGCCGCTGAAGGGCGCCCGATGGACCTGAGCAAGCTCTCCACCGAAGACCTGCAGGCGCTGCGCGCGGGCGACCTGGGCCGCGTCAGCACCCAGGGTCTGCAGGAACTGCAGCGCCAGCAGACGGCCGCGGCCCCGCAGACGCAGAGCGCGGCGCGCGCGGCCGCGCAGGCGCAGCCCGTGGACAACACCATGGGCATGGGGCCGGGCATGCTGGCGCTGGCCGGCGTCGGCAAGGCCATCAACGACGTTGGCGCGAGCGCGCGCCAGGGGGCGAGCTGGCTTGGCAACAAGCTCGGCCTGGTCAGCGATGCCGACTACGCCCGGCTGCAGGCCGAGCTGGACGAGCAGGCCCGCATCGACCGCCGGCTGATGGACAACGGCGCCGCGCTGGCCGGCAACGTGGCTGCGCAGGTGGGCGCCGCACTCATCCCGGGCACCGGGCAGTTGTCGCTGGCGCGCAAGGCCGACGCGCTGTGGAAGGCCGGCGGCGCGGCCAACATCGCGCGCAGCCTGGGCACCGCCGGTGCGCTGGGCGCGGCGCAGAACGTGATGATGAACCCGCGCACGGGCGACCACGGGCTGCTCGGCCAGGCGGCCGGCGGCATGGCCGCGGGTGCCGCCGGGCAGCTGCTGGCGCCTGCGCTGTCGGCCGTCGTGCAGGGGGGCCGGCAGGTGCTGGCCGGGCAGCAGGGCCAGGCCGGGCGTGCCATTGGCACAGCGGCCAGCGCTGGCCAGGTGCCGGACGCAGCGGCTCTGCGCGCGCTGGCCGAAGCCACGCGGCGCAACGCCGTCGAGCTGGTGCCCGGCAGCCTGCCCACGGGCGTGCAGGCGGCCGACAACGCGGGCATCAGCCAGCTCGCGCGCACCGTGGCCAACCGCGTGCAGGGCGGGGCGCTGGCCGGCCGGGCGGCTGACCAGAACGCGGCGCGGCTGGCGCTGCTGGGGCGGGTGGCACCGATCCAGGGCGACAGCATCAGCGCGGCCGAGAACGCGGGCCGCCTGGTGGCCGAGGAATCCGGCGCCTGGCGCGACATGCTCAAGGGCGCCGAGCGCGGCAAGTACCGGGAGGCAATGGACAGCGGCGCCGCCTTGAAGCTGCCGGCGCACCGCGACGCCGAGGCTGTGCTCGCGCGCTTCTACCCGCGCGGCCCGGTGGCCGGCGACCCGCACGCGGCGACGCTGCACGCCTTTGCCGCCCAGCTCGATGCGGGTGCACCGGTGCCGCTGGCCGAGTTCGACGCGATGCGCAAGCAGGCCGGCAACAAGGCCCGTGCGCTCGCGCGCGGCGTTGGTGAGAGCGACCCCACCGCCGCCGCGGCCTGGGGGGCGGTCAAGGATCTGTTCGACGGCCAGGAAATGGCCGCGGTGGCGCGCAGCGAGCGGCTGCGACCGACGGGTGTGGGGCCGCACGGCCCGGTGTTCGGTGGCCTGGCCGGCGACCCGATGAACGCGGTTGCTCACCTGTACCGGGTGGGTGCCGGCGAGGTTCCCGGTGCCTTGACGCATGCCGACGTGCCGGGGCCCATCAGCCTGGTCTATGGCAGCAAGCCCGGGCCCAGCGTTGAAGGCAGCGGGGTAGCCAAGCTGGTGGACAAGCACCCAGAGGCCCTGCAGGATCTCCCCGGCTTCCTGGCCAGCATGCGCGCGGACACCGCAGCAAGCGGCCCCAACCGCATTCGGCTGACCGACGGCGATTTGAGGCATGGCGTGGTCAGGCTGGACAGAGATTCCGCGCCGAGTTCGCCATGGTTGCTGACGGCCTTTGAAAAGCAGAACCCCGCTCGAGGCGGGGTTCGTGCTGCCCCCGGCGCGAGGACGGACACCGCCGGGTTCGGTGGTGGGGGTGACACAGCTCGCCCCACCGGCTTTGCCAGTCTATCCGACATCGAAGCCAGTTTCCGTGCCTTCGATCAAGCCCTGAACCCGCCGCCGCCCTTGCGCGACCCGCGCCAGTACGTGGGCGACCTGGCCGGCGCGATGACGCCCGAGCAGGCCGCGCCGCTGAGCGCCGGCCGCGCACTGCACGCCGAGCGCCAGGCCCGCTTTGGCACCGGCCCCGCCGGCCTGCTGTGGCGTACCGGCGCCGACGGCGCGCCAAGGCTCGAAGGCGCCGAGGTGGCCAAGAACTTCTTCCACGGCGGCGCCAACCAGGCCCAGGCCATCGACAGCCTCAACTGCATCGTGCTCGACCGCGGGCCCGGCAAGCAGGCGATGAAGAGCTACGCCATCACCGACCTGGTCCAGTCCGCCACCAACAAGGCCGACGAGCTGAGCCTGCCCAAGTACGAGCGCTGGGTCGAGCAGCGGTCGCAGGCCCTGAAGGGCTTGCTCAGCGGCGAGCAGCTCGGCCAGGTGCGCGCCGTGCTGATGGACCTCAAGCGTGCTGACAAAGCCGCCAACGCGGGCCGCGCCACCGGCAGCAACACCGCGCAGAACCTCGCAGGCGACAGCCTGCTCGGCGGCGCGGTGCTCGACTATCTGGCCGGCCGGGTGCCCTACGTGGGCCCCTTCGTCGCCGGCGGCATGCGCGACGCGCAGCGCACGCGCAGCGCCGGACTGCTGGACGCCGTTCTGGCCGACCCCGCGCGCACCGCCGCGACGCTGAACACCTACGCCGGGCTGCTGGACCCCAACCTGCTGCAGCACGGCCTGGCCTACACCCCAGCCGTCATGAACCCGCTGGCCGGCGGGCTGCTGGGCAGCCTGCAGAGCCAACCCCAGCAATGACCGGGAGCCCAGAGCCTGTGCGGCGCGAAACCGACCAAGACACAGCCGCCCCGGAAAAGGCCAAGCGCTCGATCCTGGAGCAGCATGCGCAGTCGGTGCTGCTGGCCGTCATCACCGCCGCGGTGCTGTTCAGCGGCAGCTTCGTGGTGCAGGTGCGCGAAGATTCGGTGCGCATCGCCACTCAGTTGACACTGCTGACGGGTGAGGTGGCCGCGCTGCGCGCGCAGCTTGCCGTGCTGCAAAGCAACTACATCGGCCGCGACGACTTCCGCGACCACGAGGGCCGCATCCGTGAACTGGAGAAGGCCCGGCGGTAATGACGACCGAGCAAATCCGCCAGCTGCTGATCGGCTCGCCGGAGCTGCGCGCCTTCCTGCGCGTCATCCGCGAGGGCGAAAGCTGTCAGGAGCCCGACGCCTACTGGTGGCTGTTCGGCTCCACGCGCAGCGCGCCCAGGCTGGCCGAGCAGCTGGACGACCACCCGCGGGTGCGCACCTACGAGCGCTACGACGGGCAGTTCATCAAGAACGGCAAGATCGACTTCACCACCGCGGCGGGCGCCTACCAGATCACCGCCAGCACCTGGGACACCGTGGTGCAACCCGGGCTGAAGCTGCCCGACTTCAGGCCCGCGTCGCAGGACATCGCCGCCGTGTTCCTGATCGCCTACCGCCGCGCGCTGGCCGCGGTGCTCGAGGGCCGGCCGCGCGACGCGATGGCGCTGCTGCGCGACGAGTGGGCCTCGATGCCCGGTGCCGCGGCGGGTGACCAGCCGACGCAGCGCCTGGACGCCGCGCTGCGCGTGTACGACCACTGGCTGGCCGTGGAGCGCGCGGAGCAGCCGGCGGCGGCCACCCCTGCAGCGCCAGACCCGCCCCCTTCGATGCCGGCCGGCGAGGCGCCGGACTGGCCACCACCCGCGCCACCACCCACGCCACAGGAGCCGTCCGCCATGGCCCCCATCCTCGCCGGCATCGGCAAGAGCATCGTCGTCAACGCCCTGCCGTCCATCGTGCAGGCCATCCCGCGCCTGGGCTCGATCTTCGGTCCCGGCAGCTCGGAGGTGGCGCAGCGCAACGTGAAGGCGCTGGAGGTCGTCGCCGACACCATCAGCCAGGCCGTCGGCGCAGCCAACGCCCAGCAGGCGGTGGAAGCTCTGCAGGATCCGGCGAAGGCGGCCGCGGCACGGGCGGCGGTCGACCAGCGGTGGGCAGAGATCGGCGACCTGGTGGAAGCGGGCGGCGGCGGCATCGACGGCGCGCGCAAGGGCGACGCCGCCACCCGCGCGGCGGGCGACTTCCTGCGCTCGCCGTCATTCTGGGTGGCGGTGCTGCTGCTGCCGCTGGTCTACCTGCTGGTGCTGAGCCTGATCGGCCTGGTGGGCTCGGCCACGTGGAGCGACGACGTGCGCGCCGGCCTGGCCGGCAGCCTCATCAGCGCGGTGGTCGGCGGCCTGGTGGGCTACTACTACGGCCAGACCACCAGCCGCAACCGCACGCCGCAGCCGTGAACGGGCGCCTGCCGGTCGACCTTGCAGCGCCTGCAGGCCAGGCGCTGCAGCCCAGCCGCTGGGCCGTGGTTTGGTGGACTGACGGCACGCACCGTCAGGAGGCGCACTTTGCAGACCGGGCGCTGGCCGAAGCCTACGCCAGCGCGCACCACGGGCAGATCGTGCCACTGGCAGCGCTGGCGCCATGGCCGCAGCGCCACGGCTGAGAGCAGGGAATGTGGCCCGCCCGGAGGGAATCGAACCCCCAACCCCCGGCTTAGAAGGCCGGTGCTCTATCCGGTTGAGCTACGGGCGGAAATTGGACAGATCGGCGGAAATTAGACAGCAGCCCCGGATTCTCATAGGAGAAAACAAAAGCGCTGCTGCTTAGAAGGCAGCTGCTCTATCCAGTTGAGCTACGGGCAGACGACGGATGCAGACGATCCGTGCAAGGGGCGCGATTCTAGGCAGGGTGCGGCCCTTCAGCGACCCTGGAGCTGCGTCTTGCCGAACAGCACCTCGCGCGCCCGGTCGTCGGTGACGGGCTTGCGCAGGTCGGCCAGCACCTCCACGTCGCGGCGCACGGCGGGCCGGGCG
>ERZ761602.2726-NODE-2726-length-26723-cov-11.489163_pt1 | contig 26723 bp, 23 predicted proteins | sample MGYA00512165_ERZ761602 | MGnify/ENA primary metagenome ERZ761602 (study PRJEB28899, sample SAMN02445085) | bioreactor sludge metagenome | biome: EBPR sludge; isolation source: Thorneside wastewater treatment plant | place: Australia: Brisbane, Thorneside...
GGCTGCAGTCGAGGTGGGCGCCACCCTGGTCGGTCCGCCGCTGGCCCCCCCGCCGCCGGCCCCCGCGCCGCCCGCGACGGCCCCGGCAGCACCGCCGTCGCGCCCGGCTGCGCGCCCGCCACGCAACCCGGATGCCACGGTGGTATTCCGGCAGGGACGGCTGGAGCCGCGCAATCCCGAGGCCGGCTCGGTGGTACAGACCCTCGGCCTGAAGCCGGTCTGCATCGGCAGCGACAGCACTTGCGACCTGCAGTTGTCGGCGCCGGGCATTGCCAAGCGCCATGTCGAGATCACGATGACGCGCGCCGGCTTCAGTCTGCGCGATGTTGCTGCGAGCGGAACCGTCAAGATCAACGGTGGCGTCGTTCAGGAGCATGTCTTGTCCGAGGGTGATACCCTCTCGCTCGGGCCCGCCCAGTTCAATTTCCGACTGCTTTGAGGATCGCATGGCGCTAGATATCGGCAGTGAAACCCAAGGAGACTTCCGCGTACTCCGGTTGAATGGCCGTCTCGACACCGAGACTTCGGCCGACTTCGAACTGGCCGCGCACGACCTCACCGCCGCCGGCGAACGACGATTCATCGTCGACCTTGCCGGCATCAGCTACGTCAGTAGCGCCGGATTGCGCGTGCTGCTGGCGCTCGCCAAACAAATGAGTTCGGGCGGCGGCGAGTTGCGACTGTGCGGACTCGCACCGAGCGTGCGTCAGGTCTTCGATCTCTCCGGTTTCAGCAAACTGTTCGTCATCGCGGCCGATGTCGATTCGGCGCTGGGCGAAAAGAGTGGCGCGGCGACGGCGACGCCGAATCCGGAAGTCAGCAAGGCAGCCGCCAGCTTGCTGGGCGCCACCGGCAGCAGTGCGCCGGCACCCGCTTCACAGCAAGTCGGTCGTCAGGCCGCCGACCTTCTGGGTGCACGGCAGCCACCGAAGCGCGGTTTGCTCGCGCGCTTGTTGGGGTGGCTCAAGGGCCAGTAGCTGATGCAACGGCCGACCCGAAGGTTGGCCGCGCTGATCAGGATTTCAGGCGCCGCAGGCAGATGATGGTCAGGTCGTCGGTCGAGCGATCGCGACCGACGAATTCGAGCAGCGATTTGCGCAATGCCTGGTTGATCTCGGCGGCGCTGTCGCACGACACCAGTACCTGGTCGCGGCGCTCCTTGCCATAAGCCTCGCCGGCCGAATTCTCGCCTTCGTCCACGCCGTCGGTGGTCAACACCAGGCAATCGCCGGGCGCCAGTTGCAGGCGTTGCTCGCGCACCGCCAGATCCAGGTCAGCGCCGACCGGGGAACCCGGATCGAGGCCCATCTCGATGACCTTGCGCCGCGCGCTGCGCAACACTGGCGGCGAATGACCGGCCAGTCCTACATGACACATGCCGGTTCGGGTATTCACGAAGACCGCAGCCACGGTGACGAACATGCCGGGCTCGAACACCGGGGTCAGCGAGCGCTGCAGGTTTTCCAGCATTTCGGCTGGCCCGGCGTTGGTGCGCAATTGGTGGCGCAGGTCGGCGACGATGTAGCCCATGTACATGGCGGCCGAGACGCCCTTGCCGGAAACGTCGCCGATCAGCACCGCGAGTTCATCGGCACCGCGCCTTTCGATGTGATAGAAGTCGCCACCGACCATCATCGCCGGTGTGTAGCTGAGCGCCAGTTCAAAGCCTTCGATGTTTTCCGGCGGCGGCGTCAACAGGCGTTGCTGGATGCGCTGCGCCAGGCGCAGATCCGAATCACGCATCTTGCGCGATCCGGCAGCGGCATGTGCGCGAATGGCAGCCAAGGGAATGCGCAGCAGCATGACCGCATCCGCCAGTTGGTGCGGCTGCAGGGAAGCATTCGAGCGCATCGCACCGGCCTCGGAACCCTCCAGCAGCAGCCCGACCTGCGAGTCGACGGGCAACGCCAGGAATGGCGGCACCTCAGCCAGGGACAGCGCCTGGGCCAGGCGCTGGCACTCGTCCGGCGTCCACACCGCAACACCCTTGGGCTCGGACTTGAGCGCGGACAGTGCGCGAAACAGCGTGCTGCGTGAGACTTCGGCGCCCTCGGGCGCTCGCGCGAGCAGTTTGCCGGCGCGCCAATCCACCAGGCTGGCGCGCGCCGCACCCGGTATGCATTGGATCAACGCCGCCAATGCCGCCGCGGCCTGGTTCTCGGCTTCGCGGTTCTCCGAATGCAGTGCGCTCAGCATCACCGACACCAGATCGTCGTTGATGGATTCCGCAGCGGTCGGCGGAGTCGTCTGCTCGCCGACGATTGGCGCATTGCCGCGAACGGTGCCCGCCAGTTGCACGTTGTACACCAACGTGATCCGACCGAGTCCGATCACGTCGCCATCGCGCAGCGCCTTGTCTCCGATCAGGCGGGCGCCGTTGATCTCGGTGCCGTTGGCGCTGCCCAGATCGCGCAGGCGCCAGCCGTCGGCGGACTTGACCATCTCGGCATGGCGCCGCGACACCGTCGGATCGTCGATCGCATACTCGACGGTCGGATCGCGTCCGAGCACGCCCTCACCCTCAAGCTTGTAGACCTTGCCTTTGTGGCTTCCGCTGAGCAATACCAGGAACATGTGCCGATCCGTCCCGTAACATTCGCCAGCAAGAAGTCGACATCGCTTTCCATCCAAACCCATGGAGGTCCAGATGACAACCGCTTACTGGTGCGTACTGATCGCCGCCTTCCTGCCGCTCGCCTTCACCGGCGTGGCCAAGTTCAGCGGACCCGGCTTCAACAATAACCGACCGCGCGACTTTCAGGCGGGACTGACCGGCTTCCGCCAGCGCGCGCATTGGGCGCACCTGAACTCTTTCGAGGCTTTCCCGCCATTTGCCGCCGCAGTACTGATGGCGCATCAGCTCGGGCTGGCGCAAGCGACACTCGACAACCTGGCGATCGGCTTCATCGTTGCTCGGCTGGCCTATTTCGCCTGCTATCTGGCCGACCAGGCCGCGTTGCGCAGCCTCGCCTGGCTGGCCGCCACCGGTTGCTGGGTGGCGATGTTCTTTCTGGCGGTCTGAGGCTCGGGCTCGAGACCAGGAATTGCCTTTGCGCAGCGGTGCTCGTGTGGGTCAGGCCTTGTCTGGACGCCTCCCCTGATTGAGTGAAGGGCGTCGAGACCAGCCTGCACCTGCCAGCGCGCCGACATGGGTAGCCCCCATAACGAAAAAACCCCGGCTGGCACAGCCAACCGGGGACAGTCACGACGCGAAAACTCAGGGGAGGGGTCTGGATATCGCGTCGTTGCTGTACTTTGAACTCTCGCGTGCCGACCCTGGACTTCAGGGCGTCAGGCTCAGCGCGCCTTGGCAGCCTTGGTCGCCTTGACCACGCTGTCATTGGCAGCGTCGACCGTGCCCTTGAACAACTGGCCAAATGCCTCGCCGGTCTTGACCATCACGCCGGCCACTTCCTGCGACGTGGCATAAAACTTCTCGGCCGAATCCTTGACCAGATTCACGCTCTTCGGAAACGAGGCGCGGGCGCCTTCGAAATCCTTGACCTCGCCGGCCTGACCCATCAGGTCGGTGGCGACCTTGACGCGGTCCTCGATGGTCTTCAGCTGGATGTCCATCAGCTTCTCGAAGCCTTCGACGGCGATCGCGTTGGCCTTGATGAAAGTTTCAGCGGCCTGCTTCGACAGGGCCAGGAACTGGTTGCTTGCTTGCTCGTACATGCTTGCTCTCCTTGGGAACTGCCCCATGTTGCGGTGCAGCATAACGAGCGGAATGTTGCAGTGCAACATTTTTCTTGCGAGCGACCGCGAAACGGATTTTCCATTCAGCTCAACTCAACGGGGAGCCATCTCCGCTACGCCGGTCAACCCCTCGCGCACCGCCTTGTCGGCTTGCGGCCCCAACCACATCGAAAACAGCGCGCGGTTGAATTCGAGGCCCGCAAAATGCGCGCGGGCGCCACCTTCGACGTTGATTTCGGTACCACTGTCCGGGTCGTAATAGAACACCATGCTGCGTCCGCGCGCCGCTGCCGGCAGCAGGGCAATGAACTTCTCCAGACGCGGCGCTACCCGCCTGCGCGTTTCGGCATCCGTCACCTGCGCGAACAGCTCGCGAAAGTGCGCTTCGACCTGCGCCTTCGGCAATTCGTTGGCATACCAGACCAGCGTGATCTGCAGCGGCGTCAGTCCAAGGCCAATCTCGTTCTGCACCATTGCATCTGCCGGGCCATGCAGGGCCAAGCCGTAGAACGGAATGAAGCTGCGATGCACCAGCGCCGAGCCCAGCAATGGCCACGGCCGCGGCTGGCTCTCGACGCGAATGATCGGCGCGATTTCGACACCGGCGTGATTCACCGCCATCGCCGATCCCGACCACAGACAGAACATGGCGAAGCCGACGCGTAAAGCCATGGTCATGACGAGCCGCCCCTGATCCCGGTGAGCCAAGCATAACCGCTGCAAGCCGCTGGACTGGATGAACAAGCGTAGCGTCGCGCCCCGAGCCAGATGGCGGCAACAGCTAACTCGCTGCATGGGCAATGCCGTTGGGGGCACTCAGCGGCGCATTGGCCCCGCATAACGCGCACCCGCCGTGCAAGTCTCGTGCACGACGATCAGCGACAACTGCGGGAGACGCGGCTGCAACTGCTCGAAGATCCACTTCGCCATACGTTCGCTGGTCGGGTTTTCCAGGCCGGGAACGTCGTTCAGATAGTGGTGATCGAGCTGATCGAACAGTGGCTGAAACGCCGATTTGACATCCGCGAAGTCCATCACCCAGCCCTCGGGCTCCAGCAATTCACCGCTGACGTGCACCTCGATGCGGAATGAGTGTCCATGCAGGCGCGAACACTTGTGCGTTGCCGGCAGATTCGGCAAGCGGTGCGCTGCTTCGATGGAGAACACCTTGAAAATGTCCATGGCGGACGCTCGATCGTGGTGGCTATGAGTGGAATCGAACCACCGACCTCAGCATTATGAGTGCCGCGCTCTAACCGTCTGAGCTACATAGCCACGATCGCGTGAACCGGAGAGCATGCCACAACGGATCCACGAAGCGCCAGTGCTGTGCCAGCGCTTCCAATGACGGACGGACCGACATCCCTGGCGGATGACCCTGCTTTCGGTCGGGGCGCGCTGTGCTCTTCGCAGCGCCGCGGGTTTGCGCGGTCGTCCGGATCGGGAAGGCAGAGCAATCGCGACGCCGTTGGCTCGGCGCCCTCCAAAGGCAAGAACCTCAGTGCATCGTCGACGTCAGAACATGGGCGATCTCCGCCGGCGGCCGTCTCAGGATCGATGTATTCACCTGCATGGGAATCGTGCCCGTTGCCGGATTGACCGGCGCCATCCCCACGCCCAATGCCAGCGCTCGCTCGATCCACGCGGGGTCAACGGGAGTGCTCGGTTTGAGCAGGAACTTGCTGGTGCCGCCCGGCAATTTCTCGACACTGAACCGGCGATCCGATTCGAGCAACGCGATCAGCGCGTCCGCGGCCTGCCATGCCGCGGCGTAATCCCGTTGATAGCTGTCGACATGGCGCGCCGCCACCGCGACCGTCGGCCATGCATTCGGCAGTGCGCCGCCGAACATCCGGCGCTCGTGAGAAAGCCCTTCGATGAAATCCTCATCGCCCGCAAGGATGGCTCCGGAACCGGCATTGAAGTGCTTCCACAAGGACACGTACACGCTGTCGAACAATGCCGTGTATTCCGTGATCGCATGACCCGAGTGCTGCGGCAGATTGAACAGGCGCGCGCCGTCCAGGTGCAGCCGGATACCCTGCCCGCGAGCCCAACTGCTGATGCGCTGCATTTCCTCGAAGTCGAACATGGCGTGATGCATGCGTCGCACCGGGCTCTCGATGGAGATCACGCCGATCCTGCGCGCCACCCGACCACTCGCGGTACGCCCAGCCCAGCGCTGCACATCTTGCAGCGTGAAACCACTCTGCGCTTCGCCCAGGGGCACCAGATTCAAGCCACTCAGCGTCTGCGCACAGTCACCGCTGTCGTTGTAGAGATGACTCTCGGCCTGAACCAATACGCGGCTGTCGCGCCCGGCCAGTTTGCGGATTGCCAAATGATTGGCGAGCGTGCCGGTTGCCACGAAGATGGCTGCCTGCTTGCCCAGCAACGCTGCGAACTGCTTCTCCAGCGTCGCCAGCGACCCGCCGATCGAATAATTGTCGACGCCGAAACTGCGCTCGGCCACGGCCTCGCCGAGACGCAGCGCGTACTCACGCGGCGTCAGCGCCAATCCATCCGACGTGAACTGGACGTGCCGGAACATATCGCCCGGCGCGCCGGGTGCAGACACCGATGGTCCGGGCTGCGACCATGCCGTGCTCGCACAAGCCATGCCACCGAGGGCAAGAAAATGACGGCGATCCATGGTCCGAGGGCTCCCTAGAGAAAACACCCAGTGGTGTCGTTGAGAAAGCGAAATCCGAGCTCGCTGGCGTACACCCGGTCGTGACGCTGTTCCAGCAATCCGCGTGAAAGCGCCAGGGAATATCCGGCTTGATCTTCCAGCCGTTGTCCGGTGCGCGCGACGAAGTCGGCGACGGCGAAACCCTCGCGCAAGCGCAGTGCGTTGAGCATGAATTCGAAGGCGACTTCGCGCGGGTCGACGTCGCGCTGCTCGATCAATGCGGCGCTGCTGCCCGCGGTCTTCAGGTACAACGACGGCGTTCGCTGGCGGGCGCGGCGACGAATGCCGGCGGCGGACGAATACTTGGCGTGCGCCCCGGCGCCGATCGCGAGGTAATCGCCGAACGACCAGTAGTTGAGGTTGTGGCGGGATCGCCGCCCCGCGGTTGCGTAGGCCGAAACTTCGTACTGCTGGAATGCGCCGGCAGAGAGCAGCGGCTGGCAGGCCTCGAGCATGTCCACCAGAACATCGTCGTCGGGAAGGTCCGGCGGCGGCGTGCGCGCGAACACGGTCTGCGGCTCCAGCGTGAGCTGGTAATGCGACAGGTGTTCCGGCGCAAGTTCGAGCGCACAACGCAGATCGGTCAGCGCCTGCTCGATCGACTGCCCGGGCAGGCCGTACATCAGATCGAGATTGATGTTGTCGAAACCGGCCGCACGCGCCAACCGGTAAGCCTGACGCGCCTCGTCGCCGCCGTGGATGCGCCCCAGCCGGGCCAACTTGGTGTCGTCGAAGCTCTGAACGCCAAACGACAGGCGATTGACGCCCGCGGCGAGGTACGCCTCGAAACGATCGAACTCGGCGGTTCCGGGGTTGGTTTCCAGCGTGACTTCGCAGGCCGCCGCCAATTCGAGGCGTGCGCGCACCGCATCGAGGATGCGCCGGATCGCCTTGCCCGAAAACAGGCTCGGCGTACCGCCGCCGAAGAAGATCGACTGCAGCGGTCGTCCCAGTGCGAACGGCCGTTCCAGTTCGAGGTCGGCGATCAGCGCATCGACATAGGCAGCTTCCGGCAACAGCGTCGGGCGCTGATGCGAGTTGAAGTCGCAGTAGGGGCACTTGCGCACGCACCAGGGCACGTGCACGTAAAGCGACAGTGGGACTGCCGCGGGGTCGATCACGACATCGGCCGGCCCAGCCGCGCGCGCAACGAACGCAGCGCCTGCCCCCGATGACTGACCGCGTTCTTCTGCTCGGCAGTGAGCTCGGCAGCACTGCGGCCGCTGGCGGCGTCGAGGAACACCGGGTCGTAGCCGAAACCGCCGGCGCCGCGCGGCACGCGCAGCAGACGGCCTTTCCAGATGCCTTCGGCGATCAACGGCATCGGATCGTCGGCGCTGCGCAACATCACGATCACGCAGACGAAACGGCATGCCCGCGCTGCCCCTTCCAGCGCTTCGGACCTGGCCAACAGTTGGCGGATGTTCGCCGCATCGCCGGCACCGGGACCGGCATAACGCGCGCTCAACACCCCGGGCTCGCCGGCGAGAGCGTCAACCACCAGTCCGCTGTCATCGGCGAGCGCCGGCAAACCGGTCGCCGCCGCAACGTGGCGAGCCTTGATCAAGGCATTTTCGACGAAGGTGGTGGCGCTCTCCTCGGGCTCGCCGAGGGCGAAGTCGGCCGCGCTGCGCAGTCGCCAGGGCAGATCGGCCAACAGCTCGCGCAGCTCGGCGAGTTTGCCGGCGTTATGGCTGGCGAGCACCAGATCGCGTACTTCAGTCACGCGCCAACGCCTCGCGCTGCGCGGCGTGCAGCTCGCTGGCGCCCTTGCGCGCCAGCGCCAGCATTGCCTCCAATTCGTCGTGACGGAATGCGTGGCCCTCGGCCGTGCCCTGCAGTTCGATGAAACCGAGCGCATCGTTCATGACGATGTTCATGTCGGTCTCGCAGTCCGAGTCCTCGGCGTAATCGAGATCGAGCACCGGCTGGCTCTTCCAGATGCCGACCGACACCGCGGCCACCTGACCATGGATCGGGTCCTTGCCGATGATCCGATCGCGCCGCAGTTTGCGCGTGGCATCCACCAGCGCCACGAAAGCGCCGGTGATCGCCGCGGTGCGAGTTCCGCCGTCGGCCTGCAGTACATCGCAGTCGAGCACGATCTGGCGCTCGCCGAGCGCGCGTCGGTCGACCACCGCGCGCAGCGAGCGGCCGATCAACCGCTGGATCTCGTGAGTGCGCCCGCTCGGCCCGCCCTTGCCCGATTCGCGCTGCGTGCGTGTGTGGGTTGCCCGCGGCAGCATGCTGTACTCGGCCGTGACCCAGCCTTCGCCGGTCCCGCGCAACCACGGCGGCGGCCGCTCGTCGACACTGGCGGTGCACAACACGCGCGTATGGCCGAAGCTGACCAACACCGAACCTTCGGCGTGGCGTGTGTAGTGGCGTTCGAAACTCACCGGGCGCATCTCATCCGGCTTGCGCGCGCTGGGGCGGGTAACAGTCATCGAGGGGGTGGGCCTGTACAAAAAGTAGCTGGCAGCATAGCGTGGGGATGGTGAAGGCGCGGCTCGGTGCCAGAAGGGACACGGGAAGATGCACGCGTGACCTGAGCTCCTGGTGGGTCCAGATTCATCTGGACGCCTTTCGCCCGGCCGCCGGAGAAGCGTCCAGACAAGTCTGGACCCACAAGAGCCAGAGCGGGGCACGGGACACGGGACACGGGACACGGGACACGGGGAACGGGACACGGGAAGATGCAGGCGTGGCCTGAGCTCCTGGTGGGTCCAGATTCATCTGGACGCCTTTCGCCCGGCCACCGGAGAAGCATCCAGACAAGTCTGGACCCACAGGAGCCAGAGCGGGGCACGGGACACGGGACACGGGACACGGGAAGATGCAGGCGTGGCCTGAGCTCCTGGTGGGTCCAGATTCATCTGGACGCCTTTCGCCCGACCGCCGGAGAAGCGTCCAGACAAGTCTGGACCCACAGGAGCCAGAGCGGGGCACGGGACACGGGAAGATGCAGGCATGGCCTGAGCTCCTGGTGGGTCCAGATTCATCTGGACGCCTTTCGCCCGGCCACCGGAGAAGCGTCCAGACAAGTCTGGACCCACAAGAGCCAGAGCGATACGCGGGGCGCGCGTACCGTGCCCCCTGCCCCGATTCACAACCCGGGCCCGACCTCGCCGCACATCTTGCGGCGCAGGTCGGCATCGAGTTGCTCGTATTGCAGCTCGCAGGCGGCGAGGTCGCTGCCGTGATGCCGGGCCTCCCAGCCTTCGGTCAGCAGGTCCATCGGTGCGTCCGGGTCCACCGCGGCGGTGGGCACGCCGATGCTCAGCATTTGTCCGAACTTGCGCATCAGGCTGGCCGTCTCGTCCACCGTGCGCGGACGAAAGCCCGGCAGCAGGCCGTTGTCGCCATCCGGCAACATGGCGTCGATCGAGCGACCGCGGAAGGCTCTGCGGACGGGGGCATTTTCGCGCGCGATTTCGGCGGCAATCTGTGCGCGTTGCGCTTCGAAGCCGACATCCGGCAGCGGCGCCTCGACGTATTCGACGTCTGGCGCGTCCGGAGCGGCATCGAGGCTCGGCGACGGCGGCTCAGTCATTCGGCGCTGCGGTCGCGGCAACGGCGCCGCAACGACCTCCACCGACGGCGCAGGCTCAGGCGACGCGGGCGGGCTGGGGGGTTGCTCGTCGGGTTGGTACAACTGGACGGTGATCGCCGAGCGCACGTATTGCTGCGGCACCACCCGCGCGGTCAGCCACATCTGGGCGAAAACCAGGATGTGCAGCACCAGCGTTCCGCTCAGGGCGACGATCCGCGCCAGCGACAACCGCCTGCTTCCTGTCAAGACAAACCGTCTACTGCGCACACTTGCCCCAGGTTCCGGGCCCGACCGGCGATCAGGCTGCGGCGAGCATGGCGACGACCGCAGCCGGCCGCGTTCGCTGGGGCTGAACGTCACGGTCCGGCGGTTGCCCTGTTCAGGCAATTGCTACGGCGCATTCTTGTGCGCTTGTTCGCCGTTGGCGCGCGGCCGAGTCAGTTCAGCCGAACGCCGCACTGAGGCATGCTTGGCGCATCGCCACCACGCCCGTCGCCATGAGCCCTGCCGCCACTGAAGCCGTCCCACCGACTGCGCTGCATCGCCTGCTCGAGTCGAAACGATTCCAGTACTTCATCATTGCGGTGATCGTGTTGAACGCGATCACCCTGGGTCTGGAGACCTATCCAGAGATCATGGCGCGCCACGAAAGCCTGCTGCACGGGCTCGACCGCGTCGCGCTGGCGATCTTCACCGTCGAGATCGCCATGAAGCTGAGCGCCTACCGGCTGCGCTTCTTCCGCGACCCGTGGAACGTGTTCGATTTCATCATCGTCGCCATCGCCCTGATTCCGGCCAGTGGGCCATTCGCGGTGCTCCGAGCGATGCGCATCCTGCGTGCGCTGCGCCTGATATCGATGATCAAGAGCATGCGTCGAGTGGTCGCCGCATTGCTCAGCGCGCTGCCCGGCATGGGTTCGATCGCCACGCTGCTGATCCTGGTGATGTATGTCGCCTCGGTGATGGGCACGAAACTGTTTGCCGAGGTCTCGCCGGTCTATTTCGGCAGCCTCGGCAAGACCCTGTTCACGCTGTTTCAGGTGATGACCATGGAGGGCTGGGCCGACATCGCCCGCGAGATCATGGAGAGCAAACCGTGGGCGTGGGTATTCTTCCTGGTCTTCATCCTGGTCAGCACCTTCACTGTGCTGAACCTGTTCATCGCCGTCGTGGTCAATGCGATGCAGGAAACCGTGGCGGCCGACATCAAGGCGGAGCAGGAGCTCGAAGCGCACGAGGCGCATGACGAGCGCGGAGCGATACTGCGGGAGCTGCGGGAACTGCGGGCAGCGGTGGAGCTTTTGAAGAAGTGAATAGTGAATAGTGAATAGTGAGTAGTGAGTAAAATCCGGCGCGAGCGCGGGTCTTTCGCCGACCGTCGGGTTTTGACCGACGTGCAGACCACTCTCGCGCAAGCGCGCTCCTACAGCCCCGAAATGTCCTGCGGCTTGGCAAGCCGATCGCGACGTGCACGTCGCTCCTACAACAGTGCCGGGTTTTATTCACTACTGACTAATCACTACTCACTGACCCAATGGACATCTCCCACCTGATCGACGGCCTCAACGCCGCCCAGCGCGAAGTGGTCACGGCGCCGCCGGGACATCTACTGGTGCTGGCGGGTGCCGGTTCCGGCAAGACCCGCGTGCTGACGCAGCGCATTGCCTGGCTGGTCGAGGTGGAGAACGTGTGGCCGCACGCGATCCTCGCGGTGACTTTCACCAACAAGGCGGCCGCCGAGATGCGCGCGCGCTGCGAGCGGCTGCTGAACCGGCCGACGCAGGGCCTGTGGATCGGCACTTTTCACGGCCTCGCGCATCGCTTGCTGCGTTTGCACTGGCGCGAGGCGGGCCTGCTTGAGACCTTCCAGATCCTCGACTCGGACGACCAGCAGCGGCTGATCAAGCGCGTGATCGCCGACCAGGGCCTGGATGACGCACGCTTCCAGGCGAAGCAGGGTGGCTGGCTGATCAACGCGTGGAAGGACGAGGGCAAGCGCCCGCGCGACATCGATCCCGGCGACAACCCCGACCTCAAGCGCTGGATCGATGTCTACATCGCGTACGAGGCCACCTGCCAGCGGCAGGGCCTGGTCGACTTTGCCGAGATCCTGCTGCGCAGCCATGAGTTGTGGTTGACCCAACCGGCGCTGCTGGAACATTACCGGCGCCGCTTCAGCCATCTGCTGGTCGACGAGTTCCAGGACACCAATACCATCCAGTACGCCTGGATCCGCATGCTGGCCGGCAGCAGCGGCCAGGTGTTCGCGGTCGGCGACGACGACCAGTCGATCTACAGCTGGCGCGGCGCGCGGGTCGCCAACATGCAGGCCTACATCCGCGATTTCCCGGCGGTGACCACCATCCGCCTGGAACAGAATTACCGCTCCACCGCCACCATCCTCGCCGCCGCCAACGCGGTGATTGCGCGCAACCGCGAGCGCCTGGGCAAGGAGCTGTGGACCTCCGCCGGCCAGGGCGAGCCGATCCAGGTCTATGCCGCCTACAACGAGCAGGACGAAGCGCGTTACGTTATCGAGCGCATCCGCAGGGCGGTTGGCGAGGACCTGCGCCGCAGCGAAATCGCCATCCTCTACCGCGCCAACGCGCTGTCGCGGGTGTTCGAGGAAGAGCTGATCCGTCACAGCATCGCCTATCGCGTTTATGGCGGACTGCGCTTCTTCGAGCGCGCCGAAATCAAGGATGCCCTCGCCTACCTGCGCCTGCTCGCCAATCCGGCCGACGATGGCGCGTTCGAGCGCGTGGTGGCGACACCGCCGCGTGGCGTCGGCGACAAGACGCTCGAGGATCTGCGCGGCGCCGCGCGCGCCGCCGGCACTTCGCTGCTGACCGCGGCGATGGAATCGGTGCGCGCAGGCAGCATCAAGGGCCGCGCGCGCAGCGGGCTCGAGTCGCTCGGCGCACTGTTCGACAGCCTCAGTCCAGCGTCCCAACCCGAAGCGCAACGCGACGCTGTGCGCCTGCACGAACGCCTGGAACAGCTGATCGAGCGCAGCGGCCTGCGCACGTTTTATGAAGCGCAAGGCAAACACGACGCCGATTCACGCGTCGCCAACCTCGACGAATTGATCTCGGTGGCCCGCGAATTCGTGCTCAGCGCCGACGACGAGGCTGCCGGCATCGATGAAATGGCGGCCTTCCTCAGCTACGCCGCACTGGAAGCCGGCGAAGGCCAGGGCGAGGCCTGGGACGATTGCGTGCAGTTGATGACTCTGCATTCCGCCAAGGGCCTGGAGTTCCCGTGCGTGTTCCTGGTCGGCATGGAAGATGGACTGTTTCCGAGCCAGCGCGCCATCGATGAGGGCGGCAATGCGCAACTCGAGGAAGAACGTCGACTCGCCTACGTCGGCATCACCCGCGCGCGCCGCCAATTGACCCTGAGTTATGCCGAGTCGCGACGCCTGCGCGGTCAGGAGACGTACAACCGGCCATCGCGCTTCCTCGCCGAGATTCCGCGCAATACCATGGTCGAAGTGCGCCCGCGCGCCCAACTCACGCGCCCGGCCAGCTTCGGCGCCCGCGCGCGGGTCGCCAGCGACGACTGGGGCGACCAGCCGGCGATCGGCCTCGGCACGCGCGTCAACCATCCGCAGTACGGAGATGGCGTGGTCACCGGCGCCGAGGGCCACGGCAACCACGTGCGCGTCCAGGTGAACTTCGAGGACGTAGGCAGCAAGTGGCTGGTGCTGGCGTATGCGAATCTGGTGGTGTTGGGCTGAGCGACAGGCGCCGCCGCGTATCATCGCGGAGAAGCGCAAGCGCCGGTCCTGGCGCGGCGCGCGCTCCGCAACTTTGCGTTGCGACCGATCTGGACCCACTATCCCATGCGCCATTGCATCGTGCTCGTCCTGCTGATCGTTGCCCTGGCTGCCGACGCCAAGGTCTATACCTGGACCGACGCCAACGGGGTGGTGCACTACACGGATCGCGCCATTGGTCCGGACGACGCGCAGCTGGTCAAGGGTGTCGAAGCGGCGCCCAAGCCCGTGATTCCGGAGGAACCGCTGAAAATCAGTGCGGCGGAGTTGCAGGGGACCTGGTGCGAATTCGAGGTCTCCTCCGAGCGCGGCAGCAACGACGCGGTGAGCAAACGCGTCGAATGGGTTTTTCGCGGCAGTACGCTGACCTATCGCGACCTGGCGACGGGTCGCGCGGTGGAAGGCCAGTACCGCGTGGAAGGCCAGCAGATCGTGTCCGACAAGGCAGCCATGGGCAATCGCACCGTGCGCAAGTTCGACGACGACGGCATGGAACAGAGCGACCTGAACGCCTATTACCGCTTGCGCCGCGGCCACTGCTGAGTATCGTCTGGCGACCCCGACCTGACCCGGCATTCCTGATGGCCATCCGTCCCTTCCTGCAGCAGCGGCCGAAACTCGGCGAACGTGTATTTGTCGATGAATCGGCGCTGGTGATCGGCCAGGTCGAGCTTGCCGACGATGTATCGATCTGGCCGCTGGCCGTGGTCCGCGGCGACGTCAATCACATCCGCATCGGCGCGCGCAGCAACATCCAGGACAACTCCGTGCTGCATGTCACCCACGACGGCCGCTACACGCCGGGCGGCGTGCCGCTGATCATCGGCAGCGACGTGACCGTCGGCCATGGCGTGATCCTGCACGCCTGCACCGTCGAGGATGGCTGCCTGATCGGCATGGGCTCGGTGATTCTCGACAAGGCCGTCATCGGCAAACATTCGCTGATCGGTGCCGGCGCCGTCGTCGCACCCGGCAAGATCGTGGAGCCCGGTTCGCTGTGGGTCGGCAATCCGGCGCGATTCGTGCGCATGCTCAGCGAGGCGGAGATCGAGTCGCTGTATTACTCGGCGGAGAATTATCGCAAGCTCAAGGATGGTTACCTGTCGATGGGGTAAAGAGCGGTCAAAAGTGAAACGTGAAACGTCAATTGGGCACGCTCTGATTAACGTTTCACGTTTTACGTTTCACTTGGCGCCAGAATCAGGCCACGCGACGAACTTCGACCCATGGCCGGCCTGATCCCCGACAGCTTCATCGACGAGTTGCTGCAGCGCGTCGACATCGTCGACGTGATCGGCGCGCGCGTGCAGTTGAAGCGGGCCGGCAAGGAATACCAGGCGCGTTGCCCATTCCACGATGAGCGCTCGCCATCGTTCACGGTGGTGCCGCAGAAGCAGTTCTACCACTGCTTCGGCTGCGGCGCGCACGGCAGCGCGCTCAAGTTCGTCATGGAGTACGAGGGCGTCAGCTTCCCCGACGCGGTGGAGCAACTGGCGGCACAGGTCGGTCTCAAGGTGCCGCGCGACGCCGCGCGCGCCGGCGAGGACGACAAGCTGGCACCGTTGTATGCCGTGCTGCTCGAAGTTACGGCGTGGTTCCGCGAACAGCTGGTCAAGAGCGAGCGAGCGCAGGCCTACTTCGATCGTCGCGGCGTCGGCCCCGAGATGATCGAGCGTTTCCAGCTCGGTTATGCACCGGACCGCTGGGATGGCGTCTCCGGCAAGCTCGGCGGCAATGCCGATCGGATCAAGCTGCTCGCCGCGGCCGGCTTGCTCTCGCAGCGCGACAACGGCCAGAGTTACGACAAGTTCCGCGACCGCGTGATGTTTCCGATCCACGACCGCCGCGGCCGCCCGATCGCCTTTGGCGGGCGCATCCTCGACCAGGGCGAACCCAAGTACCTCAACTCGCCGGAAACCGCGCTGTTCCACAAGGGCCGCGAGTTGTACGGCTTGTGGCAGGCGCGTCAGAGCGCACAGAAGCTGAAGCGCCTGATCGTCGTCGAAGGCTATATGGACGTCATCGCGCTGGCGCAGCACGGCGTCGACGAGGCGGTGGCGACGCTCGGCACGGCAACCACCAGGGAGCACGCTGAACTCTTGTTCCGCAACGCCGAGGACGTGGTCTTCTGCTTCGACGGCGACCGCGCCGGACGCCAGGCGGCTTGGCGCGCGCTGGAATCGACGCTGCCGCGACTGACCGATGGTCGTCAGGCGTATTTCCTGTTCCTGCCGGATGGCGAGGATCCGGACACGCTGGTGCGCAAGGAAGGCGCCGACGGGTTTCGGCGGCGCATGCACGAAGCGATGCCGCTGTCGGACTACTTCTTCGACACCCTGGCGCGCGAAATCGACATGACCTCGATCGATGGCCGCGCGCGCATGTCCGCGCGCGCCAGACCGCTGATCGAGCAGATGCCCGATGGTGCCTTCCGCGATCTGATGCGCGACGCGCTGGCCGAGCGCACCGGCGCACGGCGCGTGGTGGCGCAGCCGACACCGCCCCCGGCGCCACCAAGGGCCAGTCGCCAGGTGGTCCAGCGCACCCTGATTCGCAGCGCACTCGCGCTGCTGCTGGCGCGGCCACAACTGCTCGAGGAAGTCGCCGTTCCGGCGCGTATCGAGACCCTCGACAAGCCCGGGGCCGACATCCTGCGGCGGATGATCGAACTGATCCGCAAACGCCCGCAGATCACCACCTCGGAGCTGATGGATGGTTTTGCCGGAACCCCGGCGCACGCGGCGTTGATCAAGTTGTCGCTGGCCGAGCTGCCGGGCGATGAGGTCGCCTGGCGTGATGATCTGGAAAGCGCGCTGGCGCGCATGGTGGTCCAGGCCGACGCCGATCGACGTCAGTTGCTGATGCACAAACAAAAAGCCGGCGAGGCGCTGAGCAGCGACGAGAAGGCCGAGTTGCGGGCGTTGCTGGCGCGCAGGTCGGGGTAGAACTGCTACCGCGCGAGCGCGCGCTCACCGACGACGCCCCAAGCCCTTGATTTTGTGGGAGCGGATTCACTCCGCGAGCTCTTGCATTTTAAGCGAGAGCTCGCGGAGTAAATCCGCTCCCACAACAGCAAGAGCTCGCGGAGTAAATCCGCTCCCACAACAGCGAGAGCTCGCGGAGTAAATCCGCTCTCACAACAGCAAGAGCTCGCGGGGTGAATCCGCTCTCACAACAGCAAAAGCTCGCGGAGTAAATCCGCTCCCACAACTTCTCCGCAGCGCCTCGGTGGAACCGACCTACCCAAACAAACTCTGCTGCGCCGCCATCTGGTCGCGGTCGCAAAAGCCGGACAGGCCGACGCCCACCAGCCGGAACCGCGTGCTGGCGGGCAATTCGACGCGCGCGCGCAGCGCCAGCGCGATTTCAACCAGTTGCCCGGCCGACGTCGGCGGCTGTTGCGGCGTCAGGCTGCGCGTCAGCAAGCGGAATTCCGAGGTCTTCAACTTGAGCACGACGGTGCGCGCGATGCGCGGTTCGTCCTCGGTCGATTTCCAGGTGCGCAGCGCCAGTTGCCTGATCGCATCGGTCAGTGCTTCGATCGGCAGATCGCTGGCGAAGGTGTCCTCGCTGGATATCGACTGCGTCGGCCGCTCGCTTTCAACGGCATGCTCGTCGATCCCGCAGGACAGTTCGAACAAGCGCTTGCCCCAGCGCCCGAAACGCGCTTCGAGCGCGGCAACTCCGAGCGCGCGCAATTCGCCAACCGTGCTTGCCCCGAGCGCGTGAAGGCGCCCCTCCATGACCTTGCCGACGCCATGCAGTCGCCCCACCGGCAGCGGCGTGAGAAAGTCCAGCGCGTGCTCGGGGCGGATCACGAAGCAACCATCCGGCTTGCGCCAGTCGGATGCGATCTTTGCCAGGAACTTGTTCGCCGCCACACCGGCCGAGGCGGTCAGGGAGAGTTCCTCGCGGATGCTGGCGCGAATGCTCTGCGCCACCGCAGTGGCACTCGGCAGCCCCTGCTTGTTGAGGGTGACATCGAGGTAAGCCTCATCCAGCGACAGCGGTTCGATCAGATCGGTATGCCGCGCGAAAATCTCGCGCACCGCGCGCGACACCGCGCGGTAACGGGTGAAGTCCGGTGGCACGAATACCGCGTCCGGGCACAGGCGTTCGGCGCGGATCGCCGGCATCGCCGAGCGCACCCCGTAACGGCGCGCCTCGTAGCTGGCTGCGCACACCACCGAGCGCGCGCCACGCCAGGCCACCACCACCGGACGCCCGCGCAACTGCGCATCGTCGCGCTGCTCGACCGAGGCGTAAAAGGCATCCATGTCGATGTGCACGATCTTGCGCATCACCGCAGTATCGGCCAGGACAGCGGTCAAGGTCCGGATGCCGTGGCGACCCGCTTTTGCTGCGCGCACGATCCCCGCGTTAAGCCGCGCACACCGGCCAGCAGCTGCCGGCTACGGTTCATTACGAATTCAGCGCCATGTCCCAGAATCGGCGATACGCCCCCCACGGAAGCCAGCCATGCGATCTGTCCGTTCCGCGCTGTTCGCCGCATCCCTCGCGTTCGGCCCGATGGCCACGGCCTTCACTCCCGAGAGCGGCACCTGGTGGAATCCGGCAGAGCCCGGCACCGGTTACCTGATCGAAATCCAGGACAACTTCCTGTTCATTTCCGCATACCTGTACAAGCCCGACGGACAGCCCATCTGGTACACCTCGCAAGGCACCTTGAACGGCAACGCCCGCTTCGTCGGCGTGCTCAGCACGACCAGCGGTGGCCAGTGCCTGGGTTGCGCATGGCGCCCGCCGGTTGCGCAGGTCGGCGCCGGCGGACCGGTGGAGATCATCTTCGACACCGAAACCGATGCGCGCATCACGCTCGGCGGGCGCGTGGTGCCGATCCAGCGCTACGACTTCTATCTCACGCGCACAGCCGGCGACAACAAAAGCGACATGATGCTCGGCGAATGGCAACTCACCGTCGATTTCTCGACCAGCCCGAATATCGGCTACCCGTTTTACGGCGATGTGCTGATCTTCGAGTCGGTCGATCGCGCGCCCAGCCCGGATGTGTTCGATGGCTGCCGCGCCAACAACTCGCTCGATGGCGAGTGCACCGCCAGCGCGCTGGCCAACCATGATGCATCGGGTTTCTACGCCAGCAGCACGCGGGACCACTATCTGGTGGTCAACGACGATCCGAACAACTTCGCCTACTACGTGGTGAAGACCGGCACCTACCAGTTCGACGGCATCATGAAGGTGTGCCCGAAGTCGCTGCCCAACCCGATCACGCAGTGCCTGCAATCGAGCAGCTATCGCGCCTTCCCGGTACGTGGCCAGCGCACCGCCAGCCGCACTTTCGTGCTGACCGGCAGCGGGCCGAGCGGCGCCGACAAGAATGCCGCGGACGCACCGAACTGGTCGTTGGCGAAGATCGTGGGCGACACGCGCAGCGCCGGTGGTTTGGACAACGCTGCGGTAAAGGCGCGTCTGGGCATCGACCTCGACCAGGCACCGGTAAAGGACCTGGAAGCGCTGACCGCGCGCATGCGCTGAAGCGGTGGACCGCCGACCTGCGCTCGGCAACCCGGTAGCGGCGAAACAGACTGGCGGCGATCCTGCCGCCGCTATGCTGTGCCGTTCTCGACCCAGCGGCGTTTTGTTCTGAACCTCGACCCCAGCTTGCCGATCTTTGAAGCCCTGCCCGCGCTGCAGTCGGCGCTGGCGGCACATTCGCGCGTGGTGCTCGAAGCCCCACCGGGCGCCGGCAAGACCACCGTGGTGCCGCTGGCATTGCTCGACGCGCCGTGGCTGGCGGGTGCGAAGATCCTGATGCTGGAACCGCGGCGCATCGCAGCGCGCTCGGCGGCGACTTACATGGCGCGCCAACTCGGCGAGGAACCCGGGGGCCAGGTCGGCTATCGCATCCGCTTCGAGGCGCGTCCCGGCAAGCGCATCGAGGTGCTGACCGAGGGCATCCTGACGCGGCTGATCCAGGACGACCCGACGCTCGATGGCGTCGGCTGCCTGATCTTCGACGAGTTCCATGAGCGCCATCTGGCGACGGACCTCGGCCTCGCACTGGCGCTGGACGCGCAAGCGGGATTGCGCGAAGACCTGCGTATCCTGGTGATGAGCGCGACGCTCGACGGCGAGCGCCTGGCGACCTGGCTGGATGCCGGCCGCGTGGTCAGTGCCGGCCGCAGTTTTCCGATCCGCATCGAGCATCTGCCCGGCAAGCGCGACGAGCGCATCCACGTGCATCTGGCGCGTGGCGTCGAGCAGGCACTGGAGCGCAGCGATGGCGATGTGCTGGCGTTTCTGCCGGGTCGGCGCGAGATCGATGACTCGGCGCAGATCCTTGCCGCACGCTTGCCGGCAACCGTCGACGTCGTGCCGCTGCACGGTGAGCTGGCCATCGAGGCGCAAGCCGCGGCGATGACGCCCGCCGCGCCGGGCCGTCGTCGCGTGGTGCTGGCAACCAACGTCGCCGAATCCAGCCTGACGCTGCCGGGCGTGCGCGCGGTGGTCGATTCGGGCCTCGCGCGCGAGCCGCGCTTCGATCCCAATGCCGGTTTCACCCGGCTGGAGACGGTGGCGGTTTCGATGGCCTCGGCGACCCAGCGCGCCGGCCGCGCCGGACGCCTGGGCCCCGGTTATGCGCTGCGTCTGTGGTCGCCGGACAAGCGCCTGGAATCCGAACGCCGCGCCGAGATCGTCGATGCGGACCTGGCGCCGCTGGCGCTGGAACTGGCGGCGTGGGGCGGCGCCGAGCTGCGTTTCCTCGATGCGCCGCCGCCCGGTCATCTGGCGCAGGCGCGCGAGTTGTTGCAGAACCTCGGTGCGCTCGACAGTGCCGCGCGCATCAACGCGCACGGCCGCGAGTTGATCCGCATCGGCACGCATCCGCGTCTGGCCAATCTGGTGGTCCACGGTCGCCGCGACGCAGCGGCATGCTGGGTACCGGAACTGCTCGCGTTGCTGGAAGCGCGTGATCCGCTCGGCGGCGAAGAGCGCTGGTCGGAGGACTGGCGCGCGCGCTTGAACGCGCTGACCGCGATGCGTCTGCGGCGTCCGCTCGGCAGTGCCTCGATGGGCGCATTGCGCGCGATCGACCATGCCGCGCGCGAGTGGCGGCGGCGCCTGCGCCTGCCCGAAGCGAGCGGCACGCCGAGCACGCATGCGCTGGGCGACCTGTTGATCCACGCCTTTCCGGATCGCATCGCCCGGCTAGACAAGGGCGAGCGCTATCAAATGGCAGGTGGCCGTGGCGCAGCCTTGCGTCCGGGTTCGCCGCTGACTGGCGAGCCGTGGCTGGCGGTCAGCGATCTCAGCGGCCTCGGTGCGGATGCACGAATCGCCCGCGCCGCACCCTTCGACGACGACCTGTTGCAGCAGCACTACCCGGAACGCTTCCAGACGGTGCGCGAACTCGGCTTCGACAGCGCCAGACAGGCCGCCATCCAGCGCGTCGAGAAGCGCTTCGGCGCGATCGTGCTGGAGCGGCGCGTCGAGGCCGCGAGCGATCCGGAAGCTGTGCGCGGCGCGTTGATCGCCGGTGTGCGCCAACTCGGTGTGGCCGCGCTGCAATTTTCGGAACACCAGCAGCGCCTGCGCGCCCGCGTGCAGTGCCTGCGCGAGTGGTTGCCGGAAGCCGGATTGCCGGACTGGTCGGATGCAGCGCTGCTGGCGACACTCGAACACTGGTTGGCGCCGGCGCTGAACGGCGTCACCCGATTGACCCAGCTTGGCGCCGACCGCCTCGGCGGCGCGCTGCTCGATTCGCTCGATTATCCGACGCGCCAGTTGCTCGACAAGGAAGCACCTGACGCGCTGACGGTACCGAGCGGCATGACGCGCAAGCTCGAATACCTCATCGGCCAACCCCCGGTTCTGGCGGTCAAGTTGCAGGAACTGTTCGGCCTCGCCGATACCCCGCGCGTCGCCAAAGGCCGCGTGCCGGTCACCCTGCACCTGCTGTCCCCCGGCGGCCTGCCGATCCAGGTCACCCAGGATCTGAAGGGCTTCTGGGACCGCACCTACGCCGAGGTACGCCGTGAGCTGAAGGGCCGCTACCCCAAACACCCGTGGCCGGACGATCCGTGGTCGGCCAAGGCCACGCACCGGGCCAAGCCACGCGGGACGTAGGCTTTGCAGCCGTAGGAGCGTCGTGTACGTCGCGACAACGAACGTCCCAACTGCCACGCTCGCGACGTACACGTCGCTCCTACACCCGCATACTCACCCTTTGCTTCCGGAACCCTTCCCGCGCATGACCATCGTTACCGTCGAATCGCAGCTCGCCCCGCCGCATGCGGAACTCGACCGCCTGGCGGCGATTGCCGAGGACGTGATCGCACGCTGTCGCCGGCACGGCGCCGAGCAGGTCGAGGTCGGCGTCAATGTCGAAACCGGGCTGGCGGTGAATGTGCGTCTCGGTGAGGTGGAAACTGTCGAACACACGCGCGATCGCGGCCTGTCGCTGACGGTGTATGCCGGCCAGCGCAAGGGTTCGGCGAGCACCGCCGATCTCGACGAGCGTTCGATCGCGGTCACTATCGAACAGGCGCTGGCCATCGCCCGCCATACCGAGGCCGATCCCGCCGCGGGCCTGGCCGATGCGGAGCGATTGGCGACCTGGTTTCCGGACCTCGACCTGTGGCACCCGCAGGGGCCGGATGCGGCTGCGGCGATCGAACTGGCTCTGCGCTGCGAGGCGGCGGCCCTCGATCACGATGCGCGCATCAACAACTCCGAAGGCGCCAGTGTCAGCGGCGGCCGCAGTTACGGCATCTACGCCAACAGCCACGGTTTCGTCGGCCGCGATTACGGCACGCGCTATTCGCTGTCGGCGTCGGTACTGGCGGGCAATGACGACGCGATGCAGCGCGACTCGCACTACGACAGTGCGCGCGCGTTCGTCGATCTCGCCAGCGCCGAGTCGATCGGTCGCGAGTCCGCGCGGCGCACCCTGCTGCGCCTGGATGCCCGCACGTTGACCACACGCAAGGCACCGGTGATCCTGTCGGCCGAGGTCGCGCGCGGGTTCTTCGGCCACCTGACCGGCGCCGTCAGCGGCGGCTCGCTGTATCGAAAGGCGAGTTTTCTGCTCGACGCCCAGGGCCAGCAGATCTTTCCGAAGTGGATGCAGATCGTCGAACAACCGCACCTGAAGCGCGCGGCAGGATCGTCCGCCTTCGATGACGAAGGTGTCGCCACGCGCGCCAACCCTCTGGTCGTCGACGGCGTGCTTGAACGCTACATCCTCGGCAGCTATTCGGCGCGCAAGCTCGGCCTGACCAGCACCGGCAATGCCGGCGGCGTGCACAACCTGACGGTAACAGCCAATGCCGGGACGCTCGACGAGTTGTTCGCCGACATGGGCACCGGCTTGTACGTGACCGAACTGCTCGGCCAAGGCGTCAGCCTGCTCACCGGCGACTACTCGCGCGGCGCCGCGGGTTTCTGGATCGAGAACGGCCGCATCGCCTACCCGGTGCACGAGATCACGGTCGCCGGCAACTTGAAGCAGATGTTTGCCGACATCATCGCCGTCGGCAGCGACGTCGACACCCGCGGCAACGTGCGTACCGGGCCGCTGCGGCTCAGGGAAATGATGGTTGCGGGGGATTCGTCGAGCGACGAGGAATGATGAGATCGGGAAAAGGGAAAATGGAAAAAGGAAAAGGGGGATGCGGTTCGATGCGAGATGTTGATTTCGCGTGTCTGCCGGAAACAGGCCAGCGGGTATGGATGGCCACGACTGCGAACTTGCGTGCCCCTCCATTTTCCTTTTTCCATTTTCCTTTTTCCAACTACTCGACTGCCTTGGCGCGCCACCAGAAATGAGCCCCCCCGACCTCTCCCGTTGCCGACTCGCCATCCATGGCGGTGCCGGCGTCATTGATCGCGGCGCATTGACGGCGGCGCGCGAGGCCGAGTTCCGCGCGGCGCTGGAGCGCATCGCCGGCTCCGCGTGGGTGCGACTGCAGACCGGAGCGAGCGCGCTCGACGTCGTCGAAGCCGCGGTACGCGACCTCGAAGATTTCCCGTTGTTCAACGCCGGGCATGGTGCGGTGCTGAATGCCGACGGCGTCGCCGAACTGGACGCGGCGATCATGGACGGGCGCACGCGCGCGGCCGGCGCTGTGGCCGCGGCGCGCACGCCGACCCATCCGGTCAGCCTGGCGCGCGCGGTGATGGAGCGCAGCGAACATGTGCTGCTGGTCGGCGACGGCGCCGATCGCTTTGCATCGGCACACGCGCTGGAGCAATCGCCGCCGGATTACTTCATCACCGCCGAACGTGCGGAACAGCAGCGCCGGGCGGCCGCCTCGGGCAGAGTCACGCTCGACCACGATGCGCTCTACAACGGCCCGAATCCGGGCGACAAGAGCGGCACCGTCGGCGCCGTGGCGCGCGACGCCCAGGGTCATCTTGCAGCCGCGACCTCCACCGGCGGCATGACCAACAAGCACCCCGGACGGGTTGGCGACACACCCCTCATGGGCGCCGGCACCTGGGCCGACGACGCCAGCTGCGCGGTGTCCGCCACCGGGCACGGCGAGTACTTCATCCGCTCGGCGCTGGCTTACGACGTGCACGCACGCCTCATCTACGGCAACGCCGATCTGCCATCCGCCTGTGCCGGGGCGCTCGGGCGGGTCGGCGAACTCGGCGGCAACGGCGGCCTGATCGCGATCGACCGCCAAGGCAGCGTCAGCCTGAGCTTCAACAGCGAGGGCATGTACCGCGCCTGGGTCGAAGGCGATGGCGTGTTGCGGGTGGCGATTTACGGCGCGGATTGAAGCCGCGCATCGCGAGGCCGGCCCGCGCCTCAAGCCGCAACGCAAACCCGATTCCGCCCGCCATCCTTGGCCTGATACAACGCTGTGTCGGCACGCGAGATCAATGCATCCCAGGCGCTGATCGGAGCGTCCGCGACGCAGATGCCGACGCTGATGCTGACCGCTATCGCCGGCGCCGTCTCCGCGCGCTGCGCCGGGTGCAGGCGCAGGGTACGACGCAGATTCTCGGCGACGGCAACCGCGGCGTCGACGTCGGCGAAAGTGCCGAAGGCCAGAAACTCCTCGCCGCCCCAACGCACCAGCTGCATCTGTGCCGGCAGCGTGAGCCGCAAGGTCGACGCGGCAGCCTGCAGCACCTGATCGCCGACCAGGTGACCGTATTGATCGTTGACCTGCTTGAAGTGGTCGAGATCGACCAGGATCACGCCACAGTATTCGCCCCGCCCGCGGGCAGTCCGATCGTATTCGAGCGCATCCGGGATCGCCTGGCGATTACCCAGACCCGTCAACGGATCGGTGCGCGCGGCACGCTCCAGCTTCTCGGTGGCATCGACCAGCGCCCGATGCAGTCGCCGCACGGCGCGAAAGCGCAGCACCAGCACCAGCGCAGCCAGCAGCACGCACGCGAGCACCGCCGCCAGCACTGCGCCGATCAGCCGCTGGCGTTCGACCACCAGTTGTTGCACTTCGCCCTGACGTTCCAGCAGCGCCAAATCGGCTTCGATCGCGCGCCGTTGCATGCTGGCTTCGAGGTCGGCGATGCGCCGACTGGTCATCGTGGTCGCCATGCTCTCCTGGATCCGGTGCGCCTGGCGCGCCGCCGCGTAAGCGCCGGCGGCGTCGCCGTTCGCCATCAGGATCTCACCGTGCATCTCCATCAGCGAGCGCTCGACCAACAGATCGCCGGTGCGGCGCGCTTCGGCGAGCAGGGATTCGATCAACTCGCCGGCCTCCGCCCAGCGCTGCAATGCGACCAGTACACCGAGGCGTGCGGACTGCCGCACCAGGACTGAACGCGCGCCCGAAACCGGTGCGCCCACGGCGATCGCGCGATCGATCCACTCCAGGGCCTTTTGCGGCTCGCCCGCCAGCAAGTAGATTCGCGAATGACGGCTATACACACCCGAGATCACCGCGGCCTGGCCGCTGCGCTCGGCCAACTCCATGGCCATTTGCGTCATCTCCCGCGCTTCGTCCATGCGCCCCTGCCGCGCGTAGATGCCGGCGAGATCCGCGCGCAGATCAGCCAACTCGCCGAGTTCGGCGGGATCGGCGGCGGCGATGGCCTGCTCGTAAAAGCCGGCGGCCGGCTCCAGATCGTCGAGTTCGGCGTAGATGCGACCAATCTTCGACAACGATTCGGCAATCATTGCCGGCAGTTGCAGCTCGCGCGCCAGTTCCAGCGCCCGCGTATGACCGTCCAATGCCTGGTACAAGTTTCCGGCGCGTCGCTGCAAGGTGGAATAGGCATTCAGGCTTTCGATCTCGCCGGCCTTGTCGGCATGACGACGGCGCAGCGACAGGGCGTCGTCGAAGTGCTTCAGCGCGTCTTCGTTGAGTCCCAGGCGGCGCGCGGCAATGCCTTCGTTGTGCAGCGCGCGCGCCAGCCACAGCGGCTGATCGTGTGCGTCGGCCAACTCACGCATGCGCTGGTGCACCGCGCGAGCGGCGTCGAAATCGAGCCCGTTGAGCGCCTGCTCGGAAGACTTGCGCAGCGCGGCGAACTCCAGCTCGGCCGCGACCGGTGCAGCAGCCTGCGCGCCGGCCAGGGACGCCCATGCGACCAGTCCGGCAGCCACCGCGCACAACAGCCAGCGCAATGGCGATTGACCTGGCAATGGCGATCGGCTGAAAACAGGCATCGGCGATGCACTTCGGCGCGGTGGCGGACGTAGAGCTTCGCCCGCGGGAATCGCAAGAAGTCGTGAAGATGCCATGGATCCGTTCACTGGGCGCGGTGACTGGGCAGATCAGGCGGGGCTCGCTATGGTCCTGATCGCTTTCTGAAGATCGATGCTGAAATGCACCATTGCAGTGGGCGCAACCGGTCGTGCGCCAGCAAGGCGCAGTTTCATCCGTGGAACAAGCTGTTGCCTGGTTCGGCGAACAGGTCGCGGGACCAACCGGCCCTGACAGAACACGCCGCAAGGCTTTGATTTTGATGTGGGAGCGGATTGATGTGGGAGCGGACTAAACAACCACCAGCTGAAGCTGGTGGGTTTGTGCTGCGGA
>ERZ761602.2727-NODE-2727-length-26703-cov-4.683166_pt1 | contig 26703 bp, 18 predicted proteins | sample MGYA00512165_ERZ761602 | MGnify/ENA primary metagenome ERZ761602 (study PRJEB28899, sample SAMN02445085) | bioreactor sludge metagenome | biome: EBPR sludge; isolation source: Thorneside wastewater treatment plant | place: Australia: Brisbane, Thorneside...
GAGCACGCTCTGGTCGGCAGGGAAGAACACGGAGCTCTGCGCGTCGAAGCCGAAGATCGAGAGCGAGCCGTCGCCCGCGGGGTTCGGCACGCCGCCGTGGAAGGAGAAGCCGAGCTGGTTCGAGCGGCTCACCGAGAGGTCCATGACCACCGCTTCGATGAAGACCTGTCGGCGCGGGCGGTCGAGGCGCTCGATCACGCGGCGGAGCGCCGCGTAGTCGTGGAGCGACGACGTGATGACCAGCGCGTTGGTCGGCGTGTGAGTCGTGACGCGGATCTCGCCTTCGAACATGCCACCGAGCTCACCGCCCGCCGCCGGAGCAGCCGCTGCGGCCGGCGCGCGACGACCCGCCGCACCCGCCGCACCACCGGCCGCGCCCGCGCGAGGCGCCGCGCCCCCGCCGATGAGGCTCTGCAACGTGCTGGCGATCTCTTCCGCGTCGCCGTTCTGCACGTAGTGCACGTGGATGCGACCCTCGCCCTCCATCGGCACGTCGAGCTGACGGATCATCTCGAGGATGCGGAGGTACGCGCGCTCGGTGGCCAAGATGATCAGCGAGTTGGTGCGCTCGTCCGAGAGGATGCTCGTGATGCGCGACTCGCCGCTGCGGCTGCCGATGGTCGACGCGCCCTCTTGGCCGGGGCTCGCGCTCGCGTTCGCTGCCGCCGTCGCGCGTGCTCGTCGCGGCGCCGCCACCGGGGCCGACGCGCTCGCACCACCGCTGCCACCGCCCTGCGCGGACGGGAAGATCTCCTGCAGCTTCGCCGCGATCTCGGCCGCGTTCGCGTAGTGGATCGGCTCGATCCAGATCTGTTCGCCGGTGCGCGCGACGTCGATCGCCTCGATCAAACGCAGCATCCGCTGGATCTGCGTGCCGGTGTCCGTGAGGATCAGCGTGTTGGTCGGCGCGTACGCGGTGACCGCGCCGGTCTGCGACTTGAAGCGCGAGAGGAGCTGCGCGGCGTCCTCGGCGCTGACGTTCTCGACTCGGTGAAGGCGCGTGACGTAGCGGTCCGCGTTCGGGGTCGGCGAGCTGCCCGTGTAGAGCGGGATCGGCTGGCCTTCGATGTTCGCCGTCTCGGAGATCTTCAGGTACCGACCCGCCGGAACCACGGTCATTCCGTTGACCTCGAGGATCGACAAGAACGCGTTGTAAGCCTCGGCGACCGTCACCTTCGTGGGCGCGAACACCGTCGCCTTCAGGCTGCGGACCTTGCTCGACAAGATGAAACGTTTGCCGGTGAGGTTCGAGATCAAACGCACCAGATCCGGCAGGTCCGCGTCCTCCAGGTTGAAGGTCACGCGCGTTCCCGGCGGGACGGCCTCGTACTCGACGCCGGTCTCGAACTGCGGGAGGCCGGTTCCGCTGCCGGGTGCGCCGGGGGTGCCGCCCGACGCGGTGTCGCCCTCGCTTTCGGCGACTTGCGCACGCACCGCGTCGCCGAGGCGTGGTCGGACGCCGGCGACTCCACCGGGGCTCACGCGGACCGTGGGGGTCTCGGGAGGCTGCGCGTCCGCGCCGCCGAGCACGAGGCCGAGGACCATGAACGAGGCCGCGGCGGACAGGAGGGGGATGGCGTGCTGGGGCTTCATCGGATGTTGTAGTCGATGGTCGTCGGCTGGCCCCGACGAACGATGGAGAGGGTCAGGTGGTCGGCGGTACGGAGCCGCGCATACGCCTCGAGGGCGGTGTCGGGGCTGCTCATGTCGTAGCCGTTGATGGTTCGGAGCATGTCGCCGTTCTGGACGCCGAGGCGGCCGAGCAGGCTGTTCCGGCGGATGCCGTAGAGCTTCACGCCGACGGTGCGGCCGTTCTCTTCGTGCGGGATGACGCGCGCGGTGCGCATCAGCTCCGCTTGGTTCTCGAGCACGCGGTCGACGAGCGAGCGGTCGATGTTGAAGTTCGTGTCGCTCACGCGCTGGATGCCGGACTCCATCTCGGAGGCGTTGATCCCGCCCTCGCTCTCGCCCGCGCTCGGCACCTCGACGGGCTCGGCGTTCACCGGCGGCGCGGACACGCGTGGGCCCTGCGCGACTTCTTCGCCGAACATCGTGATCTGACACGCGCCGGTGGTCGGCTGCAGGTACACGCGGTCGGTGAAGATGTGGATCACTTGCCGCCCGTCGACGGACTGACCGCGTCGGTAGAGCAGCGCCTTGCCCGCCGCGCCGACGATCGCCGCGAACGACCAATCGGGGGAGATCGGGTTCACGACGGCGGCCACGAGGCGGACGCTTCCGTCGCACACCGGCGGCGGTTGGGTCCAGTCGACCTCGTTGGTCGGCCGCACGACTTCGTCGTCGGAGACGACGTCGGCGACGTCGACGCCGTCGAGCGGACCTTGCTCGTGGTCGAAGATGTTGCGGCGGAGGATCGCGGTGTCGTCCCGCGACGCGCGGCCGGGTGTGCTCCGCGTCGACGTCGGCAGCGTCACGGCGCCGCCCGGCTCCACGGGCAGGAACGTGGCGGCGAGCAGCCCGGTCGTGCCTTGGGCGAGGAAGAACGCGGTCGCGGCGAGCGACACGAGCACGATGGCGATGGCGATGGCGTTGGGGCGGGGGCTTCCCACGAGAGTCCTCGGGAGAGAGGGGTGCGCGGTGGGCGCGCGAACGGATTCAGCAACGGCCGTGCCTAGCGTGGAAGTCCCCTCGGTTCCAGCGGATTCCCCACGAACCGTGGGGGATCGGCGACCCGCGGATCCACGCCTCGGCGTTGATGCCTGCCAGCTTGTCGTCGTGGCGAAGCGGGCCTCCGACGCGTGATGACAACTTGGCAGTCGCGCACGGGCCCGAGCGGGCCTGAAACGTCGACGACGAGGGCGCCGGACCCCGAGCGAAGGCCACGACGCGAAGGCCGCGACGCGACGAGCTCGGCACACGACGTCGGTGATCGTACGTCCGACGAGCATGAGCGTCGCTCGGCGACCGCGTCGGTTCGCGATCCGAACGCGTCGAGCTCGGCGCTTCGTGGGTCCGCGCGCGTCGAGCTCGGCGCATCGAGCGTCGAATCGAGCGGATCCGGCTCGGAGCGTCGAGCGTTCGCGCGAACGCCGTCGCGTCAGTCTTCGCGCTCGGAGCCGACCTTGCGGTAGATCGTCCGCGCGGAGATCCCGAGGAGCTGCGCGGCGAGCTGCTTGTCACCGTGCGTGTGCTCGAGGGTCCGCTGCAACACGCGCCGCTCGATCTCCGCCAGCGGCGTGCCGAGCGCGAACGTCATCGAGGCGTCCGTGTGGCGCTCCGAACGGGCGACCACGTCGGGTAGATCGTCGACCTCGAGCGTTGGTCCCTTCGCGAGCACGACTGCGCGCTCGATCACGTTCTCCAGCTCACGGACGTTGCCGGGCCAGTCGTAACCGACGAGCTTGTCGAGCGCCTCGCGGCTCGCCACGAGCGGATCGCGATGGTTCTTCTTCGCGTAGAGCGCGAGGAAGTGGTCGACGAGCAGCGGCACGTCGTCCCGGCGGTCGCGCAGGGGAGGGCTCGTGATCGCGATGACGTTCAAGCGGTAGTAGAGGTCCTCGCGGAACTCTCCCGTGCGCACCGCCTGGCGCAGGTCACGGTTGGTCGCTGCGATCAGGCGAAAGCTCGCTTTGGTCGTCTTGCCCCCGAGCGGCTCGTACTCGCCTTCTTGGAGCACGCGCAGGAGCTTCACCTGCACGGCGGGGCTGAGCTCGCCGATCTCGTCGAGGAAGAGCGAGCCGCCCGCAGCCTGTGCGATGCGTCCTTCGCGACGCGCGACCGCGCCGGTGAAGGCGCCGCGCTCGTGCCCGAAGAGCTCGGATTCGACGATGGTCTCCGGCAGCGCGGACAGATTGACACCGACGAAGGGTCCCTCGACGCCGCTGCGCTCGTGGATGTGGCGCGCGAGCAGCTCCTTGCCGGTGCCGCTCTCGCCGAGCACGAGCACGGTCGCGGTCGAAGGCGCGGCGGTGGTCGCGACGTCGAGCGCATGACGCAACGCGGGGCTGCTGCCGACGATCCCACGCGACGGGGCGGCGCGCTTGAGGGCCGAGAGCTCCTTGCGCAGCGTGCGGTTCTCCGCGACGAGCGCGTGTCGCTCCGCGGCCTTTCGCACCGTCTTCACGATGTGCAGCCGCTTGAGCGGCTTCTCGACGAAGTCGTACGCGCCCTCGCGCATCGCCTCGACGGCAGTCTCGATGGTGCCGTACGCGGTCATCAGCACGACCTCGGTGTCGGGCGCGACGGTGCGCAGCGCCTTGACGAGATCGATGCCGCTCATGCCCGGCATCATCAGATCCGTGAGCACCACGTCCACGCGATGCTGACGGCAGAGCTCGAGCGCGTCCTTGGCCGACTCCGCGGTGAGTGCGCGAAAGCCTTCCTTCTGAAAGATCTTTCGCAACGAGACGAGGTTCGCCTCTTCGTCGTCGACGACGACCACGGTGATCTCGGCGGCGCTGGACATCGTGTGACTCTCTGTCGATCGCGGCTGACACTCTGTCAAACGAGCGCTGAGCGGCATCGAGAATTCCAAGGGTTTCGTCATGCGAAGCACTCCTCGCATCGAAGCTCAGCAAGCGACGGGCCGCGTGCGCGAGTGCGAGACGGTCGCTCCGGTTGCGCGGCTCGGGCGACCCGGCGAGAGTCGGTCGCGTGACACGAGACGAGATCGCGCAGGCGTTCGCGCCGCTCAAGGGTCGCTACGCGTGGGGCGCACGGGCCGGCGCGGAGTCGCTCTTCTCGTTCGAGGTGGGCGAGCCGCGGCTGGAGGTGGTGGAGCATCACGACGCACGCGGCGAGCTTCGACGCGAGGTCGTGCCCCGTGGTCGGCATCGCTTCGCGCTCCTCGATTGCCGGTTCGAGCTGGCGTTCGACGGGGAGACGGCGGCCACCGACGAGCACGGTCGGGGCGCGATGGCGGCGGCGGCGGATCGGTTGTCGGGCCAGGCGCTCGAGGCGGTCGAGTGGCAGGGCGACGTGCTCCGGCTCGCGTTCGATCTCGGCGCCACGCTCCGGGTCTGGCGTCATCCCCAGAGTGAGCCGGGGGCCGCGGTGTGGGAGCTCGACGTGGGCTCCGAGGCCATCGTCTGGCGTGCGTGAGCTCGTCCGTGGGGTCGCGCGTGAGGTCGTGAGCTTCGTCGACCCACGCACGTCGTGGGATTGAACGTCCGCACGAACCCCTGCTATGTCAGCCCGTCGCTCGACCGAGCGAACGCGCGGGGGACGCGGGCACGTGCCGCGACGACGCGACGACTTCGACTTCGACTTCGTGGTGGAGGCTTTCGATGGTGCGCTGGACGACGATTGGCTTGTGGCTCGGGATTTCGGCCGCGATCGCTGGGTGCGGTGACGACGACACGGATCCGATGGTCGACTCGGGGATGGACGAAGACTCCGGCACCGGCGTCGACGCGGGGCAGGACGCCGGAACGCGCCCCGACTCGGGCATGCGCGACGCGGGCGTCGCGTGCACGAGCGGCTGTGCGATCGAAGAGATCGTCACGGGCGTCGATCACGTCTGTGGACGTCGTGAGAACGGTGAGGTGCTCTGCTGGGGTGGCAACGGCGTGGGACAGCTCGGCGACGGGCGTGAGCGTGGCCACGACGACTGCTCGACGCGTGGGGTGGACGACGCAGCGGGATACGACTGCAGCGCGACGCCGGTGGTCGTTTCCGGCGTGACCGCGACGAGCCTTGCCTCCAATGCCGCGCTCCAGACCTGCGCGATCACCGAGGAGGGCTCCGTGTGCTGGGGCTTCGAGGACGTCGCGGCGAGCGGCTCGGACACCCGCCGAGAGCGCTTCACGGCGGAGCTCCTCGAGGAGTTCTCGCCTGCTGCGGAGCTTCAGGCTTCGCGAAACCAGCTCTGCGCGCGTCTCACGGACGGCACGGCGGTGTGCCGCGGCGAGAACGAGTCGGGTGAGCTGCTTCAAGAAGGCGACGATCCGCGCCGCATGGCCGTAGCGCTTCCGGGATTGAGCGGCCTCGTCGAGCTCGACTACGGCGTCGGCGCCAACTTCGCGTGCGGCCGCACCGCCACGACGCTCTCGTGCTGGGGCAACAACCAGGACGGTCAGCTCGGTGACGGGATCACGGACCACGGCACGACGTGCGGCGTGGCGCCGGAGACGTACGACTGCAGCCGCGAGCCGGTCGAGGTCTCCGGGCTCGACGCGGCGGACGTGGTGCAGGTCGATCTGGGCTCGCGCTTCGCGTGTGCGCTCCTCTCGGACGGCACCGTGTGGTGCTGGGGTGCGAACGCGGCGGGCCAGCTCGGCAGCGGCACCACCGAGGCGGTCTCCGCGCCGCAGCAGGTGCCCGGCCTCACCGGCGTCTCGCAGATCGCGCTCGGCTCGCTGACCGCGTGCGCGCTGCTCTCGAGTGGCGAGGTCCGCTGCTGGGGCAGCAACGAAGAGGGCCAGGTCGGGGACGGCGAGGACATCGGCTCCCATGACTCGTGCGACATCGGCACGACGGTGGACTGCCTCCTCACCCCGACCGCGGTGGCGCTGCCCGAAGAGGCGACGGCGGTGAGCATGGGGATCCAGACGGGCTGTGCGGTCGGTGAGAGCGGCGCGGTCTTCTGCTGGGGCAGCAACTTCCGCATGCAGCTCGGTCAGCGCGATCGTGAGCGTCGCGCGACGCCGGTGGCGATCGAAGGCCTCGACTGACCGTCTCGTTCGCTCGATGAAGAACGCCTCGCTCGATGCGGGGCGTTTTCGTTTTCGCGCTCTCCTCATCCCGCGCGGACGTCGCGGACCGACACCTCGACCAACTCCGCGCCCACGGTGACGTAGACCACGCCGCCGCTCACCGCGACCGACCAGCGGTTCGTCCGGTCGAGGTGCTCGACCAGCGCGTCGAGCGCCTTCACGTCGAGCTCGTGAAGCTCGAGGGCATCGCGGCGGTGGACTCCGCGCTCCTCGATCGCGCGCGCGAGCTCGTCCACGCGCTGCCAGCCGTAGACCGCGACTCGGGCGCCCGTCTTGCTCGCCTTGTGGAGGCGATCGGGGCTCGGTGAGCCGACGTCGATCCACGCGAGGAGATCCCCACGCAGATCGCGGCGCCAGATCGCGGGCTCGTCGTCCGCCGAGACCCCTCGCCCGAACTCCACGCCCTCGTCGTGCTCGAGGCATCGCGCGAGAACGCGTGCGACGAGGTATCGGTCCGTCTCGGACGGATGCTGCGCCGCACGCAGCTCGAAGCTCTCGTATACCCCACGGTCCGAGTCGGCGAGCTCGATCTCGAAGCGACGAACGGTCGCGGACAACGCCATCGCGCGGATGCTACACGGACTCGGCTTTCGAGCGGGCTCTCGTGTCACGTCGAACGCGCGTGTCGATCGCAGCGCGCGTGTCCTCGGCGCGCGCGTCGACCGCACGAGTCCGTGTCGATCGCGATGCGCGTCGAGCGCAGCGGGCGCGTCACTCGCTCGAGCTCGTGTCGACGAGCTCATCCTCCGCGACCACGTCGGAGTCGTCGTCGCGCGTCACGTCGACGTCGTCGTCCCAGGAGGGATCGATCGAGTCGTCGCCATCGACCACGTCGGAGTCGTCGTAGCTCGTGTCGATCGCGTCGTCGTCGTGAGCCGTCTTCTTCGCGAACGAGCTCGCGAAGCGGGTCTCGATGCCGGGGATGCGGACTCCAATCATGGCGTTCCTCCAAGGGATGACTCGGTTGGCCCTCGATTCTCGAGAGGGCATGGCGGCAGCTGAACGTCCGATCAGTATGCCGCTCGAGTCGGTCTCGTCCAGCGCTTCGAGCGCTCGAACGGAGGATGTCTCGACGGTGTGTCGTCGCTTCGTCGCCCGCGTCGAGAGCTCGGTGCGCTCTCGAGTCCGCAGCGAGGGCGACGCCGTCGAGCTTCTGGTCACGTGGGGTCGCCTCACCCGAAGTCACGCGCGCGATTCGGGAGGCGCGCCGACCGCGGCGCGGGAGTGGACGCCGCGCGGATCGTTCGCGCGCCGTGGGGCATTCGTACGGAAGGGCGAGCGGGGCTCGCGTTGGTCTGCCGATTGCGTTGGGGCGACGTCATGCGAACGACGCTTCGAACCGCGTGTCTTCTCGCCCTCGCGGCCTCTCCTTTCGCCGGCTGCACCACGACCCTCGGTGGCGAGTGGGAGGAAGGCGACGACCTCGACCCCACCACCACGCTCGCCGAAGAAGGCGAGTGGTCCGACGAAGGTCCGCCCGAGGACGACGAGTACACGGAGGCCGACGACGCCCCGACCGACGCGGGACCCGTCAGCTCCTCCAGCGAGGCGCTGTCCGGAGCCCCGCGCTTCCAGCTCCCGTTCCCGTGCGGACAGGTGTGGGCGGGCCAGACGCGCACCAATCACAGTCCTCGGCTCTCGATCGACTTCAACCGTGCGAACGACATCGGCGATCCGGTGGTCGCCGCGGCCGGCGGCACGGTCACGGTGGTGCAGAACCTCGGCAGCCGCAGCTACGGCCGCTGGATCGAGCTCGACCACGGCAACGGCTACCGCACCCGTTACGCGCACCTCACGACGCAGGTCGTTCGTGTGGGTCAGCGCGTCGCCCAGGGGGAACGCATCGGCACCGTCGGCACGACGGGCGGTTCGTCGGGGCCACACCTGCACTACGAGCTGCGCCGCAACGGCGTCGTGCTTCGCCCGGTGTTCAACGGCGCGACCGCGTTCTTCTACGGAACGAAGAACTACGTGAGCCAGAACTGTGGCGGGAGCAGCGGCGGCGGGAGCAGCAGCGGCTCTGCGGTCACCGGTCGCGTGCGTACCAGCGGCGCTGCGTTGACCGTGCGGTCAGGGCCGGGGACCGGCTACCGCGCCGTCGGAAGCGTCGCCAACGGACAGCCCGTCCGCATCACCTGCCAGAAGCGGGGTCAGACCGTGAGCGGAACCTACGGAACGTCGAGCCTCTGGGATTGGATCGGGACCGGCTACGTGTCGGACGCGTACGTGCTCACCGGATCCGACGGTCAGGTCGCCCCCACCTGTCGATGAGGCCCACCTGTCGATGAGGCCGACCTGTCGATGAGGCCGCGACGCTCGCGACGAAGACGCGCCACAGAGTCGGCTTCGACGTCGCGAGCGTTCGGAGGCTCGAGCCACTGATCGGTGAACGACTGTTATGCTTCCACACGCCGTGCGGAGACTCTTCCTCGCCACGACCTGGCTCGTGCTCGCGTGCGCGGGCTCCGAGCCGCTCGAGCTGAGCGTCGATCTCAAGACGGACTACGCGCCTGGGATCGACTTCTTCGCCGCGCGCGTGGAACTGCTCGCGGTCGAGCTGCCCGAGCCCGAGGCGATGCCGCTCGCGCGTGTCGACTCGTTGCCTGAAGGAGACCTGTTGGCGGGAGCGCGCGTCGCGGATCTCGAGGGGCTCGACGCGGGCTCGCGGGTCGTCGTGGTGTCCCTCCTCGACGCCGATCGGGCGACGGTGGCGTCGCGCCGCGTACGCATCGAGCTCGAGCGCGACGCGGCGGTGACGGTGTTGATCGGCTCACTCTGCGCAGACGTGACGTGTCCGGGGCCGGGCGACGACGCGGAGGCGACCGAGTGCGCGAGCGGTCGCTGCGTGCCGCCGACCTGCAGTCCGCAGAATCCGGACGCGTGCCTTCCGTTCGCGTGTGATCAGTCGAGCGACTGTGCTTCGCCCACCGATTGTGCGGACCCGCTCTGCGTGGACGGCGAGTGCTTCTTGCGCCCCGATTCGTCGCGTTGTCGCGAAGGGGAACGCTGCGACGTGGTGGCGGGCTGCGCGCTGGGCGCGTGCAGTGAGATCGAGACCGCCTGCGAAGACGGGATCGACGACGACTGCGACGGTCTGAGCGATTGTGCGGACCCGGACTGCCTCGGTGTGTCCTGCGACGACGGGAGCGCGTGCACGGAGCAAGACGCATGCGGCGCCTCGGGGGCGTGTGTCGGTGTCGAGGTGGTGTGCGACGACGGCGAGGGATGCACGACGGATACGTGCGACCCGAGTCGTGGGTGCGTGTTCGAGGCGAACGACGACGAGTGCGACGACGGCGTGTACTGCAACGGGTCGGATCGCTGCGGGGAGGGCACGTGCTCGATCCACGAGTCGCCGCCTTGCGACCGCTTCTGCAACGAGATGCGGCAGACGTGCGACGCGTGTGAGGGAGCGGCCGACTGCGGCGTCGCACAAGAAGGCGCATGGGGAGCCTGCGAGTACGCCTCCGTCTGTGCCGAGAGTGGGTCGCGCTCGCGGACGGTGATGGACCCGACGTGCATGGACGGTGTGTGTCTGTTCATCCCGCGCGTCGAGACCGAAGCCTGCATGCGCGACACCGACGGCGACACGTGCGGCAGCACCACGACGGGCGCGTGGTCGGGCTGCGGCGGGTTCGCGAACGCGTGCGACACCACCGGCTCGCGATCGCGATCGGTCACGACGCGGACGTGTCGCGCCGCGAGCTGCGCCACCAATACGACGACGGCGACCGAGAGCTGCTCACGCTCTGCGCCACCGGACGGCACCGGGTGCGGCAGCGGGCGCGTGTGCTGCGGTGCGAACAACTGCGTGGCGCTCACGAACGACGCGCATTGCGGTGCGTGTCGCGTGCAGTGTCCCGGCTCGCTCGTGTGCGCGCGGACGCCGACGAACGGGTACGCATGCCGAGGCTGCTCGAGCAACGACCAATGTCGCTCCGAGCTCGACTCGCGCGCGACCTGCTACACGTCGGGTTCGTCCTTCTGCAATTGTCAGTGCGCGTCGGACGGTGTTTGTTCGAATGGCGGCTGCGGCGCGGGCTTCTTCTGTTGGGATTGTCCGGGCCACAACTTCTGCTCGCCCGGTGGCGGAAGTTGCTGAAGTCCACGCCGGTCGCGCCGATCGTCGTGCGTTCGTCGGCGTGAGCGCGTCGCTGTTCGTTCGCGCGAGCGCTCGCGCGTCGTCCTCCTCGAGCTCGTCCGCGCTCGCCGGTTCGTCCGCGTGAGCGTGACGCGCGCGACTCACTCGCAGAAGTGTGTGCCGTCCGTGCGGCAGTAGCTCGCGGCCACCCCGTCTCGGCAACCGCGAACGTCGCAGCGCGAGAGCGTCTCGGCGGCGGGCGCCGACTCCGTCGGCACGCTCGGGATCGCCCAGCGCGCCGAGGTGCGCTCTCCGAGGTAGAACGCGCGCTCGACGATCAGCCGCGACTCGGGGGCACGTTCGTCGCCCAGCGCGTCGCACGCCGCGCTGGTGCAGTAGCGCACGCGCACGAGCAGCGCCTGCTCGTAGTCCCCGTCGCTGACGATGCTGAGGTTCGTCTCGCTCGGTGCGTCGAGCGGAAACGCGACGATGCCGGAGGCGTCCCACGCGTCGTCGAAGCCGACGGGCTCGCGGCGCGCCTGCACCACCGCGACGCGGTCCGGATCGGACGGCAGGGCGAGCTCGAGCTCGAGGATCGCGTCGACGTCACCGCACGCGCCTCCGCCGAGCGAGGCGAGGACCGCGGCCGCGAGCGTGAGACGACGACGACGCGTCATAGCCGGATCACCGCCTCGGACGCGGGCTGCAGACCGCGGTCGTGGAAGAACGCGAAGTAAGCCCCCGTGGCGAGCCCGGCGGCGACCACGAGCGAGACCGTGATCCACAGCCCCGGGCGCCGCCGACGTGTCTCGGGCAACGCTTCGAGCGTGGCCTCGAGCGTCACGCGGGCGCCGTCCTCGATCGTGCCCTCCCAGAGCCACGGCGCGTGCGCGTCGAGCTCCAGGCGCAACGAGTGGGGCCCGGGGTCGACGTCGCGCGTGACGGGCCGCGTCTCGTCGAGCGAGAGGCGCACGCCGTCGAGCCAGAGCCCCGCGCTGGGATCGCGCGGGACGCCGCCGAGGATGACGAGCGCGACGCGCGCCGCGACCTCCGAGCGGAGCCGCGTGGCCTCGGCGCGGAGCTCCTCGTCGGCATCGTCCGGGGCGCCCTCGAGGAGTTGATCGAACGCGTCGCGCGCCTCGACGTAGCGACCGAGCGAGCGCAGCGTCGTCGCCACGTTGAACAGCGCTGCGGGCACCCCAGAGCGCGCGTAGGCGCGCTCGAAGGCCTCGAGCGCGTCGGCCCAGCGGCCTTCGGAGGCGAGCTCGGTGCCTCGAACGAACGAGGCGCGTGCATCGGCGAGCGCAGCCTCCGTCGGCTCCGCGCGCGGGCCGGGCCAAACACGCGGCTGCGCGCCCGCGCTCGCGGCGAAGACGAGCACGAGGGCACACACGAGAGACCCCGCGCGCATCGTCATCGCGCCCCTCGATCGAAGGCGTCGACCCCGACCAGGCGACCGCTCGCGCGCGCGGGCTCGGTCGTCTCCATCGTCGACGGCGCATCGTTCGTGGCTTCCGTCGACGGTGTCGACGTCACCGGTGTCGTCGTTCGCGGTGTCGGCGCCGACGTCGGGCTGGGCGTCGGCCGGGTCGATGCCGCCTGCGGCTGCGTCTGCGCGCGCGTCGTCGTCGTGCTCACACGTGTCTCACTCGTGCCGACCGAGGGATCCGCAGATCCGGCGCCGCTCGCCCGTGCAGTCGTGCGTGCGCGGCCCACGCGCGCCGTGGTCGGAGCGCCCTCTCCCGATGGCGCGACGCGCGTGGTGTCGATCGGCGCCGGCGTGGGCTCGGGGGTCGCGATCGGAGGGGTCGGATCCACGCGGACGGCTGCTCCGGTCGACGCGCCCGTCGTGTCCGACGTCGCGGCGTTCGAGGTGGCGTTCGAGGGGCTGGGCGCCGCGAGCTCGTGCGCGGTGGGCGTGGGCTCGTCGCCACCCCAAGCGACGATCGCGCCGATGGCGCCGCCCACGAGACCCACGGCAGCCGAGACCGACCCTCGGCGTGCGCGTTCGACAGCTCGCTCGGCACGGGCTCGTTCGGCGTCGCGCGTGTCGTGCGGGTGTGCGAGGCCTCGACGGTCACCCACTCGCTCGCGAGGGTCGGCGGCTCGTCGGTGAGCACACGCTCGGTCTTGGGATCGGAGTCGTCGATCACCTGCGTGCCCATCACTTGGGTCCCGACGCGCGCGTCCTCGTGCGCGGCATCCGCCAAGCGACGCTCCAGGTTCGCCACCGCGTCCCCGAGCACCTCACGCACGTACGCGCCGACCTCGCGCGGGCTCGCCGGCTCGACGTGCGCAGCGCGCGCCGCGTCGCGGAGCAGCTCGGCGAGCTCGCCGGCCGAGGCGCAGCGCGTGCGCAGATCGCGGTCCAAGGCGCGCGCGATCACCGCGTCGAGCTCGGGCGGCACGTCGTGGCGCCGTGACGAGGGCGCCGGGATCGGCATGCTGCGGACCTTCTCGAGCTTCTGCAGCGCGTCGTCGCCGTCGAAGAGCCGCCGACCGGTCAGCAGCTCCCACGCGACGATGCCGAGCGCGAACACGTCGGTGCGCCGGTCGACCTGTCCACGCGCTTGTTCGGGCGCGAAGTAGCCGAGCTTGCCCTTTAGCTCACCCACCGCGGTCGCGGTGTTGCGGTGGACGGCGCGCGCCACGCCGAAGTCGGTGATGCGCGCGCGGCCGTCGATACCGACGAGCAGGTTCTGAGGCGACACGTCGCGATGCACGAGGTGCATGGGCTCGCCGCGTGGGGTCGTGGCTTCGTGCGCGTCGTGAAGACCACGCGCCGCGTCGACGAGCAGGCTCAGCGCGATCGGGATCGGGACGTGGGTGCCACGTTTGGCGTTCGCCGAGAGCAGCGCGTGCAGGCTCGCGCCGCGCACGAGGTCCATCACGATGAAGAGCGCACCCTCCGCGTCGCGCCCGACGTCCAGCGTCTGCACCACGTTCGGGCTCGACACGAAGCCCGCGAGGCGACCTTCGTCGAGGAACATGTCGACGAAGCGCGGATCCTCCGCCAGGTGCGGCAGCATGCGCTTGATCGCCACGTAGCGGACGAACCCACCCTCGCCGAGCAGGCGACCGACGAAGACCTCCGCCATGCCGCCACCAGCGAGCCGGAAGAGCACCTCGTAGCGGCCGAGCTGCGGCTTTCGGGCGCGTTGGAGCACGGACCGAGGATAACGCCAAACTTACGCTTGATGCGCGGAGTTCGACGCGAGCCGTCCGTCCGAGCGCTGAGACCTATCGGACGCGCGGTCGTCCGCACGGACGGCTTTGGAAATCCGGTGGCTGCGAAACGGTCGACACCGAGCTCAGTCCGCGACGTGCTCGGTGTGCGCGGCGTGCTCGGTGTGCTCGGCGTGCTCGGCGTCGCTCGACGGGAGGTCTTCGTCGCCCTCGCCCTTGCCGCCGCGCAGGATGCGGAGCGCTTCGAGATCGAGCGCGTCGACGCGAACGCCGTCGCGTTCCGCGAAGAGGCCGACGCGCACGAGGCGCACCGGGTGCTCCGCGCCGAGGAGCGCCTGAACGACCTCGGAGGGTCGCGCCGAGCCACCTTGGAGGATCCTCGTGGTGAAGCGAACGGGCACGAGGTCGCCGAAGAGGCCCGCGCGCTCGAGGGCGTCGTGGCCCGCGCCGACCTCGACGTCGCGCAGGTACTGACCGACCTCGATCGTGCGGCCGATTCCCTTCACGTCGCGGCGGACCTGCAGCGGTCCGTCGAGCCGCGCGCGCACGTGCGCCTCGAGCGCCTCGACGCTCGCGAGCTCGAGCGCATCCAGGGTGGAGCGCGGTACGCCCATCACCCAGTCCGCGATCTCGCAGACCTTGTTGATGCCCGGATCCTGCGGGCCGAGCACCTTCGCGCCGAGCACCTTCGCGCCCTCGAACGCGAGCGCGGCGAGCCGTTCGCCGAGCATCGCCGGATCGAACGCGTCCTTGCGGACCTTCACGTCGACGTGCTCGGCGAGGCTCGCGATGCCGAGCGCGAGGGCGGGCCCGAACGTCATCTGCGGCTTCGGATGGAAACCTTCGCTGTACCAGAGCGGCAGCTCCGCGCGGCGGAACCAGCGTGGGAAGAGGCGCACGAGATCGAGGTGGCCGACGTAGGCCATCTTGCCGACCTTCTCGAACGCGATGCGCACGCGGAGCGGCTCGCCCTGCTGGTCGCGCATCGGCTGACGCGCGATGTCCTGCGCGACCTCCGCTTCGTCGCGCACGATCGCCAGACGCGGCTTCTCCGCGCGCAGCGTGACGAGGTGGTCGATGCGGTCGCTGCGCATCTTCCCCATGTCACACGCGATTCCGCAGTCGTAACAGACGAGCTTCTTCTGGTCGCTCTTCGCGTCTTCGAGGTTCGTGTGGTGCACGAAGGTGCCCGCGACCTTGCCACACGGAGGGCTCAGTCGGTTCGCGAGCGCCTTGCGGTACTCCTTGGCGAGAAAGCCCTCTTCCAGGCCGACGTCGAGGTGATCCCAGGGAAGGCGCGCCGACACCGGGATGGTGCCGAGCCAGAGCTCCGGATCGAGGCCGTTCGCCTCGAACGACTCGCGCCACGCCTCGAGGCGGACGTGCTCGTCCCAACTGTCGAAGCGCGCGCCACGATCGTAGGCGTCGCTGATCACCTGGCCGAGGCGGTAGTCGCCGCGCGCGAGCACGCCCTCGAGCCAGCTCCCCTTGCTGTCGTGCATGCGGAGCTGCACGCCGGTGCGGCGCGCCTCGTCGCGGAGGATGCGCTGCTTGCGCACGATCTCCTCGTACACGTCCATCGCGCACCACTGGAAGGGTGTGTGCGGCTTGGGGACGTGGGTCGACACGCTCACGGTCACGCGTGTGTCCTTGCGGCGGCGGACGTTCTTGCCGACCTGCAGCGCGCGCGCCCCGGTCTGCACGATGCCACGGACGTCCTCGTCCTCCTCGGTCGGCAGGCCGATCATGAAGTAGAGCTTCATCTTCGACCAACCGCGCGAGAACACGCGCTCGGCCGTCACCATGAGCTGCTCTTCGGTGACGTTCTTGTTCACCACGTCGCGCATGCGCTGCGTGCCGGCCTCGGGCGCGAAGGTGAGCCCGCCCGCGCGCTGGGTCTTCATGTCGTCGAGCACCTGCTCGGACAGGCCGTACGCGCGCAGCGATGACACGCTCACGCTCACGCGCTCGGTCGAGAGCGAGCGCGTGACCTCGTGGACGAGCGGCTGGATCGCGCTGTAGTCCGCGGTCGAGAGCGAGGTCAGCGAGGCCTCGTCGTAGCCGCCTTCGCGCACGGCTTCTTGCAGTGACTTGAGGATTTGTTCGGGCGGCCGCTCGCGGACCGGGCGGTAGATCATCCCGGCCTGACAGAAGCGACAACCCTCGGTGCAGCCGCGCGCGATCTCGACGGAGACACGATCGAAGATCGTCTCGGTCGCGGCGACCGGGCCGTCGACGGGGAAGGGGAACTTCGCCAGATCGCGGACGATCGCGCGCTCGACCGGATAGGGTGCGTCGGGGTGCTTGGGGCCCGTGACCACGAGGAAGCCGGTCTCCGGATCGATCGCGCGCTCGTAGAGCGAGGGCACGTACCAGCCGCCGAGCTTCGCGATCTCCACCAGACGCTGCGCGCGCGGCATGCCGGCGTCACGCAGCGCGGCCCACGTGAGCAAGAGCTCGGGGAGCTTCTCTTCGCCGTCGCCGATGAGGAACGCGTCGACGAAGGGCGCCATCGGCTCCGCGTGCGTCGCGACCGGGCCGCCACACACGACGAGCGGGTCGGAGTCGCCGCGCTCGTGCGCCCAGCGCGGGATGCCGCCGAGGTCGAGCATGGTGAGCACGTTGGTGTACGTGAGCTCGAACTGGAGCGAGAAACCGACGACGTCGAAGTCGCGCAGCGGACGCGCGCTCTCGAGCGAGCGGAGCGCGACGCCGTGCTCGCGGAGCTTCGCCTCCATGTCGGTCCAAGGGGCGTACGCGCGTTCGGCGAGCAGCTTCGGGTGCCCGTTCAAGATCCCGTAGAGGATCTTGTAGCCGAGGTGACTCATCCCGATCTCGTAGAGGTCCGGGAACGCGAGGCACATGCGCGCGGAGACCGAGTCCCACGGCTTCGTCTTCTCGCCTTGCTCGCCGCCCACGTATTGCGCGGGCTTCATCACGTCGCGGAGGAAGGGCGTGTAGGGGTGCTCGGTGCGGACGTCGGTCATGGCAATCTCGGCTCTCGGGAGCGGGCGTCGGGTGACGTCCGCGCTCTGCGCTTCGATCGGCTCGGTCCAGGGGGGTCCGAGGCGTCGAACGAAAGACCCGCTCTTTTGTGGGCAGCGCGTTGGGATGTCAAAGCCTCAGGGCGCGAGGAACGACGGAAGCGTGCCCACGAAGCGGTAGCGCTGCGCGACGGAACGACGAAGGCCGAGCATGGAGCCCGGCCTTCGTTCGGTGGAGCGCGATGGGTCAGAAGTAGTAGTTGACCCGGATCGTGCCGTTCATGAGGTCGTTGGCGATCGTCCGGATGGAGACGTCGCTCTCCGAGTAGTCGATCAGCCCCGGCGTTCCGAAGGCCACGCTGTTCGCGGCGGTGCGGCTCGCGTAGCGGAAGCCGAGGCCAATCGCGAGCTGAAGCGAGAGGTTCGGAAGGCCGATGGCGCCGAAGTGGAGCTCGCCACCGACGCGCACGCCGACGTCGAGCTGGATGCCGGAGAGATCGACGTCGAACTCCGGGCCATTCTCGTTGTAGACCGTCGCCTGGCCGTACGCGAAGCCGACCTCGGGGATGACGAGGAGCGCCGCGTGACGGCTCACGGCGGCCGCGATGGGCACGCCGACGTGGAGGCCGAAGCCGAAGCCGCCGTCGATCCCGCCCCGGCGGATTTCGCTCAGGCCCGAGACTGGATCGACGCACGAGTCCGTGCTGCTTCCGCCGGGGCAGGAGTCGTACGTCTTGCGGGTGGTGGTCCCGAGGCCGAGGCCCACGTCGAGGCCGACGCTGCCGAACCAGATGCGCGCGCCGACGGTCGGGAGCGTCAGCGAGAGCGCGCCGCCGAAGTTGCTCGGGGAGACGTTGATCGAGTTGACCCCGAAGAACGACAGACCCGCGCCGACCTGATCGTGGTCGGTCTCACCCGCGGGCGTGGTGTCGGCCGGCTGCGCGTTGCCGCCCATGCCGGGCGGCCGCTCGGTCTCGGTGCCCCAGCCACCACCCGCGGGCGGCTGCTCGGCCGGAGGCGCGCCCCACGTGCCACCCTGCGCGGGCGGCGGCTGCTGCGGAGGCGGCTGTTGCGGAGGCGGCTGCTGAGGCTGCTCGGCCGGAGGGGGCTGCCAGCCCTGGCCGGTGTCCCCGCTCTCCGGGTCCCATTGCGCACTGGCCGTCGCCGCCCCGAGAAGGGTCAGCGCGGCGCTCAACCAAGCGATTTTGTTCCGGGTCATGCTACCTCCGCGGCGGGCCGCCCCTACGGCCGGCCGCACGGTCGCGGCACATACCACGATCCCTCCGCGTATCGCTACCGAGGGACCGTTGCAGCTTCGACACGTGTGAGTCGGCTCTCGGCGAAGCCGTGCTTTCCCGACGAACCGCCGTGTGTGGCCTCGGCGCGCGTGGACGCCTCGCCCCACGTGTGCGTGTCGCCACGTGCGCGCGCGGATGCCTCGCCCGACGTCGATCAGCCGACTGGCGCGATCCTCGGTGGACCCTCGCGCGCGATCGAAGTCTCGGTATGCTCGCGGCGCCATGCGCTTCGCCCACCCCGAACGAGACGAGCAGCTCGAGCTCGCGCTCGAAGACGTCTTTCTACTCCCCGACTACTTCGACGGCGTCTCGCGGCTCGACGTGAGCCTCGCCCCCGACGACTTCCGTGGGGGCTCGCAGCCGATCGTGAGCGCGAACATGAACGCGGTCACCGGCAAGCGCATGGCGGAGACCATGGCGCGCCTCGGTGGCCTCGGGGTCCTGCCCCAAGACATGCGCCTCGAGACCGTCGAGCGGATCGTCGGTCACATCCGCGGCGCGCACCCGCGCTTCGACACGCCGCTCACCGTCGCGCCCGACGCCACGCTGCGCGACGTGCACGGGCTTTTGCGCAAGCGCTCGCACGGCATGGTCGTGGTGGTCGACGAGCACCACCGTCCGCTCGGGGTCGTGACGTCCTCGGACCTCGAAGGTCGCGATCAATACACCGCCGTCGCGCGGGTGATGTCGACCGAGATGGTCACGCTGCCGAGCGACGTGTCGAACGCGGATGCGTTCGCGGCGGTTCACCAAGCACGCGTGAAGGCGGCGCCGGTGCTCGACGCGGACGGCAAGCTCGTCGGCATCCTCGGCCGCGAAGATCCGGTGCGCGCGGAGCTCTTGCGTCCGAGCCTCGACGACGGAGAGCGCCTGCTCGTCGCGGCCGCGGTCGGCATCAGCAGCTCGGCCGTCGATCGCGCGGTGGCGCTCGTGGAGCTCGGCGTGACGTGTGTGGTGGTCGACACCGCGCACGGCCACCAGCGGCGCATGCTCGAGGTCCTCGCGAAGGTGCGCGAGGCGACGAAGGGGCGGGTGCCGATCGTCGCGGGCAACGTCTGCACCGCGGAGGGCACGCGCGCGCTGATCGAGGCGGGCGCGGACGTCGTGAAGGTGAACGTCGGGCCGGGCGCGATGTGCACGACGCGCATGCAGACGGGCGTGGGGCGTCCGAGCTTCTCCAGCGTGCTGCATTGCGCGCGCGCGGCGCATCAGCTCGGCCGCAAGGTCTGGGCGGACGGCGGCGTGAAGCATCCGCGCGACGTCGCGCTCTACCTCGCGGCGGGCGCGTCGCGCGTGATGATCGGCACGGCGCTCGCGGGCACGTACGAGAGCCCGGGTGACATCGAGCAAGACCGCGAGGGCCATCTCTACAAGTCGAACTACGGGATGGCCTCGGCGCGCGCGGTCAGCGATCGCACCGAGAACGAAGACCCGTTCACCCGCGCGAAGAAGGGGTTCTTCCGCGAGGGCATCTCGACGAGCCGCATCTACCTGCGTCCGAGCTTCGAGAGCGTCGGCAACATCGTGGTCGACATGATCACGGGCGTGCAGAGCGCCTTCACGTACGTCGGCGCGACGGATCTGCGGAGCTTCCGCGAGCGTGTGGTGGTCGGCGTGCAGACGCCGCACGGCTACGGCGAGGGCACGCCGCACGGCAGCGTGCGTCGCTGAGTCGCGAGGTGTGTCGCCCTCGTCGAAGCGGTGGCGGCCGCGTCGTCACCCTGCGCCGATCGACGACGGACGCGCGTGGCGGTCGCGACGCGGCTCACGAACGAGGTGCGTCTCCACGGCGCGTCAGCTCCTCGTGATCACAGCAGGAGCCCCGCGAACGCGGCGGTCATGCACGCCGCGAGCGTTCCGCCGATCATGGCCCGCAGTCCGAGCCGCGCGAGGTCGCCCCGTCGCTCGGGTGCGATGCTGCCGATGCCGCCGAGCTGGATCGCGATGCTGCCGAAGTTCGCGAAGCCGCAGAGCGCGTAGGTCGCGATCACCGACGCGCGGTAGCCGATGCCTTCTCCGCTCGTGATCATCTCGCCGAGGTGCACGTAGGCCACGAACTCGTTGAGCACGATCTTCTCACCGAGGAGCGCGCCGATCGCGCCACAGTCTTCGGGCGGCACACCGAGCACGAAGGCCACGGGATAGAAGACGTGCCCGAGCAGCTCTTGGAGGGTCCACGGCGCGTAGGCGGTGTCGAACGCCTGGTTCCAGAGCTCGACCGGGAGACCGACGAGGTAGTTCGCGAGCGCCACGAGCGCGAGGAACGCGAGCAGCATCGCGCCCACGTTGAGCGCGAGGTGCAGACCCTCTCCCGCGCCGCGGGCGGCCGCGTCGATCACGTTCGCGTCGATGCGCTCGACCCCGAGCTTCACCACACCACGCGTCGCGGGCTCCTCGCGCTCCGGCACCATCACCTTGGCGATCAGCAACGCCGCCGGAGCGCTCATCACGCTCGCCGCGATGAGGTGCCCCGCGATGTCGGGCAGGCGCTCGTGCAGCATGCCGACGTACGCTGCGAGCACGCCGCCCGCGACGGTCGCGAAGCCACCCACCATCACGGAGTTGAGCTCCGAGACCGTCATCTTCGAGACGTAGGGTTTGACGACGAGCGGCGCCTCGGTCTGCCCCACGAAGATGTTGGCGGCTGCGCTCAGCGTCTCGGCGCCGCTGGTCTTCATCGTCCGCTGCATCACCCACGCGAGGCCGCTGACCGCACGCTGCATGATGCCCAGGTGATAGAGCACCGCCATCAGCGCGGAGAAGAAGACGATCGTCGGTAGAACGTTGAGCGCGACGGTGAACTTCTCGTCCAGATAGTCGCCGAAGACGAAGCGCGCGCCGTCGTTCGTGAACGACAACAGTTTCACGACGACGTCGTTCAGGAACGCGAAGAGACGATGCCCCGCCGTGGTCTTGAGCACGAAGAGCGCGAAGACGAGCTGGAGCCCGAGACCCCACGCCACGATCCGCGTCGGGAAGCGGCGGCGGTCGACGGACATCAGCCAGGCGATCGCGATGAGCACGAAGATGCCGAGCGCGGACGTCGCGCGCTGGTACCAGGGCACGGGCGGCGCGCTCGCGCGGAGATCGGTGAGCGATGCGCTCGGTGGCGCGGTGGAGGAGGCGTCCGCGGCCGAGCCTGAGTCGGCGCCGGGGGGGTCGTCTGCGGCGGAGCCTCTGTCGGTGCCGGAACGATCGTCCGCGGCGGAGCCTGTGTCGGCGCCGGAGTTGTCGTCCGCAGCCGAGTCGGTGTCCGCCGCCGCGGCCGAGTCGGCGTCCGTCGCCGAAACGCCTGGCGCCACGGCTGAGCTGCCCGAACGGTCGCTGGCCGTGACCTCGTCCGCGCTCGGTTGCGCCATCGCCACGCCCGACGCCACGCCCGACGCGACGACGGCGACCGTCGCGAGCACCCAACCGAGAGACGGCGCGCGCCTCACTCGACGTACATCGCCTCGATCTCCTTCGAGAACGAGGTGTTCACGTTGCGGCGCTTCACCTTCAGCGTCGGGGTGAGCTCGCCGTCCTCGACCGTGAAGTTTCGGTGCAAGATGGCGAACTTCTTCACCTGCTCCACGCGCGCGAGCTTCGTGTTCACTTCCGCGTCGATCCAGCGCTGAACCTCGGCACGAACCTGCGCATTCAGATGCAGATCCTTCTCCGGGATCCCGTGCTCCTTCGCCCACTTCACGCTGGCTTCGGGGTCGAGCGTCACCAGCGCGCTCAGGAACTTCCGCCGGTCGCCGATCACCACCGCCTCGTTCACGAGCGGGTGGTTCTTGATCGCGGACTCGATGTTCTTCGGCGTGATGTTCTTGCCGCCGGCGGTGATGATGATCTCCTTCTTGCGCCCGATGATCTTGAGGAATCCATCCTCGAAGGCGCCGAGATCGCCGCTGTGGAGCCAGCCGTCCGGATCGAGCGTCTCCGCGGTCGCCGCCGGCTCCTTGTAGTAGCCGAGGAAGACGTTCGGACCCTTCACGAGGATCTCGTCGTCTTCGGCGAGCTTCACCGTCACGCCGGGGACCACGGGGCCCACCGTGCCGAGCCGGAACGCGTCCGGCCGGTTGAAGCTCGTCGGGCCGCAGTCCTCGGACTGCCCGTAGACCTCGAGCACCAAGACGTCGAGCGACGCGAAGAACTCGAGCACTTCCTTCGCGATCGGCGCCGCGCCGCTCACGCAGAAGCGCGCGCGTCCGAGGCCGACGGCCGGCTTGAGCTTGCTGAAGATCAGCTTGGTCGCGAGCTTGTACTGCAGCGCGAGCATGCCGCTCGGCTCGCGGCCCTTCGCGCGCGTGGCCATCACCGCGGTGCCGACGCCCATCGCCCACTCGACGAGCTTCTTCTTCGCGCCCTTGGCGTCCTTGAGCTTGCCGGTGATTCCCGCGTGGAACTTCTCCCAGATGCGCGGGACACCGAAGAAGACCGTCGGCTGAACCTCCTTGAGGTTCTCCGGCACCTTCTCGATCGACTCCGCGAAGTACACCGAGGAGCCCGAGCTGATGGGGCCGTGAATCGAGAACATCTGCTCGGCGATGTGGCTCAGCGGCAGATAGCTCAGCGAACAATCCTGCGACGTGAGGTCGGCGAGCTGCACGGCGAGCTTCGCGGTCCACGCGAGGTTCTCGTGCGAGAGCATCACGCCCTTCGGCGGCCCCGTGGTGCCCGACGTGTAGATCAGCGTGGCGAGCCCGCCGGGCTCGAGCGCCGCGATGCGCGCGAGGTAGTCGCTCTCCGGCACGCTGGCCGACTTCGCGAGGAACGTCTCCCAGCTCATCACCATCGGGTCGTCGATCTTCGGCGACCCCTGCATCGTGACGACGTGTTTCAGGTTCGGGAGCTCCCCCCGCTTCGCCTTCACCTTCTCCCACTGCTCGACGTTCTCGACGAGGATGACGGGCGACTCCGAGTGCTGGACGATGTACGCGACCTCGTCGGGCGAGCAGGTCGTGTAGATGCCCGCCGGCGCACCGCCAACCGCCATGCACGCGAGATCGAGGATCACCCACTCCGGCTTGTTGAAGCCGAGGATCGTGACCGTCTGGCCGGGCTGGAATCCGAGCGAGATGAGCGCTCGTCCCGCGCGGGAGACCTCGTCGCCGTACTCGGCCCAGCTCTTCGCCTTCCACAGCCCGTTCTCACGAACGTGATAGGCGGGCGCGTGCGGGCGCTTGCGCACCTGCTCCAACAGACGAGACGGGATCGAGTCGGCCACCGCGAGTACCTCCTTCGCGCGCGACGGAGCCTCCGATGGCCCTCGGTGCCGGCGGTCCCCCCGGCGGTCGGCGCGCGCGCATCGTAGACGACGCGGTGCGTCGAGGGAACCGCAGTCTTCGCGGCGCGGGCGCGTCGGATCGCCGAAGCGTCAGCTTCTCGGGAGCGCGCGCAGGGTGGGGACGTCGATGCCGAGCTCGTCCGCGTGTCGCAGCGCCCTGGCGAGGCGCGCCGGTGCGGTGCGACCGCGCGCGCCATGCTTCGGGTCGGCCTCGATCGCGCGATCCAGATCCGCGAGGCGCGCGTCGACGTCGACGGGCCCGCCAAGCAACGCGGATTGGAGCGCGAGCACCTCCCGTGCGACCGCCTCCGTGTGCGCGCGGTGCGTGGTCCAGAGCTCGCCCACCGTCGGCGGCTGATCCCGCCGACTCGACGTGCCCACCGTCGGCGGCTGATCCCGCCGACTCGACGATGCCGTGCCGTGCGCGAGGCCACGTCGAGGGCTCGCAGCGCGTCGACCACGAGTCCCGCGCGGGGACCCGCCACGGGCGTCGGGAGGATCGGCACGATCGGCGTGGTCTTCTTCTTCTCGAACCACACCACCGCCACCGTCGGGGGCGCGCCGAGGGCGGACCAGCTCCGTGGCAGCAGCTCGTTCTGCACGAGCAGCACCGACTCGTGCCACTGCTTCGGCAGGGCACCGAGGACCGGCGCGAGATCGTCCTCGCCCACCGTGATCGCCACGAGCGCGGGTGTCGGCACCTGCTCGGCAATCGTCCGCGGATCGTCCGCGCGTCGTACGGGGATCACGCGATGTCCCGTTCGAAGCAGCCCGTGCGCGAAGACTCCTCCGAGCTCGCCGAGCCCGATCACGACCGCGTCGTCCATACGTGTTTCCCGTTCCCGTGCTCGATCGCCCGAAGCGACGCCACGTGCTCGCGAGCGCATCCGCGTGCGATGCGAGGGCGTCAGCGCGGGATCGGCTTGAGGTTCAGACCGCCCGCGTACGCGTAGCTCACGAACGCGTCGAAGCCGTACACGAGCAGACCGACCGGCTGATCCGCCACGACGGTGTGCGTGCCGTCGTTCTGCTCACCGGGGCGGACGTTGTCGCGGCTGCGTCCACCGCCGCCGTCGTTGTCGTCGCACTCGGGATCGAGCTCGATGTCGCAGAGCCGGCCGACCTCCGGGAACGAGAGCTGGCAGCGGTGGATCACCTGCTGGGGCGGCGGATCGCCCGGCATGCGAACGATGCCGTCGGCAGCGGAGGTCGTGCAGAGCGCGCGTTGCTCGGGGTCGTCGAGCGGCAATCCGTCGAGCCGCACGTTCGTGTCGGCGTCGGCCGTGATGACCACGAAGTCGAACGCGTAGAGGTCGGGCGTGAGGAAGACGTAGTCGCGGCGGTACTGCTCGATCGGCGGCACCGAGATGATCGCGGGATCGCCGCCCGGGTAGTAGCTCGGGATGCCGACCACCTGCTGCGACGCGATGGTCTGCAGCACCGCGATGGGCGCGCCGTTCGTGGTGCTCATGCGGAAGTCGCGATCCGCGGTGAGGATGATGTTCTCGTATTGCTCGAGATCGAATCGATCGAAGGGAGGCGGCAGATCGGTGGTGACGGTCGTGGTGTTCGCCGCGACCCCGACGACGCGCACGTAGTCGGGCTCGTTGACCTCCGCGACGCTGTCGACCGCAGGGTTCGTGAAGGCGGCGTTGAGGGCGGTGGTGCGCCGCGGCATGCGCGCGATCATGAAGCTCGCGCCGAGGACTTCGTCTCCGAAGAGCTGCTCTTCGAGGTGGTCGGCGCAGCACTGACGCGTGGCGTAGGTGTCGAAGCGCGGCGCGTCGCTGGCCTCGCTGCCGACGAAGACGCTGATCGGCTCGCTGGCGAAGACGCGCGAGCCCGTGAAGTCACCGTTGAGGCCGTCGGTCTCGAGGTTGAGCACGTCGAAGGGACCGAGCACGTGCTCGATGACGTCGCCCGGCCCGGACTCGGGGATGCCGGCCGCTTCGTTGCCCACGACCTTCACGACCTCGGGGCCGAGGGTGACGGTGACCACGGTCGAGCGTGGCCCGCCGAGGATGGTGAGGAACGCGCGGAGGTCCTCGTCGTCGCGCGAGGTGTCGAAGTCGACGTCCGCGCAGCTCGGCTGTGTGATCGGATCGCAGTCACCGTCCGCGATGGTCTGCGGCCAACCGACCACCGTGTACGAAGTGCCCGTCGCGCTGGTCGGAATGAGCAGCGACGCGTCGTTCGAGAAGACACCCGCGTTGGTGAGCGGGTTGAACTGATACGCGATGATCGGGAACTGCGAGCGCACGCGGTACGCCTGCGAGGAGAGCGCGGTGTGTGTGCCGTCGTTCATGCCCGTCGCGCTCATCGACACGCGGCAGAAGCAGGGGCGGGCGCCGCCGGAGCCGCACGCGCAGAGCTCACCGACCGGGCACGAGTCGTCGGTGACTCCGGAGCACGTGCGGTTGCTGCTGGAGCCGTCCACCTCGCGGCGCGGCAGGTTGAGCGTCTCGAGATCGCCCGGCAGCACGAGCAGGCGCTCGACCTCGCGGATCACGGGCTCTTCGCCGTACGCCGCGTCGTTCACCTCGACCACGACCTCGCTCGCGAGCGGGCTCGGGTTCGAGACGACGATCGAGTACTGCTGCGCGGAGGCGTCGCGGCCGCGTCCGAGCGACGCGTTGTCGAGGTCCGCCGCGTAGAACTCGCAGCCCTGGTAGCTCTTGTCCTCGATGGCGACGTCGCAGAGGTTGCGGCACTCGCCGTCGCGGCAGGCCTCGCCCATCTCGAGGTCACACGCTTCGAGCAGCTCGTAGTCGGTGCCGTCGTCACCGCAGATCATCGCGTCGTTGCCGATGCAGAACTGCCGGTTCGGGGAGCAAACCGCGCAGCCGATGCCGTTCAGGCAGATGCGCGGGTTGCCGTTCGGATCCGTCTGCGCGGCGCAATCCTCGGTGACTGCCGAGAGGAACTCTCCGTCCTCGACGCAGGTGTGCCAGACCGTTCCGATGCATCCGGTCGATTGGATGTTGCGGCAGACGAAGCCTCCGTCGACGAAGGGGCTCGCGTCGATGGCGGCGTCCGAGCGACTGGGGCCGTCGTCGTCGCCGCAGGCGAAGCCGAAGAGGAGAGCAGCGAGGAGGGCGACGCGTTGGGTCATGGTCACGACGAAGCAAGAGGAAGGGAGCGCACGGCACGCGCGAACTGACGTTTTTGGAGCCGGCCGCCAGGCCGAGCGACCCGACGTCACGTGAGC
>ERZ761602.2728-NODE-2728-length-26689-cov-12.428325_pt1 | contig 26689 bp, 35 predicted proteins | sample MGYA00512165_ERZ761602 | MGnify/ENA primary metagenome ERZ761602 (study PRJEB28899, sample SAMN02445085) | bioreactor sludge metagenome | biome: EBPR sludge; isolation source: Thorneside wastewater treatment plant | place: Australia: Brisbane, Thorneside...
AATACATTTAGAAAAAGAAATCAAAAGCATGGTTAGTAAAGCCAAGACTTTTTCCAAGTCATCGCATATTTGGAGTAAAGATGCACTTGAGCGTTTGGAAGAGTTTGCTTTGGCGGGAAAGTTGATTCGCGGATTGTTGGTTGTGTTTGCAGCGGAACCAAAAACTAAAAACCAGTTAGCTGATGCTGTGAAAATGGGTGCTATGCTCGAGATCATGCACACAGGAATATTAGTTCATGATGATATTATGGATCGCGATCAAAAGCGACGCGGTATTCCAACAGTCCATGCTCAATATCAAAAATTACTAGACTCACGTGATAGAAATGAAAGCTTGCATTACGGTGAAAGCATGGCTAGTTGTGTGGCAATTGTTGCTTATTTTTTAGCGATCAATCAATTTGCAGAATTGAAAAATTCAAAAGTCACTCCGAAACTAATTAATTTATTCAGTTCAGAAATGACTGTACTTGGTTTAGCGCAGATGGACGACGTGAACAGTTCGACTAATAAAGGCTATATCAATAAAGAAGCAATTTTGCGTATTTATGAGCAAAAGACTGGCCGTTACACATTTGCATTACCACTGTTGGCTGGATTGATTTTGCAGAACAAGCTAGATAACAAAACAGAAAAACTTGTTTACCAGCTAGCTAAAAGTCTAGGAGTAATTTTTCAACTCAAGGATGACTGTTTGGGTGTGTTTGGAAATTCTACAAAAACAGGAAAATCAGTCGGTGGTGATATTCGCGAGAAAAAACAAACTTGGCTTTACTTTGAGTTGCTTAAAAAATGCTCGGCCGCTGACACTGCCTTATTAAAAAAGTTATATAATGGACAAGCTATTATTTCAGACGAGCAGCAAGTAAAGATTATGGACCTTCTACATAAATACAAAATTGAAGAACTGGCTAATAAAGAAATAGCTAAGCATCAAAAAATTGTTATCAAAGATATTGATAAACTCCCATTTTCAAAATTATCAAAACAAGGACTAATTGATTTAACTGTATACCTTGTTTCAAGGGAAAAATAATGAACAAATTAAAAACCCTAATTAAAATTTCCAGACCAAGATTTTGGCTGTACGCGGGTGGGACGTTTTGGGTTGGAGCGATTGCTGGTGCGAGCGAACTTAGCCAATTAGCATCGCCTCTGGTTTTGTTGTTGCTAATTTATTTCATGATTCCTGCAAATATTTTTATTTATGGAATCAATGATATGTTCGACGGCGACACCGACGAGTTCAATTCTAAAAAAGACGATAAAGAACATCGCTTGCAAAACACAGAACGTTCCTGGCTGCAAAGCTTAGTTTATGGCTCTTTAGTACTAGGAATTGTATTGGCAATTTTAACTCCGAATATAAAAGCGACAATTCTATTTCTAATTTTTTTATTTTTAGCATGGGCATACAGTTCATTACCATTCCGTTTTAAGGCCAAGCCCTTTATCGACGCAATTTCAAATGTTCATTATGCAGTAATTGGATTTGTGGCCTATGCTCTGCTTAGCGGTGAATTTCCACCGCTTTGGGCAATCATCGCAGCATGGAGCTGGACAGCTTCGATGCATATCTTTTCCGCCGTTCCTGATATTGCTAGTGATAAGCAAGCAAATCTCACAACCACGGCAGTGCTACTTAAGGAAAAATGGTCGTTAGTTCTATGTACTGTGCTTTGGGTTATCACTGCAATTTTATTCACACAGAACTTTCCAGGCACAATTCTAACTTACCTCGCATATGTTTACCCACTTTCAAGCCTACTATTATTAATAAAACCTTCCGTAATCCATCGCGTGTATTGGTGGTTCCCATACATTAATGGAATAATCGGCTTGTTACTATTTTGGTATATATTTTTATCTAAGTTTAATTTTCAAGATTTAATTCAATAAATCTGTTAATTGCGTTATAATTGAGCAAACAGGTATTGATTGTGCTCTAAATGAAACAAAACTGGTATCAAAAAACAATTGATGAAGTACTAGAAGCTCATGGTACAACTATAAACGGCCTCTCAGAACAAGAGGCTTCTTTACGTTTGAAGCGGGACGGAGTTAATGCTTTACCTGAAGCGAAGCAACCTTCGCTTGTTCAAGTTTTTATTTCACAATTTAAAAGTCCTCTAGTTTACATTTTGTTGATCGTCAGCGTAATTGTCTTGCTGTTGGGAGATATTGCAGACAGTATTGTGATTTCAATTGTACTCTTGTTTAATGCTGTAATCGGAACAGTTCAAGAAGGTCGCGCCAATAATACTTTGGCAGCTTTAAAGAATTTCATTCAGACTCAAGCTTTGGTTGTCCGTGATGGTAAAGAAACAGTGATTTCTGATAAAGAGTTAGTCGTCGGTGATATCGTTGTTCTACATGAAGGTGGTCGGATACCGGCTGATGGTAGATTAATCGAAGTAGTAGGTGCGACTGTAGATGAAGCTTCATTAACTGGTGAATCAAACGCGGTTGCAAAAACGATTGATCCAATCACTGAACAAAAAGGTTTATCTACATTGAATCCGGCAGATCAGTTGAACATGGTTTTTAAAGGAACAAGTATCGTTTCTGGTAATGCAAATTTTGTTGTGACTGCTACAGGTGTGAATACTCAAATTGGCCAGCTCTCTGTTAAGGTGATGGGTCTGGATACAGAAATCCCTTTGCAGAAAAATGTTCGTTATCTATCTCGCATAATAGTTATCGCTGTAACGATTTTCTGCGTAGGATTTGTTGGTTTGGGTTTATGGCTTGGGCTTGAGTTATTGGTAATGGTAAAAACTTCTGTTGCTTTAGCAGTATCATTGATTCCTTCAGGTCTGCCAATCATCATGACTTTAATTTTGGCGAATGGTGTTTGGCGAATGAGTCAACGTAAAGCTTTGGTGAAAAAACTTGCAGCTGTGGAAGCATTGGGTCATGCGAATGTAATCGCTGTCGATAAAACGGGAACTATTACCCGCAATCAATTAGTTGTGAAAAAGGTTTTTGTAGCGGGTAAAACTTTTGAAATTAGTGGTCGTGGTTATGAGCCAAAGGGAGAGGCGAGTTATCATGGAAAAGTAGTGGCGCCAGATCACACAGCCGAATTATTACTTGCAGCAAAATTTGCTGCGTTCGCTTCTGCAGAACTAATTTTTGACCCTAAAACCAAAGCTTGGATTGTTCAAGGCGATCCAACTGAAGCTGCGATGCTAGTACTAGCCGAAAAATTAGGATTTGGAAAGAAGGCCATATTGGTAAACCACCGATTGATCCAAGAAATTCCATTTGATTATCGTACAAAATATCGTGCGGTTGTATTTGAAGAAAATGGCAAACATACTCTGGCCGTGATTGGTGCGCCAGAAGCAGTGGCTAGTTTGGCCGGCCGTGATCATAATGAATTTGAGCACGCGATGACAGAAATGGCGGGTGAGGGCTTGCGTATCATCGCGTTTGGATTTGCTACTGTTGAGGGTGCAGTTGATCCTGAAAAAATTCCAAAGCTTCACTTCGGTGGTTTGTATGGCATGCAAGATACTTTGCATCGAGAAGTCCCTGGTGCTGTTGCTGATGTGAAATCTGCAGGGATGAAAGTTGTTATGATAACAGGAGACTGGCCTGAAACAGCCAAGGCAATCGCCAGGCAAGCGGGGATTTTTGAGGAAGGCGATCAAGTTTTGACGGGCGCAGACATGGAGAAACTTTCTAAAAATGAGTTATTAGGTGTTCTTCCGACAACTTCGGTATTTGCTCGCATTACACCAGACAATAAGCTTCGCATCGTTCAGGGGTATCAAGAGTTAGGAAAAGTTACTGCAATGACCGGGGATGGAGTTAATGATGTTCCTTCATTAGTGGCTGCTGATTTAGGAATAGCGATGGGTAAAACCGGTACAGAAGTAACCAAAGAATCCGCAGATATTATTTTACTCGATGATAACTTTTCTACTATTGCTGCCGCAGTTGAAGAGGGGAGAAACATTTATAAAACTATTAAACGCGCTATTCTATATTTGACCTCTACCAGTTTCGGTGAATTGTTTACAATTGTCGGTGCATTGTTGTTGGCATGGCCGCTTCCAGTTACAGCCGTGCAAATCCTTTGGTTGAACTTAGTTACTGATGGATTCTTAACAATCGCTTTTGCCGCGGAACCGAAAGAGGGAAATTTACTCCGAGAGCCTTACCGAAAACCGGCCAAGTACATGATCGATAGATTCATGGTGCTAAGAATGATTCCACTAGCGTTAATCATGGCAATCGGAACTCTGTGGTTGTTTGATTTTTATCGCGATGGCGATATTGCTAAAGCACAAACCATTTCTCTTACAGTTTTAGCAATTTACCAGTGGTATAATGCTTTTAATTGTCGAAGCGAAACTCGTTCTGCGTTCAGTCAGGCATTCACAAATAAATGGCTATGGGCAGCAATTGCTGCAGTTGCATTATTGCAATGGGCGGCTGTACACTGGGGACCGATGCAGAAAATTTTAGGAACTGTAGATTTAACTCTTAATGAATGGTTAATCACACTTGCGGCCGCATCTTCAATCTTAATCTGGGAAGAGCTTGTTAAGGTGCTCCGTCGTCTGGTATTGTATTGGCAGAGAGATTAACTGAAAGGATTTTATGATTACAAAAAATCTTCACAAACTTACCCTTGATAACACCGATTTTCGTCGAGTCTTAATTACTAATTCTCATTCACAACTTGTGTTGATGTGTATCAACCCAGGCGAAGAGATCGGCGAAGAAGAACATGACTTAGACCAAATTTTATATTTTGTAGCCGGTTCAGGTAAAGCTGTATTTGAAGGACGCGAAGAAGAGTTTGCTGCCGGGGATGTAGCAAATGTTCCTGCTACCACTAAGCATAACTTTATTAATACAGGGGATTCACCTCTAAAGCTATTTACGATTTACAGTCCACCTGAACACGAGAACGCAACTGTTCATAAAACCAAAGCCGAAGCTGATGAAGCTGAACACCACTAAATTACAAACCCCGCCTTATGGCGGGGTTTTAGTATGACTCGGCGGGTCCTGTCGCCGCCTACCTCCAACCGTCCTCCTCCGTGCGGGCGGTCGGAGGGCCTCCAGGCGGCACCACCCGCCAGTGAAAATGGAATGGGAAGAATGGAATGCATTTTTCTTCTTCCCTATATTTTAAGAAAGGCTGAGGTGGTTTGTAAGTGGAACCCATTCGCCCAGCTCCGCTGCAAGCGGAGCGTAGCGATTGGGTGGATACGGCAAATCACCCCAGCCTTTCTTAAGTAGCGAATCAGAGCAGGAATGTATCTCTCATTCCACCCCATTTTTAAGCGGCACAAGTGATATCTTAAAGGAGAGGCTCTGGGCCCAGCTCAAGTAATTTTCTAAAGAAAATTACTTGAAGCGTAGCCCTGCGGCTCGACGAAAGATATCACTTGTGCCGCTCATAAACAAAATACCCCCGCGTAAGCGGGGGTATTTCTTATGCAGCGATTTTGGCTTTAGTAGCTTTCTTGGTTTTTGCTTTAATGCAGCTGGTACAAGCTTTCACTCGATTTCCATCTTCATTGCGTGTCCATTGGAGATTGGATTTCAATCGGACAATAGATGCTCTCATTGAGTGAGAACGCTTGATAGTTTTAGAGTAAGTTTTGCCGCAAGTGGTACACATTCTTGGCATAGTAATCCTTTGTTAATTCGGCGATGTGCCGATTTGGTTATAAAAATGATACTTGCTAAGTATACTGGAATATAAAAGAATTGGCAAGTGTAGGGTGTTTGGGCACCAGACTCACTAATGAGTAATCCTTAAAAATGATCAACTTTCTTAGCATATTTGATTATGCTAAAATTAAGAAATGGATATATATAGTATTTTAATTTTCCTCCCAATTTTATTATTCTCAGTTATAGTACATGAAATTTGCCATGCATTAGTTGCAGAAAAATTAGGGGACAGTACAGCCCGTGATGCAGGTCGCATTACACTTAATCCAATTCCTCACATTGATCCGATCGGCTCGATTCTTTTACCAGGATTACTGCTCTTTTTAGGCAGTCCGTTTCTGTTTGGATATGCAAATCCTGTGCCAGTGCAATTTGAGAATTTACGACCCCGTAAACTAGGAATGGTCCTTGTTTCGATCTCTGGTTCCGCATCCAATTTTATTTTAGCGATTATTTTCGCCTTACCATTAACATTTGGTTTGATCGATGGATTTATGGCTGAGATTTGGAAAATTGCCGTGGTTCTTAATCTAGTACTTGGTGTATTTAATCTATTACCTATCCCACCGTTAGACGGAAGTAAGATTTTAGCAACTCTACTTCCGGATAAGTATATGTATAAATTTTTGGAACTAGAGCGATTTGGTTTTATTCTTGTTATGATCTTTGTTCTTTCAGGCCTATTCACACCTATCTATAGTTTAGTTACAGGCATCTTCTTTCGAATATTTAATATTTAAAACTCCTTGATTTAGAATTATTCCATTGAATAATAAGTGTTGACTAAACCTGAACAATCTTCTATAATATTCTCATAATTCATTAGAAGCCCCAACTTAAGGAATTACTGACACATTGTCGCGTTAAGCGGGAAGTTATCTGATAAGGCTTCGTCAGAGTACCGCGTGCGTGAGCCAAAGAGACTGACTCTTAGGTCAGTTTTTGTTTTAGCTACATTATGTGAACCCTTTATGCAGTCCAAAGCAAGTTTGGACTTACATAAAGCTTTGGGCGAATTCTTTGTCGAAATACTTACGTTATTTCTCACCGTACCTTTAGTACGGCTCGAAATAGCCGCGTATTTCTTCGCGAATTCACCTCAATCACATAAGTAGCTTAGTAAAAAATTAATAGGGACGTGTCATCCCACGAAAGGTCAAAGAAGTGCCTACTATTAACCAGTTGGTTCGCAAGCCAAGAAAACTTGCCCAAACCAAGAGTAAGTCTCCGGCCCTACAACGCCGTCAGAACTTAATCAAGAACAAGACATTGTTCATCAAGACAGGTAGCCCGTTCATGCGAGGGGTTTGTCTAAAAGTTTATACAACTACTCCAAAGAAGCCGAACTCGGCTTTGCGTAAAGTAGCCAAGATTAAATTAACTAACGGCATGGAAGTACTCGCGTACATTCCTGGTGTTGGTCACAATTTACAGGAACACAGTGTGGTAATGATCCGCGGTGGTCGTGTAAAAGATTTACCTGGTGTGCGCTACCACATTGTTCGTGGTAAATTGGACACCCTAGGCGTTGACGGTCGAAAACGCTCTCGTTCAAAGTATGGAACTAAGCGTCCATCAGCCGCCGCTTAGAAAAAAGTATACCCGGCCGAAGAGCCGGGGTCTAGATCCCGGATAGCTTCGCTTCCGGGAATTCTGAAAGGAAAAACTAAGATGCCACGAAGAGCAAGAAGTTTTGAAAAGCACGTACCTGAACCAGATCCAAAGTTCAGCAGTGTTAAGTATGCAAAATTCATCAACTATTTGATGGAACGCGGTAAGAAGACAACTTCACAGAAAATTTTCTACACTGCGCTAGATATCGTTGAAGAAAAGATGTCTAAAAATTCTGCACCAGCTAGCAAAGAACAAGATGGTTCTGTTGCTGAAGTTGCAGATGCAAAAATTACCGACCCTCGCCAGATTTTTGATATCGCATTGAAAAATGTATCTCCAATTATGGAAATTAAAGGTCGTCGCATTGGTGGTTCAAACTACCAAGTTCCTATGGAAGTGCAAGAGCCACGTCGCACAGCATTAGGTATGAAATGGATGATTGCTGCAGCGCGTTCACGCAAAGGCGCTCCTATGGCGCAAAAGCTTGCGCAAGAAATCATGGATGCGTTCAACAAGCAGGGAACTGCTGTGAAGAAGCGCGATGATACTCACCGTATGGCTGAAGCAAACAAAGCATTTGCTCACTTCGCCCGTTTCGGAAATAAGAGAAAATAAAAAAGAGACCAGCTAAAAGCTAATCTCTGTTTGCGGTTCATTACTGAACGCAATAACAGCATGAGATATGATCGATTCGATTTCGATCTCCTCGCCATCTACCAAATGAAAATGCATTTTCATTTGTCTACGCATGTTCTCAGGTTTGGTATCAATCCTGGGTTCGACACTTTCTTCGAATGATTCCCATTCCTCAGAGCCCATTTGTCGAATTTTGCCTTTAACCAGTACCATCTCCACCTCCTTAATTCAATTATATTTAAAAATTAGTATTTATTCAAATTAACATGCCCAGAGAATATCCAATAGAAGCGACCCGTAATATCGGGATTATCGCTCACATCGACGCCGGCAAAACTACAACTACCGAAGGTATTTTGTACAACACCGGTATGATCCACAAGATCGGTGCAGTTCACGAAGGTGAAACCGTTACCGATTGGATGGAACAAGAACGCGAACGTGGTATCACTATCACTTCCGCGGCTGTTACTTGTTACTGGAAACCTCAATACATCAAGATTGAAGGTGACAAGGAATATAAAATCAACATTATCGACACTCCAGGTCACGTAGACTTCACAGTAGAAGTAGAGCGCTCTTTGCGCGTACTCGACGGTGCGATTACCGTATTTGACGGTAAAATGGGTGTTGAACCTCAATCCGAAACTGTCTGGCGCCAAGCCGACAAGTATGGCGTACCACGCATGTGCTTCATCAATAAGATTAACCAAACTGGCGGCGACTTCTACAAGTCTTTGGATTCAATTCATAACCGCTTAACCAAGAACGCTTTTCCAGTTCAACTGCCGATTGGTTTCGAAAAAGACATTGTTGGTGTTGTCGACTTAGTAACTATGAAGTCTTACACTTATAAGGATTTCACAGACAAAGAATTTACAATCGGTGAAGTTCCAGCTGATATGAAAGAAAAGGCCGAGAAATACCGCCATGAACTAATCGAAAAAATTGTAGAGTTTGACGATGAGTTAATGGAGAAATACTTAGAAGGTAAAGAACTTTCCGAAGAGGAAATTTTACAAGCCATTCGTAAAGCTACTCGATCCGGCGACTTCTATCCTGTATTCGGTGGTGATGGTCGCGGAATTATCGTACGCACATTGCTCGATGCTGTTACAAACTTCTTACCATCTCCTTTGGACAAGGGTCCTGTTAAAGGCCACAATCCAAAAACTGGTGAAGAGCTACTTCGCAATCCAAGTGATGATGAACCATTTACAGCGCTTGCTTTCAAAATCGCAACCGATCCTTTCGTAGGACGCCTTGCTTTCTTCCGTGTTTACTCTGGAACTTTGACCGCTGGTTCTTACGTACTTAACGGTCGTACTGGTAACCGTGAACGTGTTGGTCGTATTGTGCGTATGCGCGCCGATCAACGTGACGAAGTAAAAGAGGTTTTCGCCGGAGACATTTGTGCGTTGGTTGGTCCAAAGGACACAATCACAGCCGACACTCTTTGTGCCGAGAACTCTCCAATCGAATTAGAAAAGATTAAATTCGCTGATCCAGTTATTTCGATGGCGATTGAACCGAAGACTAAAGCGGACCAAGAAAAAATGGGTATCGCGATGCAAAAGCTTGCGGAAGAAGATCCAACTTTCAAAGTTTCTTCCAACGATGAAACTCAGCAAACTATTATTGCTGGTATGGGCGAGCTTCACTTGGAAATTCTTGTCGATCGTATGAAGCGAGAATTCAAAGTTGAAGCGAACGTTGGTAAGCCAGAAGTTGCTTACAAAGAATCTTTCAAGAAAACTGCAACAGCAGAAGTAAAGTATATTCGTCAGTCTGGTGGACGCGGTCAATATGGTCACGTTTACTTGCGTGTTGAACCTCTTGAACAAGGTAAGGGTTATGAATTCGTTGATGAGATTGTGGGTGGTGTAATTCCAAAAGAATACATCAAGCCAATTGATAAAGGTATTCAAGAATCTGCTGCTAACGGTGTGATCGCTGGTTACCCATTAGTAGACTTCCGAGCTGCTGTTTATGATGGTAGCTATCACGAAGTTGACTCTTCGGAAATGGCTTTCAAAATTGCTGCATCCAAGTGTTTACAAGAAGCCGTCAAGAAAGGTGATCCTGTACTACTTGAACCGGTGATGAAAGTTGTAGTAACTACCCCAGAAGCGAACATGGGAGACGTTATCGGTGACTTGAACTCTAAGCGCGCGAAAGTACAAGATATGGAAGATATCACTGGTCGCAAAGTTGTGACTGCCTTTGTACCGCTAGCCGAAATGTTTGGTTACGCGACACAACTTCGCTCTATGACCCAAGGTCAAGCATCTTCTATTATGGAATTCGATCACTACGAAGAAGTTCCAAAAAATGTTGCTGCTAATATTATTGAATCTCGCGCGGGCATGAATGTTCGTAAGGGGCAATAATATCTGTTTATAAAAACCGCCCTTCGGGGCGGTTTTTTTTGTGGATAAGTCATTTCTTCGTTCAGTCTCATTTACTTATACTTAAGGTGAGTTAAAATAATTCATGAAAAATATGTCAAAGTTCCTAAAAAAATGGAATTCCAAGCACAGAATCAATTTATTACTTGCTCTATTCGTGATAACTGCCGCCGCAGGTTTAGTCTACGTTCGCTATTACAGTTCTTATGCACCGCAACCATTAAGCTCAAGTGCCAATGAAGAACCATCACCGCATTGGGCTCATGGCCAGGTTGCACTTTTAGATAGCGCTTCCAGAGGTTGGGACATACATTTTACTAGAGCAATAGCTAATTGGGAAAGTAACGGAGCTTTAAATTTTAGTATTGTGCCAGGGGATGAGTCTGAAGAGTGTTTTATATATGTTGGATACATGAATTTTTGTACAATTAATGATCCCGATTATGGTGTGTTAGCCTTAGGGACTTACGGCCATATCCCTGATTCTGGGCACATCACTGATGCACTTTTCATCTTTAATGATGGTGCGCTCTTTGATAAAACATCAGTTTTCGGTAATGTCTTTTGGAGAAATAAGCTACTTTGTCAATATATGGGATGGTCTTCAGGTTTGGATTATAGGTATAAGGATGGCACTGACAGCTGTATGAAATATATGACATGGCAAAGTGATCAAACCCAAATCAAGCGTCAGCAGGACCCTGATGTTACAGATTTAACAAATATGATGGCGAAATATATAGATCATACGGATGGTATAATTCCACCTCCCAAAATTACAAAACCAGAAAACGGACAAGTTTTTAACCTGACAAGTAATTTCGGCGAGTTAGTGGAAATAAGAGAAAACGGTCTATTGGAAATATATCGATTAGATAGAAAAGACGGTTCAGAACAGATTACTTTTATACAGAAAAAATCTAAATAACTCTGTGCTTGTAAACTTGGACCTAAATAAAAAACCGCTCGAAAGGGCGGTTTTATGTTATACTTATCTTAATTGAGCAATATTTATGAAACAAAAACGACAAAATAAATCACCCTTTATCCTGGCTGGTGTGGCAGTGTTGGTATTAGTATCAACCATGATTTTGGCTGAGAATGGCACTTTGCGAGGATTATTGAGTTCAGCTTCGCAAAAAGGTGGTGATGAGGAAGTGGTGACGGCCATCTTCCCAGCTAGTGTTGCTGGTGGTCAGAAGGCTTCTGCTTTTAGAGACCTGAGTGCTTTGAGAGCCGTTCAAGTACCAGCTCTTGATATTGAGAAGGGTGAAGATGATTGGGAATTAATTAGCAGTATAAGCGATAATTTTGCGCAAAGAATAGTATTCGTTGATCAAAATAGAGGTTACTTATTGACTGAGAAAAATATTTACCGGACTCTTGATGGAGGACGTACATGGATTGTTTCTTGGACAGCTACCAATAATCCACCCGAATTCTTTTCAGGATTATACCTCGGTCCTGGAAATCACTTAATGGTTTCTGGTTATAGCAATGCTTCTGATGCCTCACAGGGATTCATTTATAGCTCTTATGATGGTGGTATAATCTGGAACCCTAAGTCAATATTGTCTAATGAAGATTGGCTAATGGATGTGGTAGGGAATGGTAGTAATGTAATCAGCCCAGCTATGAGTGTGGTGGATGGAGTCCCTTCGGTATTTTATGGTCGTGGTTCGAGCGAGTTGCGTCGAGTTGAACCTCACCCTAACCAAGATGGTTGGTTTGGTCATCAATCCAGTTTTATTGGTACAACTGCACATTTAGCAGGGATAAATTTTTGTACTAGCAATAATAACGGTTTTGGTTGGTCGTGTCGTGAATCAATTGACCCAATATTTGATGGATCGGTTCAGTTTTTGGACAACAATACAGGCTTCGTAGCTGGAGGAATGATCTTTCCAGAATCACAGGGCTGGATATATAAAACTACAGATGGTGGAGCAACCTGGGGACAGAGATTAGCTGAACCCAAATGGCCAATTAGACATGTCTTGCCCGTGGATAATGGTTTGATTTACGCATCTGGTGGTAACGCTGTATTTATTGGTGAACAGGGTGGCGGTATTATAGTTTCTGAAAATGGTGGCGCGACATGGCGAGAGTCATTCGAATTTGGTGGAGAATTTCGAGCTTGTGCAGTAGTACCTTTGACCAAATTCATCCGATGCGTGGGAACTGAGATGATTGATGGAAGCTTTACCGTTAGGGTGTTTGAGCTCAAAATGTAATAAATAATAAGACCATCTTCTAAAAGGTGGTTTTTTTGTGCTAAGATGCGATTATGAATCTCAAAGACTTAATCAATTTAGCAGGCCAGCAGGGGAAAGTGGTGATTGTTAATGGTGAAGGGGAAGTGAAAGGTGTTTTTCTTGGTGAGGCAGAGTATCGAAAAATGAGTGGTTCCGAAAAACCACAGGTCGAAGAAGTTGATAGAGAAAAAATCAATCGCGAAATTCTTGAAGCTCAACTCCGTGAGAATATGGATTTGGGAGAGAGTAATTTAGAGACAATCGGTGGGCCAATTAAAATGCCTGAGCCAATCGGCCAGATTCTTCAAGATAGAGCGCGGAATTTATTTGTGTCTCATCCCGCAGCATCTCGCATTGAAGAAATTGATTACGATCCGCGCGAAGAAGTGATGGATCCAAATTATGGTCGTTTGGGAGCGCCGCGCGTCTCAATGGACGACGAAGAAATCAAACCAAACTTTGATGATATTTAAATCTATGCACAAAGACATTCAAAAATATAACAACGCGCTCAAAGGCGAAGACAAAGCTATTAGTAAAAAGTTAGCCGAAGAAATCGATAAGTCTCTCAAAAAAGCAGAAAGCAAACTTTGGCACGGCGGCCCAGTTTGGTTTATCGAAGGAAATCCAGTCGCTGGATATTCCAAAAGAAAAGTTGGGGTAACATTATTATTCTGGAGTGGGCAATCTTTTAAAGCCAAAGGTCTAGAAAAAGAAGGAAGCTTTAAAGCTGCTCAAAAAAATTACACTTCAGCAGATGAAATCAAATTAAAGGATTTAAGACTTTGGTTGAAAGAATCAAAGACAGTCCAATGGGATTATAAAAACATTGTCAAACGCAAAGGTAAGTTAATTCGACTTAAGGTTTAATGTAAAAAGAAAAAGCAGTCTGTTAAACAGACTGCTTCACCTCCATGTCATCAACATGCCAAATTCCAAAGATGGAATTTTTTATTGCTGTGCCCTTAGTATCAGAGACCAGAACCCAACCTGTCAAACCAATGGAATATTGGTACGGTGATTGTTTGGTTCTATTTTCTCTCAGGAATCTCATGCGAAAGAATTCAAAAGTTTCTGGCGAAGAGTGGTATGAATAAAGATCAGACACCTTCTCTTCGTTTAAATATTGAATCCAATGCACCTTCAAGGTTCGGTATGGCATATATAATACCCCCTATGTGTATGATGCCTACATTGTGGCACGTTTCCGGCTGGTTGGCAACTTGACGCGATACGTAAAAAGACTTAGAATACTTATTGATTGGCGCGCTTTGCGGCCGCCAATTTTATAATCGTATGTACCTCGTCGCTCGTTTGATCTCAGTCTGAAGTAAATTCAGACTTTCAATCAAACTCGCCCTCCGGGTTTGCCCAATTTCTTTGTCAAAAGTTTCCGCTAGTCGCTCACCGTACTATTAGTACGGCTCGCAACTTGCTCAACTTTTTCCTGCTTGCGATACTCGGGCTTGGCCCGAGTAAGCTCGTATCGAACTTGGCCAAACGACTTCGGCACATAACGGTAAATAATAATTAACCGCTATAAATTCACCTCTTTTTGTTTCTGGATTCCTACGTGAAAAAAAGAGAAACCCTCTCTTTTTCCTCGCATCGATAGGGGAAGGAGCGAGGGTATCTCGGGACAAGAATTGAAAACTTTTTATAGCTCGAAAGGCATCAAATGGCAGAACAATTTGATCGCTCAAAGCCCCATTTGAATGTGGGAACCATCGGCCACGTTGACCATGGTAAGACAACTTTGACCGCTGCTATCACTACTGTGCTTGCGAAGTCTGGTAAGGCAAAAGCTAAGGCTTACGACCAAATCGACAACGCGCCAGAAGAAAAAGCTCGTGGTATTACTATTAATACCTCACACAGCGAATACGAATCCGACAAGCGTCACTACGCTCACGTTGACTGTCCAGGTCACGCCGACTACATCAAAAACATGATTACCGGTGCTGCTCAAATGGATGGTGCGATTCTTGTAGTATCAGCTGCAGACGGTCCTATGCCTCAGACTCGCGAACACATCTTGCTCGCTCGTCAGGTAGGTGTACCTTCTATCGTTGTTTACATGAACAAGGTAGACCAAGTTTCCGATCCAGAACTTTTGGATCTTGTGGAAGAAGAAATTCGTGATCTTCTAAGCAAGTACGAATTCCCAGGAGCTGAAACTCCTATCATCCGTGGTTCTGCGTTGAAAGCTCTCGAAGGAGATGCTGCAAACGAAGAAACTATCCTTAAGCTTGTAGAAGCATTGGATACTTTCATCCCTGAACCAACCCGCGAAACCGATAAGCCTTTCTTAATGCCTATCGAAGATATCTTCACAATTGAAGGTCGCGGTACTGTAGTTACAGGTCGTATCGAACGTGGTGTTATCAATATCAACGAAGAAGTTGAAATTGTTGGTATCAAACCTACTTCAAAGACCGTTGTAACTGGTGTTGAAATGTTCAACAAGCAGCTCGACAAGGGTATGGCTGGTGACAACGCTGGTCTATTGCTCCGTGGTGTTAAGAAAGAAGAAGTTGAGCGCGGCCAAGTTTTGGCTAAGCCTGGTTCTATCACTCCTCACACTGAGTTCTCTGCTGAAGTTTACATCTTGACCAAAGAAGAAGGTGGACGTCACACTCCATTCTTCAAGGGTTACAAGCCACAGTTCTACGTTCGTACAACCGACGTGACTGGTGAAGTAATCTTGCCAGAAGGCCAAGAAATGGTTATGCCTGGTGACACCGTTACCATCGACGTAAAGTTGATCACTCCGATCGCTTTGGAAGAAAAAGGTAAGTTCGCTATCCGTGAAGGTGGCCGAACTGTAGGTGCAGGTGTTGTTGTTAAAATCAACAAATAACTATGTCATCCTGAGGCGAAGCCGAAGGATCTTAAAAACTCCCCCAGAAATTGGGGAGTTTTTTGTTGGGATAATAAAAAAGAGCCGGGGAGCGGCTCTTCTAATTAGTTATCGTTGAGGAAATCCTGAAATTTACCAAGAATGGATCTTTTGTCCGAATCCTGAAGCGACCATCTTTGATTTCTGCTTCACGTTATTCGGTATCAACCCATTGAAAACTTCGCGAAGTTGATCGGGGAATCGGGTGTGTTTGAAATCAGTGGAATGATCGGGCTTATCTTCAAGCTTGCTAATCACTTCGCAAAACTCCAGATGAGGCCTTGACTCGTGAACAGGTACGAATGGCCGATGCTTCCTGATAATCAGTAAGTTATAAAATCGGTCATATCTACGCTTTTCGTTATCCATAATCTCTCCGATAATTTCTTCGGCCCAATTTATGGTAATGCAATTGTTGCGCGGCACAGCTTGTGTAAAGACACATCTTGAATTCATAATAGTGTAGACGATTACAAACTCTTGGCTGCTCATGCCTCCAAATACGATACTTTTCAACATATATCCTCCATAGATACTGAAATTTACTTTACACATTATACTATTTATAGCACTTTTTGTCAAACCTATACAAAAACAACGATTTTCTTTAAAAAACATTTGACATTAGTTGAAATATCAGATAAAATTGGTCTTAGTTTGCTAGCTAAGTAGCTAAGCAATTTTAATTGCTGTTTAACGCATAAATAAGCGAGAAACAAGCATATTGTCAATTCATTTTATGGAAAAAGGCGAACACAAGCCGAAAATTCGCATCAAGATCCGCGCGTACGATCACAAGTTAATTGATCAAAGCGCAAAGCAGATCGTTGAAACAGCTAAGCGCACTGGGGCAACCATTTCGGGACCAGTTCCTTTGCCGACCGCGAAGCGCAAATACACTGTATTGCGTTCAACTTTCGTGCACAAAGATAGCCGTGAACAGTTCGAAATGCGCACACACAAGCGTATGATCGATATCACAGAAGCTACGCCTAAAACCATCGATTCTCTCACCAACTTAAGCCTTCCAGCTGGGGTTGATGTAGAAATTAAAATGAGTTAAATACTAGAGTGAGTTGGTTCTGAACCGCAAAAGCCCAAAAAGCTTGGCGATTCAGATAACTATTCGCCAAATATAAGCAAAGCATGGCCTCCGGCCTTATGACTTGTTTTTATGTGGTGAGTAGCCACATTTTTTTATTTTCATGTCATTCTGAGCGAAGCGAAGAATCTCATTCGAGATCCTTCGGCCTTTGGCCTCAGGATGACAAAACAATTATTTATGAAAGTGATGTCCCTATTTCTTTAGCGAGTGAGTATCTGGCTTTGCCAGTACGAACGCGGAGCAGGGCGGCTTGCCGCATTTGCGACCAAGATATGGACCAATCAAAACTGTATGAAATTTATTGTAGGTAAGAAATTAAATATGACTCAGTACTTTGCCGAAAACGGCGAAGTAATCCCAGTTACTGTTGTGAAAGCTCCAGAAATTGTGGTAACTCAAGTCAAAACTGGCGAAACTAAAGATGGCTACAATGCCGTTCAGGTTGGTGTCAGTCCTCAAGTGGCAGGAAGTCGTCATTCAAACAAGGCGAAGACTGGTCACTCAAAAGATCTTGGAACTTTCGGTAAATTTGTAGAATTCCGCCTAGAAAATTCTAGCGAATTCCAAATTGGCCAAAAGATTGATGTTTCTACTTTCGAAGTTGGAGAAATTATTAACGTAACCGGTACTATGAAGGGCCGAGGATTCACTGGTGTTATGAAGCGTCATAACTTTGCTGGATTCCCTGGAAGTCATGGTCACGATAAGCCTCGCAGTGTTGGTTCTATCGGTTCTCGTTATCCACAACACGTTAACAAAGGCCGCCGCATGGCTGGTCACATGGGCAATTCCCAAGTTACTGTTAAGAACTTACAGATTGTAGACGTAGACGCAGATAAAGGTTTAATTCTTGTTAAGGGCGCTGTACCAGGACACCCAAATGGAATGGTAAAAATATCTACAACCGGAGTTACTAAACCGTTATTCCAAGAAGTTGTAGAAACTAAGAAGAAAAAGTAAACGACACGAAGTGTCGTCCTGAGTCCCGAAGGGACGAAGGATCTCTCAAAGAGATTCTTCGGCTGTCGCCTCAGAATGACATAATAATTTTATTTACAGATGAAAATTCAAGTTTACAATCAGAACGCGGAAAGCACTGGCGAGATCGAAATTAGCGATCAAATCTTTGCTGTTAAGCCATCTTTGCACTTGCTAGCCGAAGCGGTTCGTGCTCAAGCAAACAACGCTCGTAAAGGTTTGGCTCACACTAAGACCCGCGGCGATGTATCTGGTGGTGGTAAGAAGCCTTGGCGCCAAAAAGGTACTGGACGAGCTCGTGCTGGTTCTACTCGTAGCCCATTGTGGCGACATGGTGGAGTCACTTTCGGACCTCGCTCAGACCGCAACTGGTCGCTCAAGATTAACAAGAAAGCTAAGACTAAAGCTTTGTTTATGTCCCTTTCGGATAAAGCAAAAGATGGTCGCTTGATTGTTGTCGAAGGTGTGAATTTAGAAACACCGAAGACCAAAGAATTTATTAAGTTCATGCAAGCGTTTCAATCTAAGATGGATATTTTGGGCAAAAGGCAAATGCTTGTTCTTCCAAAGAAAGATGATTCTTTAGTCCGAGCTTCCCGTAATTTACAAGCTGTTACTACAACTCTAGCCACAAGTCTAAATGTTACCGATATTCTCAAAGCTGATAGTATGTTTATTCTAAAAGATAGCCTACCAGTAATCGAAAAAACTTATCTTAAAGCGACTGCGGAGCAGTCGTCCCAGAAGCCACAAGCGACGAAGTCGCGCGGGCTATCAGGGAACTCTGAACAGAAAGAAACTCCTAAGAAAGCAGTTGCTGATAAGAAATTGACTGCGTAAGTAGTCGTCCCTGGGCTCAGCTCGCGAAGCGAGATGAGAACCGGGGATCCACTAGAGCAACATATTAATTAATAGATTCCCGGTTACCTCGTTCGATTCTCGAACTCGGTCCCAGGAATGACAACCCTTAACTAACCCACATGGCATTATTTTCTAAAAAAGAAAATACAGAAGACGAAATCAAGGTAGAAACTACTACTGCGTCTGATGAACCGAAAAAAGAAGCTGAAGCTCCTGCGATGTTAGACGTGCCTCATAGTGGTCTTGGTAACAAAGGTTTAATAGTTCCAAGAATTTCTGAAAAAGCTGGTTTCGTAGATCGTTTCAATCAATACATTTTCACTGTTTATGGTAAGTTGAACAAAATCGAAGTTCGTCGCGCGGTTGAAAAAATGTATGGTGTAAAAGTTGCCAACGTTAACATGATTCAAGTCCAAGGCAAGAGCCGTACATTCGGTCGTAAAGTTGGACAACGCAGCGGTTTCAAGAAAGCTATGATTACCTTAACCAAAGACAGTAAGAAGATTAATATAGTAGAACCTACCTAAATTAGTAAGTAGATTGTAGTAAGTAGAATATAGAACATTCCTGTATCCTGCTCACTACAATCTACCCACTACTAACTAACAATATGGCAGTAAAAGTATACAAACCAACTACACCGGGACGTCGCAAGCAAAGTGTGACCGATTATTCCGTTTTAAAAAAGACTGAGAAAACTCCGAAGTCTTTGATAATGAGCAAAGCGAAGAACGCCGGTCGTAATAACTCTGGTAAGATTACTGTTCGACACCGTGGTGGTGGTGCTAACAAGAAAGTTCGTATTGTTGATTTCAACCGTGCCGACCGAAAGAACATTCCTGGTACAGTGAAAACAGTTGAATACGATCCAACTCGCACCGCATTTATTTCTCTTATTACTTACAACGATGGAGTTAAGCGTTTCATCTTAACACCTGCTGGCTTAAAAGTTGGCGATAAAGTAGTGTATAGTGAAACAGCCGAAATCCATCCTGGTAACAGAATGTCACTTGCAAGCATTCCAGTTGGAAGCTTCATCCATGATGTGGAATTAATTCCTGGTCATGGTGGTAAGTTAGCTCGCAGTGCAGGTGCTAGTGTGTTGTTGCAAAACTTAGAAGGTGGTTATGCATTCCTTAAACTTCCTTCTGGTGAAATCCGTAAAGTTCGCGAAACTGCTTGCGCTACAATCGGCTCGATGTCTAACTCAGACTGGATGAACGTACGAATCGGAACAGCTGGTCGTAAGCGCCACATGGGATGGAGACCAAGCGTTCGAGGTAAAGTTATGAACCCAGTAGATCACCCTCATGGTGGTGGTGAAGGTAGTAACTCAATCGGTTTGAAATATCCTAAGACTCCTTGGGGTAAGCATGCGCTCGGTGTGAAAACCCGCGATAAGAAGAAACCGTCTGGTAAGTTTATTGTTAAGCGTCGCGTGAAGAAGCGTTAATTATACAATTCTCTCTGTCATTCTGAGCGGAGCGAAGAATCTCAATTATAGATCCTTCACTGCGTTCAGGATGACAGGATAGAAAATTTATCTATATATATGTCTAGAAGTTTAAAAAAAGGTCCATACATCGATCCTCGTGTACTCAAGAAAGTGCTTGCCGGCAAACCTGGCGATCGCATCAAGACTTGGTCACGAGCTTGTGCCATTGCCCCAGAAATGGTTGGTTTTACTTTCCTCGTACACAATGGCAAACAGCACACCGAAGTTTTCGTTACAGAAAACATGGTGGGACATAAGTTGGGCGAATTCGCTCCGACTCGTAAGTTCATCGGTCACGGTGGTAAACTTGCGAAGGAACAAAAGGCAGGAAAATAATAATGTAATGTTATGCTGAGTGCTGTGAAGTGTCTTTTCTAGAAAGATCCTTCGCTGTGCTCAGGATAACGATGAAATCATATGGCAGAAAAAGTCGCACAACCGAATAACAAGCCTCAAGTGAGAGCTCATGCACGCAATCTCCGCATCTCTCCTCGCAAGATTCGCCTAGTTACAAACTTGGTGAAGAACATGCGCGTTGCAGACGCTTTGGTTCAACTCCAGTTCACCAATAAAAAGGCTGCTGGAATGGTATCCAAATTATTGCGTTCGGCTGTAGCAAATGCTGAGAATAATTTTTCATTAAAAGGTGAGCAATTATTTATCAAGAGTATTACAACTGACATGGGTCCTGTACTTCAGCGTATGTTCCCAAGAGCCCGTGGTAGCGCATTCGTTATCCGACGCAAAATGGCACATGTGAACGTAGTGCTTGAAGAGCGCGATGCAAAACCGAAAAGTTCTGCTAAGCTTCCAAAGGCTAAGAAGAAAGCTGAACCAATCCAGACTCAAGAAGGTCAACTTGGTAAAGCTGAAGCTGAATCTGTTTCTAAACTTAAGCCTGAACCTAAAGTGAAAGAAGTTCACCGCGAAAACGAAGCGACTGATTCTAAAGTAAAAACTTCTCCAGAAAACTTACAAAAGTAATTTAATCGGCACTTTGTGCCGTCCCTGCGAAAGCAGGGATCTCCACTAACTGTCATTCTGAGTCCCCGCCTGCGCGGGGATAAACTCCGAGAAGAATCTCAAGTAAAGATCCTTCACTGCGTTCAGGATGACAGAATTCACCTCTCAAATTATGGGACATAAGATTAATCCAACTTCATTTCGTTTAAAGATTACCGATACTTGGAAGTCCAAGTGGTTTTCAAAGGGCAACTATGTTGCTCAATTGCACGAAGACATCAAGATTCGTGAATACCTTGAAAAGCACTTGCGTAAAGCGGGACTTTCTCGTATCGACATCGAACGCCTCAACGACGGTACAATTACTATCGTAGTTCACACCACCAAACCAGGTTTAATTATCGGTAAAGGTGGCGCAGGTATCGAAGAGTTAAAGAAGCGAGTGAAGCAACAACTAAAGATTAAGAGCGAACTCAAGGTTAATATCGAAGAGATTAAAGATCGCGATATCAACTTACATGCGCAAGTTATTGCAAACGGAATCGCTGAGCAAATCGAACGTCGTGTTGCTTTCCGTAGACTCATGAAGCAAGCGTTAGAACAAGTTATGCAAGCAGGCGCGAAGGGTGTAAAGGTTGCAATCGGTGGTCGTCTGAACGGAGCAGAAATTGCTCGTACCGAACATTTGTCAGCCGGTAAGATTCCTCTTCATACTTTACGCGCTGATATCGACTTTGCTCGTTCTACTGCTCACACAACTTACGGAACAATCGGAATCAAAGTGTGGATCTATCGTGGCGACGTATTCGAGAATAAGACCAAGTAAGTTTAATCATCTATCAATCCGCTGTCATTCTGAGCACAGCCAAGAAAAAATTCTTGCTTGCGCTCAGGATGACAGACTAATAAACATATGTTAATTCCAAAGAAAGTCAAACACCGCAAACATCATCGCGGTCATAACAAAGGTAAGGCTACTTCTGGTAACAGCATTGCGTTCGGCAACTTCGCTCTAAAAGCGATGGAAGGCCGTTTCGTTACTGCTCGCCAAATTGAAGCAGCTCGTCGTGCCATGACCCGCAGTGTACAGCGTGGTGGTAAGATCTGGATTCGGATTTTCCCTGATAAGCCAATTACTGATCATGGTAATGAATCTGTGATGGGTAGTGGTAAAGGTGCAGTTTCTCACTTCGTAGCTGTTGTAAAAAAGGGTCGTATTCTATTCGAAATGGATGGAGTTACTGAACCTGCAGCGCGTGAAGCGATGAGACTCGCTGCCCACAAACTTCCAGTAAAGACTAAATTCTTAATCAAACAATAGCTCTAAACTTTCTCGCTTGTTTAATAACACTAATATGAAGTATTCAGACCTATCTAAAAAACCTATTGAAGATCTTCACAAAGAACTAGTTTCTTTGCAGGAGAAGCGTGAGAACCTCAGAATGAAAGTAAAGCTGGGGCAGGTTAAGAACACCAATCAACTTTCAATTGTTCGTAAGGATATCGCTCGAATTCTAACTTTCTTAAGAGCAAATTAATCGACACTTAAGTGTCGTCCTGAGCGAGGCCGAAGGCCGAGTCGAAGGATCCCTTGTTAAGAGATTCTTCTACTCGTTCTGCGGTGTACGTGTCAGAACGACAAGACATTTATATGACAACAGCTACTAAACAACAACTTACAGGAACAGTCATCTCTAACAAAATGGATAAAACCGTTGTTGTTAAAGTTGATTTAGTTAAGCGTCATCCAAAATACCACAAGAGCTACACTAAGTCTTACCGCTACAAAGCACACGACGAAGAAAACACTTGTGAGATTGGTGATAAAGTTATTATCGAATCAAGTCGTCCGATTAGCAAAGACAAGAGATTCGTTGTACTTAAGAAGGTATAATTAATAATTGACCTCTGTCATTCTGAGCGGAGCGAAGAATCTCAACCATAGATCCTTCACTGCGTTCAGGATGACAACTAATCAAAATTTATGTTACAGATTCGTTCCTACATTAAAATCGCAGATAACACTGGCGCCAAGGTCGTCAACTTGTTTAGCGTGAACGGAAAAAATAAACGCCGTTATGCTCGAGTTGGAGATATTGTTGCTGGGTCTGTTCGCCAAGCTGCACCAAACAGTTCAGTAAAAAAAGGTGATAAGATTTACGCGGTAATTGTTCGAACGAAAAAAGAAATTCGTCGTAAAGATGGTTCTTACATCCGTTTCGATGAAAATGCTGGTGTATTAGTTGATAAAGAAAAAGGTGAACCAAAAGGTACTCGTATCTTTGGTCCAATCCCTCGTGAAATTCGCGATGCTGGATTTAGCAAAATTGCATCATTAGCACCAGAAGTTATTTAAATAATTTGTCATGCCGAATCCTTCGCAGGCTCAGGACAGGCTCCGAAACATAGTTGCGGAGTTTATCCCGAGCTCGTCGAGGGACTCAGGATGACGTAGAAAACATATGACACAAGTAAAGCTCAAAATTAAGAAAGGCGATACCGTAAAGGTATTATCAGGTAAAGATAAAGGTAAGACTGGAAAAGTTTTGCGTGTTCTTCCTGATGACCATAAAGTTGTTGTCGAGAATGTGAATGTTCACACTAAGTATGAACGTCCACGTGGTACTCGTCAGCGCGTTTCTCAAAAGGTGAGTTTTGCAAGTCCTATGTCCTCATCCAAAGTAATGTTGATCGATCCAAGTTCTGGTAAACCAACTCGCGTTGGTTATGAAATTTTAGAGAACGGAACCAAGCAACGCATTGCTAAGAAAAGCGGTAAAGCTGTTTAATAGAAGTATTTAATTACACTTATGAATCGTTTACAAGAACAATATAATAAACAGATTGCACCTGCTTTGAAAGAGCAATTCGGTTACACTAACGTGATGGCCGTTCCTAAAGTGAAGCAAATCAACCTCAACATTGGGGTGGGTAAGTACCTTAAGGATAACCGCTTCATGGAATCTTTGAAAAAGGACTTCACAAAGTTGGCAGGTCAAGCACCAGTTGAAACTAAGGCTCGTAAATCTATCGCTGGATTTAAAGTTCGTGAACAGCAAGTGGTTGGTATGACCGTTACCTTGCGTGGACAAAGAATGTACGAATTCTTAGATAAATTGATCAGCATTGGTCTCCCTCGCGTGAAAGATTTCCGCGGAGTATCTCGAAAAGGTTTCGACGGTCGTGGAAACTACAACCTTGGTCTAAAAGAACACATGGTTTTCCCAGAAATCTCTCAAGATGCAATCGAACATATTTTCGGACTTCAAGTCACGATTGCAACTACAGCTGGAAAAGATGAACCAGCATACGCCTTATTAAAGGCAATGAAGTTCCCATTTAAAGATTAATCGCGCTTCCAAATTCGGACAATTTCTTTGTTATTTCCCTCAGGGCTCTGTCACCGTAACATTTATTACGGCTCCAGCGCCCTTCGGGAAATGCCTCGAACTTGCCCCGAATTTGAAACCGCTTTAGCAAGCAACCATATGGCAAAGAAATCCTTAATCGCAAAAGCTAATCGCAGTTTAAAAAACCCGAAGTTCTCAACTCGAGTAATCAGGCGTTGTTTGAAGTGCGGTCGTAAAGCAGCTTTTATGAGAGATTTTTCTTTATGCCGTATCTGTTTTAGAGAATTAGCAAGCCGTGGAGAAATCCCTGGCGTAACAAAGGCCTCTTGGTAATAACCAACTAACTATCATGTATACCGATCCAATTTCCGACATGTTAACCCGAATCCGTAATGCGCTTGCAGCTGGCAAGCAAGATTTGGTAATGCCATACTCAAAGTTTAAGCACAGCTTAGCAAAAGTTCTTCATGAAGAAGGTTTTCTATCTGGCGTGAACGAATTGCCTGGACGTGTGAAAATGCTCCAAGTCAATCTTAAGTATGCTCAAACAGGCAGTCCTGTGATTACCGGTATCAAGCGTGTTAGCACTCCGGGACAACGTATCTACATGCCAGTTGGAAAGATTCCTCGCACTAATGGTGGCTTCGGTATTACAGTTGTTTCAACTTCGAAAGGATTATTAACAGACAAACAAGCCCGCAAAGATCGTGTTGGTGGAGAAGTTGTTTGTCAGATTTGGTAGGTAAAACTTTACCGCTCGTTTGACTTCAGTCTGAAGTAAATTCAGACTTTCAGTCAAACTTCACCCTTCGGGTTTGTCCAATTACTTCGTTATTTTCCTCGGAACCCTGTCACCGTAACTAAAGTACGGCTCCAGAGTTCCTCGGAAAATGGCCTGAACGCGATGGGCGGGCTTTGCCCGACCAATCCGTGCCGTACTTGGACAAACGGAAAAGTTTTGATAACATTATTTATTCAGTTTTAATAACGACACTATGTCAAGAATCGGAAAAAAACCAGTAATTCTTTCTAACGGCATCACTGCTGAATTGAAAGACAACGTACTTACCGTAAAGGGTAGTAAGGGTACTTTGACTTTGGAAATTCACCCAAAAGTAAAAGTTGAAGTCAAAGACAATGAAGTATTGGTAGACGTTGCTAAAAAAGAAGATAAGCGCGAAAAGGCTCTTTGGGGTTTGTTCCGTTCGTTGATTCAGAATATGGTAGATGGTTTAACCACCGGTTTCACTAAAGAACTAGATGTAGTAGGCGTTGGATTTAAGGCAGAAGTTCGTGGTAAAGATTTAGTTTTGAACCTTGGTTTTTCTCACCCAATCGATTTTCCAATCCCTGATGGCGTAGAAGTAAAGGCAGAAAAGCAACCAGCTAAAGTTACTATTCAGCAGTATCAAACAACAATTACCTTAACTAGCATCGACAAACATTTAGTTGGTCAAGTTGCTGCAAATATTCGCGAGTTGAAGAAGCCGGAGCCTTACAAAGGTAAAGGTATTCGATACAGCGACGAAAATATTTTGCGCAAGGCTGGTAAAGTTGTTAAAGCTGTAGGAAAGTAGGGCCGCAATTTCCATGGCCGCCACTTTTTAGCCCGGAGCAAGTCCGGACTTGCAAAGTGGCTTTGAGCGACTTCTTTGTCGCCGGCTCCGTTCCTTGCTCACCGTAGTTCTACTACGACTCGCTCGGTACTCGCCGGCTTCGCGAATTCGCCTCAACCATGAAAATTGCGATAATCTAATATGTGATAATATATGACTAATTTACAGAAGCATAAACAATTAAAGCATAAACTCCGCAAGGGTCGTGTTCGCAGTGTCATCAGTGGCACTCAAGAACGTCCTCGTTTAAGCGTGTTCCGTTCTAATGCTCATATGGTTGTTCAGTTAATCGATGATGTGGCCGGTAAAACTTTGGTAGCAGCTTCTACTAAAGACTTGAAAGCTACTGGCGATAAAACTGCTCAAGCTCAAAGTGTCGGTAAGGAAATCGCGACTAAGGCACAAGCTGCTGGAGTAAAAGCTGTCGTGTTTGACCGCGGTGGTTATCGATATCATGGTCGTGTTAAAGCATTAGCTGAAGCGGCTCGCGAAGCTGGACTTCAATTTTAAGATGAAACTCCCTCGTTCGTTTGGTCTCAGTTTGAAGTAAATTCAGACTTTCAACCAAACTTCACCCTTCGGGTTTGTCCAATCACTTTGTTATTTTCCTCGGAACTTTGTCACCGTAGGTAGACTACGGTTCCAAAGTTCCTCGGAAAATGCCTCGTGCTTGAACAAACGAGAAAGTTTAATATTTAATAGATAATTATGGATAAGAAATCTAAAAAACCGAATAATCGTGGCCCTCAACAACCTCGTGAATTTGACCAGAAAGTGGTTGAGATTAAACGTGTAACTCGTGTTACAGG
>ERZ761602.2729-NODE-2729-length-26686-cov-4.809620_pt1 | contig 26686 bp, 25 predicted proteins | sample MGYA00512165_ERZ761602 | MGnify/ENA primary metagenome ERZ761602 (study PRJEB28899, sample SAMN02445085) | bioreactor sludge metagenome | biome: EBPR sludge; isolation source: Thorneside wastewater treatment plant | place: Australia: Brisbane, Thorneside...
CGACCCGCCCGCCGGTGCGCCTCGAGGGGACGCCGCTCACCGTCTGCCTGTGGTCCGCGATTCGCCCGGCCAACGATCGCGAAACCGCGCCGGCGCACGCCGCGCGAGGATGAGCGCGATGAAGACGCCTCCCACGGTCAGCTTCGAGTTCTTCCCGCCGCGCGACGACGCCGGCTGGGCGCAGCTCTGGGCCACGATCGGCAAGCTGGCGCCGTTCCGGCCCGGCTTCGTCTCGGTCACCTACGGCGCCGGCGGCACGACGCGCGAGCGCACCGACCGCATCGTGCGCCGCATCCGCACCGAAACGCCGCTCGAGCCGGCCGCGCACATCACCTGCGTCGGCGCCGAGCGCGGCGAGATCGATGCGCTCGCGAAATCCTGGTGGGAGGGGGGCATCCGCCACCTCGTCGCCCTGCGCGGCGATCCGCCGGCCGGCGGCGCGAAATACGTGCCGCACCCCGGCGGATACGAGAACGCCGCAGCGCTGGTCGCGGGACTCCGCAAGATCGCGCCGTTCGACATTGCGGTGGCGGCCTATCCGGAGAAGCATCCCGATTCGCCGAGCGTCGCAGCCGATCTCGACAACCTGAAGCGCAAGCTCGACGCGGGCGGAACCTCGGCGATCACGCAGTTCTTCTTCGATGCCGGCGCGTTCCTGCGCTTCCGCGACCGCGCGCGCGCGGCCGGCATCGCGGCGCCGCTGGTGCCCGGCATCCTGCCGATCACGAATTTCGCGCGCGCGGTGGAGTTCGCGCAGCGCTGCGGCGCCTCGGTGCCGGCATGGCTGGCCGAGCTGTTCCACGGCCTCGACGACGATCCCGAGCAGCGCAACCTCGTCGCCGCGGCCACCGCCTGCGATCTCTGCGAGAAACTCGCCGCCGAGGGCGTCGACCGCTTCCATTTCTACACGCTGAACCGCCCGCAGCTCACCGCCGCGATCTGCCGCCGTCTCGGACTCAAGCCGGCGCAGGAGGTGCCATGAGCGCGCGCGATCACGGCGGCCGCGACCGCGAAGCCCGCGCGCATCTGCTCGCGCAGCTCGCCAAGGAGCGCATCCTGCTGCTCGACGGCGCGATGGGCACCGAAATCCAGAAGCGCAAGTTCGACGAAGCGGCGTTCCGCGGCGAGCGCTTCCGGGCGCATGCGCGCGACCTGCGCGGCAACAACGACCTGCTGAACCTCACGCAGCCGGCCGCGATCCGGGCGATCCACGACGACTATCTCGCCGCCGGCGCCGACATCCTCAAGGCCAACACGTTCAACGCCAACGCCATCGCGCAGGCCGATTACGGCCTCGAGGCCGAGGCGCGCGAGATCGCGCGGGCCGGCGCCGCCCTCGCGCACGCCGCCGCGCACGCCGCCGAAAGCCGCGACGGCCGCCCGCGCTTCGCCGCCGGCGTGCTCGGGCCCACGAACAAGACCGCGTCGATCTCGCCCAAGGTCGCCGACCCCGGCTACCGCGAGGTGAGCTTCGACGGCTTCGTCGCCTGCTATGCCGAGTCCGCGCGCGGCCTGGTCGAAGGCGGCGCCGACCTGCTGATGATCGAGACGATATTCGACACGCTGAACGCCAAGGCGGCGATCTTCGCGGTCGAGCAGGTGTTCGACGAGATCGGTTTCCGGCTGCCGCTCGTCGTTTCCGGCACCATCACCGACCTTTCGGGGCGCACGCTGTCCGGCCAGACGGTCGAGGCGTTCTTCACCTCGGTGCGCCACGCGAAACCGTTCGCGGTTGGCCTCAACTGCGCGCTGGGCGCGGCCGAGATGCGCCCGTTCCTGCTCGATCTCGCCCGCGTCGCCGACACGCGCGTCTCGGTGCATCCCAATGCCGGCCTGCCGAACGCGTTCGGCGGCTACGACGAGACGCCCGAGACCACGGCACACCACCTGACCGAATGGGCCAAGGCCGGGCTCGTCAACATCGTCGGCGGCTGCTGCGGCACCACGCCGGAGCACGTCGCGACGGCGGCCGCCTATGTGCGCGGCCTCGCGCCGCGCGCGCTGCCGGACAAGCCGCCGCGCCTGCGCCTGTCCGGCCTCGAAGCCTTCGAACTCGCGCGATGACGACGGCGGCCTCGCAGAGCTTCGTCAACATCGGCGAGCGGACGAACGTCACCGGCTCGGCGAAGTTCCGCAAGCTGATCCTCGACGGCAATTTCGACGCCGCGCTCGACATCGCGCGCGAGCAGGTGGCGAACGGCGCGCAGATCCTCGACGTGAACATGGACGAGGCGATGCTCGACGGCGCCGCGGCGATGACGCGCTTCCTCCATCTCGTCGCCGCCGAGCCCGACATCGCGCGCGTGCCGATCATGATCGATTCGTCGAAGTTCGCCGTGATCGAGGCGGGCCTCAAGTGCGTGCAGGGCAAGGCGATCGTCAACTCGCTCTCGCTCAAGGAGGGCGAAGGCCCGTTCCTCGAGCAGGCGAAGCGCGTGCGCCGCTACGGCGCCGCCGTCGTCGTCATGGGCTTCGACGAACGGGGCCAGGCCGAAACGGTCGAGCACCGGCTCGCCATCGCCAAGCGCGCGCACGCGCTGCTGACCGAGCGGGCCGGCTTCGCGCCGGAAGACATCGTGTTCGACCCCAACGTCTTCGCGGTCGCGACCGGCATCGAGGCGCACAACGATTACGGCCTCGCGTTCATCGAGGCGGTGCGCCGCATCAAGCAGGAACTGCCGCTGTGCTCCTGCTCGGGCGGCATTTCGAACGTCTCGTTCTCGTTCCGGGGCAACAATCCGGTCCGCGAGGCGATGCATGCGGTGTTTCTCTATCACGCGATCCGCGCCGGGCTCGACATGGCCATCGTCAACGCCGGCGCGCTGCCGGTCTACGACGAGATCCCGCGCGAGCTGCGCGACGCCTGCGAGGACGTGATCCTCAACCGCCGCCCCGACGCCACCGAGCGGCTCGTGGCGCTGGCCGAGCCCTACAAGGGCGGCGCCGCGGCGAAGAAAGAGGCCGACGACACGTGGCGCCGGCTTCCGGTCAACGAGCGCCTCGTGCACGCGCTGGTGCACGGCATCGCCGACTACGCCGAAGCCGACGCCGAGGAGGCGCGCGCGGCGTCGGCGAGGCCGCTCGACGTCATCGAAGGCCCGCTGATGGACGGCATGAACAAGGTCGGCGACCTGTTCGGCGCCGGCAAGATGTTCCTGCCGCAGGTGGTGAAGTCGGCGCGCGTGATGAAGCGTGCGGTCGCTTATCTCGAGCCGTTCATGGAGGACGGCGAGGGCGCGCCGCGCCAGGCGCAGGGCAAGATCGTGCTCGCGACCGTCAAGGGCGACGTGCACGACATCGGCAAGAACATCGTCGGCGTGGTGCTCCGCTGCAACAACTACGACGTCATCGATCTCGGCGTGATGACGCCGTGCGCCAAGGTGCTCGATACGGCGCGGCGCGAGAAGGCCGACATCGTCGGGCTTTCCGGGCTCATCACGCCGTCGCTCGACGAGATGTGCCATGTCGCGGCCGAGATGGCGCGCGAGGGCTTCACGCTGCCGCTGCTGATCGGCGGCGCCACGACGAGCCGCGTGCACACGGCGGTGAAGATCGCGCCCGGCTACGACGGCCCGGTCGTCCACGTGCAGGATGCCTCGCGCGCGGTCGGCGTCGCGGCGGCGCTGCTCTCGCCGCAGCAGCGCACGGAGTTCGTGCGCAAGACCGCCGCAGACCACGCGGCGTTGCGCGAGGCGCACGAGCGGAAGAACGAAGGCGGCGGCCGGCTCACGCTCGCCGAGGCGCGCGCGAACCGCCTCGCGATCGACTGGGCGCGCTTCGAGCCGGTCCGGCCGCGCCGGACGGGGCCGATCGTGTTCGAAGACTACGATCTCCGCGAGCTCGTCGCGCGCATCGACTGGAAGCCGTTCTTCCAGGCCTGGGAGCTGGCGGGCGCCTATCCGGCGATCCTCGACGATCCCGTCGTCGGCACGGCCGCGCGCGCCCTGCACGAGGACGCGCTGGCGATGCTCGATCGCATGATCGCCGAGACGTGGACGCGCCCGCGCGCCGTGGTCTCGTTCTTTCCGGCCAATGCCGAGGGCGACGACATCGTGCTGTTCGCCGACGAGGCGCGCACGCGGCGGCTGGCCGTCGCGCACACGCTGCGCCAGCAGCGGAAGCCCAGCCCCGGCCGGCCCAATCTCGCGCTGGCGGACTACGTGGCGCCGCTCGGCTCGGGCCGTCAGGACTGGCTCGGCGCCTTCGTCGTCACGGCCGGCGCCGGCATCGAGGAGAAGGCGCTGGCATTCGAGCGCGCGAACGACGACTACGCCAGCATTCTCGCGAAGGCGCTCGGCGACCGGCTCGCCGAAGCCTTCGCCGAGCGCATGCACGAGCGCGTGCGCAAGGAATTCTGGGGCTACGCGCCCGAGGAGCGCTTCACGAACGTCGATCTCATCGGCGAGCACTATCGCGGCATCCGCCCGGCGCCGGGCTATCCGGCCTGCCCCGATCACACCGAGAAGCGCACGCTGTTCCGGCTGCTCGACGCCGAGCGCGCGGCCGGAGTCTCGCTCACGGAAAGCTGCGCGATGCTGCCGGCCTCGTCGGTCAGCGGCTGGTACTTCGCGCATCCCGACGCCGCGTATTTCGGCGTCGCGCGCATCGAGCGCGACCAGGCCGAAGACTACGCGCGCCGCAAGGGCGTGCCGCTCGAAGAGGTCGAGCGCTGGCTGGCGCCCAATCTCGGCTACGCGCCGCTCAAGCGCGCCGCGGGCGGATAGCCGATCTCTTCACGTTGCGCACGCGAGAAGACCGAGAAATGTGGCTCGAATTGACGAGCTCGCAGCGCGATGCTAGCGTTTCGGTTGAAGAGAACAAGAAGCGTTCATCAATGCGTGTGGGGAAAACAGTGGTGCAATTGCGCGACTTCTGCGCAGTGCTGGCCGGCTGCTTGCTGTTGGGATGCGTCGACTCGAACATTGCGATTCCCGTGCAGCGAGAGAAGTCTGAGATGATCTACGTCATCATCGGCTTCGGCGTCGTGCGCGTCGGCACGGATACAAACACGGCGGGGGTTCGGGCCGCGGCGTTCGAGGCCGCGGGCGCAATGTTTTCCGCCGATCCGGCGGCGCGAATTACGCTTGGTTACACCACGGGGTACTCCGTCGCGGTTCCGAGCGACGCCACGGGCGTCATCGTCGAGCAGCACGTTTCGGGATCGGGGCGTGCGCAAGTCCGCGTGGATACCGCCCCCGCGGCGCCGCGTCCCCCGCGTCCGTCAAGAAAGGAGTGATGCATGGAATTATCGTCATCGTTTAGAGCGGGCGTGCAGCTTGCGGCCGCGGCCGCGGCGCTCGCGTTCGCATCCGCGTGTCAACCGCGCGATCACTACGTCATCGCGGCGACGGGTACAGTCATCGGCGTCGACCTGTCGATCAACCCTGCGACGCAGACGCCGCAAGGCAAGCTCGGCTATCACCGAGGGGAACTGGCGATAGTGCCGACAAATCGCGGTTCTTGCGTTGTCGCGCGCGATGGCGGACAGATCAACTGTCACAATGGCCAAGGCAGCGGCGCGAAGGACTCCGCCGAAGTCCTGATGGAACTGCACTACAACGACATCTTCTCCTCCAAGAGCAGCATCTATCAAAGGCTCGCGGTCGGCACAAACGCGGTTACCTCACAGGGTGCTGCGCATCTGTTCTCTCGCGACGTGGACGGTCGGGCCGGCTCACTGGTCGTTTCGCGCGCAGCTTCAGACGCCAACAGCGCAAGGATTCGTGCCTTCATTCGTCCCGGCGGAAAGCGCGATGCGGCGGCCGAGAAGAAAGTTCTCGACTGGATGCGTGCAAACAGTGTGTCGATGCCCCTGGCGTTTCTCATCGATGACGCGGATCACGCTGCTACGCGCGAGCGGATGGTAAAGGAAATACCGGTACCGTAACCGAAAGGCGGCCTGGAGTGTTCCGGGTCTTGGGGCCATTCGAGAAGGATCGAGCATCCATGAAAAGACCGAATTTGACGCTGGACGAGGCGCTGCAGCTCATTCGGGATCTCTACGATACCGCCGACCGCCGCCCGCGGTCGGTTACAATCACCCCGGAACGAAGCGGTAAGTACACGGTCGCGGCCGTATTCGACTGATCCGGCCGGATTGCGGTTACGCAATCGCGAGCATGCCGCAGGGAACAATTCTCGGGCCGTCTCGTTCTGGGACCGAGTATTCCAGAACGAGACGGGCGGCCACGGATTTTCCCGTCAGAGACTCGCCGGAAGCGGTGCTTGAGCGGCTCAAAGCCTCGATCGAAGATGCGCTGCACCGCCTCATCAACGGCGGCTGCATAGCCACACATTACCGCGAGTGCGTCGAGGACTTCCGGCGCCGCGTCGCGAGCGTGTGCGGACTTCTCGAAGACGACGGCACGCCCATCGGCGAAACGCCGACCGACGTCCAATGCGACTTCGATCTCCTGGCGTGAGACGACAAGCGCCGGATCGCCGACATCGACGAGGAGTTCGAGAATCCACCCGCCCATCCGCAAGGTTTGGGCGGCAGCGCCTCAGGTAGAACAATTGTTTCGCCGATCTCGGGCGTGGCGCTTTCGTCGATAGAATTGGTCAGTAAGCGGAGGAGTACCGCAGGTCCCACTTCTGCGGGATCGGACGCCCCGAGCCGACCTTGAAGCCCTCGCCACCGTCGCTCAGTCCGAGTGAATTCTGCGCCCAAATGCCGACATCGCGCCAGATCCGCGAGCCGGGATCCCCGCGGCGGTCTTTCGAGGACTGGCGATGCGCATGGATGTTGCGAATCCGTCCACCATGGCTAGCGACCTCGTCACAAATCCACTTGACCGCCGCGCGCGCGGCTTCGATCTGTTGGTTCGACGGCTTTTGCGGCTGCGCCGTGGGGCTCGGCTTCCAGAATGTGGTTGGATCGTCTTCGACGCCCTCGAACTGCCCGTTGATCTCGATGCCCACTTCGCTGGCATTGAACAGATTGCCGTGCACGATGGCTTCGTTGAGATCGTTCACGTAATAAATGCTGCCGTTGCGCAAGACGCCCACATGACAGTGGACTCCGTACCAACGCGGCGGATTCTCGCTCATGAACACGGCGGTCTGATGCAGTGTGATCCCGGTGACGCTCCGCCAGCTCCGCGGGCCGATGATCGGGATCGTCGCGTGCTCGCGGATGTCGAGAAAATTCGGCGGCCGGGCAGCCGTCGCCGCGGCGACGCTTTCTGCCGCCGCGATGACTGCGTCATACACATTGGCAGGCACCGAACCGGGGAGATTGTCGCCGACAACTGTTCCGGAATGATCGCGGCGGAAAAACATCACCGCTTTCAAAGTCTCGTCTCCGAGGTCGCCGTCGGCTCCAAACTTGGGCAGGTCATAGCTGAGGCGCATCAAGCTCTCTTGCAGCCGCTTGACTGCAGCGCCCTTGTCCCCCTTCTTCAACGCAGGCATGTATTCACTCCATCGGTACAACCTTTTTAATATGTACTCGCTTAGATGGAGCGTCAATTCATTTCCGCGCCACCTTGACGTCGGTGCCCGAGTAATACGTCGCGATCTGCCTTTCCATCACGCGCTTGTGCGCCGCGAGCGCGGCCGCGTCGAGGTCGGCGGACGGCGCCGGCTCGGCCTCGAAATGATGATAGCGGTCGGTGCCGCGCACGAGCGTCGCCGAATCGGCCACCTTGGTCTGCCGCACATAGGTCGGGATGTAGCGGATCGCGAGGCCGATGCGGCGATCGAAGGTCGTGTTGGGCTTGGAGCCGTGCACGAGCAGGATGTGATGCAGCGACATCTCGCCGGCCTTGAGCGGCACGTCGACGGCCTGCCGCTCGTCCACCTCGACCGCGATCTCCTGCCCGCGCGTGAGCAGGTTGTCCTTGTGGAACGTGTCGCGATGCGGGATCTGGTCGCGCCCGTGCGATCCGGGCAGGAACTTCATCGCGCCCGATTCCACCGGCGCGTCGCTCAGCGCCAGCCACGCCGTCACCACGTCGTGCGGCTCGAGGCCCCAATAGGTCGAATCCTGATGCCACGAGACGTAGGCGGGGTCGCGCGGCTCCTTGATGAAGAAGTTCGTCGTCCAGCAGAGGATGTCGGGGCCGATCAGGTCCTCCACCGCGTCGAGGATGCGCGGATGGCGCACCAGCTCGGCCGCCCAGGTGAACAGCAGATGCACCTTGTGGCGCATGTTGCTGCCGATCGGCCCGCCGCTGGCGCGCTCGTAGGCCTCGAGCCGCGCGCGATGGGCGGCGGCCTCGGCGGCGCTCAGTACGCGCACCGGAAACCAATAGCCGTCGCGCTGGTAGGCTTCCTTCGCGTGGGGCGGCAGCAGCTTGGGCATGGCACGTCCTCCCGGCGGACATTTCGCCCCGGAAGCGGGCCGCGCGCAAGATTTCGCGTGCAGCCCAGCCGCGCACGCGATAACAAGCCCGGGCCCCAGCCCGGAAAGTTCAACGCCCGTGTCGGCCGAATTGGCTGCCCTGCTGCCCCGCGTCGTCGCCGTCGCCCGCGCGGCGAGCGCGGCGATCATGCCCTATTTCCGCGGCGACTACGCGACGGCGCACAAGGACGACCGCTCGCCGGTCACCGACGCGGATCACGCGGCCGATGCCGTCATCAAGCCGGCGCTCGCCGCGCTGCTGCCCGGCGTGGCGGTGGTGACGGAGGAGAGCGTGGCCGCCGCGCCGGCGCCCGAATCGCTGGCGGAGCTGCGCTACTGGCTGGTCGATCCGCTCGACGGCACGAAGGAATTCGTCGCGCACCGGGCCGAGTTCACGGTGAACATCGCGCTGGTCGAGAACGGGCGCCCGCTGCTCGGCGTGCTGCACGTGCCGCCCACCGGCCTCACCTATGCCGCGGCGGGGCCGGGCACGGCGGTGAAGATCGCCGGCGACGCGCCGCCCGAGCGAGTCGCGGCGCGCGCGGCGCCCGCGGCGGGGCTGGTCGTGACGCACAGCCGGTCGCACAGCAAGTGGAACGATCTCGACGATTTCCTCAGGCCCTATCGCGTGTCCGAGCGCATGATCATGGGCAGCGCGCTGAAATTCGGGCTCATCGCCGAAGGCCGCGCCGATCTCTATCCGCGTCTCGGCCCCACGAGCGAGTGGGATACGGCCGCGGGCCAGGCGATCCTCGAGGCGGCGGGCGGCAGCGTCGTCGATCGCCAGGGCCGCCGCCTCGGCTACGGCAAGCCGCGCTTCCTCAATCCGCCGTTCGTGGCGCGGGGGCGCGAGGACGGCGCCGCGCCATGACCGTCAACGTCGTTCCGGCCACCGCCGAATCGATCGCGGCCGCGGCCGACCTCCTGGCCGAAGGCGGACTCGTCGCGTTTCCGACCGAAACCGTCTACGGCCTCGGCGGCGACGCCACGCGCGAGCGCACGGTGGCGCGCATCTTCGCCGCCAAGGGCCGCCCGCGCTTCAATCCGCTGATCGTCCATCTCGCGCCGGGCATGCCGGCCGAAGAGATCGCGATCATGGACGAGCGCGCGCAGCGCATCGCGGCCAAGTTCTGGCCGGGCGCGCTCACGCTGGTGCTGGCGCGCGCGCCGGGCTGCCCGATCGCGCTGCTCGCCAGCGCCGGGCTCGATACGGTGGCGCTCCGCATGCCCGCGCACCCGGTCGCGCAGGCGCTGCTGAAGAAGGTGCGGATCCCGATCGCCGCGCCCTCGGCCAATCCCTCGGGCCGTCTTTCCCCCACCGAGGCGCGCCATGTCGTCGATCTGCTCGGCGAGAAGGTCGATCTGATCCTCGACGGCGGCAAGTGCCCGGGCGGGCTCGAATCGACCGTGCTCGATCTCTCGGTGCCCGAGGCGCGCATCCTGCGGCCCGGCCTCGTCACCGCCGAAGAGATCGCGGCCGTGCTCGGCGCGCCGGTGGCCATCGCGCAGGCGGCGGCGGCGCTCGCCGATCGCGGCGGCGCGGGCGAGATCATCAGCGACGAGGAGATCAAGTCGCCGGGCATGCTCGCGAGCCACTACGCGCCCAAGAAGCCGCTGCGCCTCGGCGCCGAGGCCGCCGCGCCGGGCGAGGCGTTCCTGGCCTTCGGCCCCAATCCGCCGCGCAGCATCCTCGCGTCGCTCAACCTGTCGCCCACCGGAGACCTGGTCGAGGCGGCGGCGAACCTCTTCGCCTATCTGCACCGCCTCGACGCCAGCCAGGCGCACACCATCGCCGTCATGCCGATCCCCGAGATCGGCATCGGCGCCGCGATCAACGACCGCCTGCGGCGGGCCGCGGCGCCAAGGCCCTCCGCCTAAGTCTGATCGGGACACGAACCGCCCGGATCGCGCAGGCGAATAGCCCGGCGGCGAGGCCTTGACAATTTTTCATTAACAATATATTCAATGAATATCTATTCAATCAAAATTGAGCCATGGTACGCAAATACACGCTCGGGCGGCGCGGCGAAGCGGCGGAGGAGACGCGCCGGCGCATCGTCGAGGCCACGTTCGCACTGCATGCCGAGCAGGGGGTGGCCGCGACGACGATGACGCAGATCGCGGAGCGCGCCGGCGTCAGCGTCGGCACGGTCTATCACCACTTCGCCACCTACGACGACGCGATCCAGGCTTGCGGCGAGCATGCATCGGCGCTCGCGCCGCCGCCGGGCCCCGAACTCTTCGCCGGTGCCGCGACTCGCGCAGAGCGGATCGAGCGGCTGGCGCACGCGTCGTTCGAGCGCTACGAGCGCATACCGAACTACGAAGCCGTGCGCGCGGAGCGAAAAAATTACGCGCCGCTCCGCGAATTCTTTGCGGCGGAAGCGCAGCTCATCCGCGAACTCGCGGCGTCGGCCATCGGGCGCGGCCGCGACGGGCGCGGCGCCGCGGTCGTCGCGGCGCTGATCGACCCCGGCGTCTGGCGCGCGTTGCGCGACGCCGGCCTTTCGACCGCCGCGGCGGCGTCGCAAGCCGCCGGCGTCATCAACGCGTGGCTCGACACGCGTGGCGCGCGTCCGGACTAGCCCGCATCTCCCGCTCGACCCATACCAACGGAGTTTCGCCATGGAAACGAAGATTCACGAGATCGCCGACGGCATCTACCGCCTCTCGACGCTGGTGCCGCAAGTGGCGCCGCCCGCCGGCTTCAGCTTCAATCAGTTCCTGATCAAGGCCGAACAGCCCTTGCTGTTCCACGCCGGACACCGCGGCATGTTCCCGCTGATCTCCGCCGCGGTCGCCCGCATCGTCCCGGTGGCCAGCCTGCGCTGGCTCTCGTTCAGCCATTTCGAGGCCGACGAAAGCGGCGCGATGAACCAATGGCTCGCCGCCGCGCCCCGCGCCGGCGTCATGCACGGCGCGCTCGCCTGCGACGTGTCGCTGAACGACATGGCCGATCGCACGCCGCGCAAGCTCGAGGACGGCGAAACGGTCGATCTCGGCGGCAAGCGCGTGCGCTTCTTGGCCACGCCGCACGTCCCGCACGGCTGGGATGCCGGGCTGCTGTTCGAGGAAACGACGAAAACGCTGCTGTGCAGCGATCTCCTCGGCCAGGCCGGCGACGGCCCAGCGGCGACCGATGGCGACATCGTCGGGCCGGCAATCGCCACGGAGGGCATGTTCCAGTCGATGGCCCTGCACCCGGTGACGGTGCCGACGTTGCGCCGTCTCGCCGATCTTGCCCCGCGCACGCTGGCGATCATGCACGGATCGAGCCTGACGGCGAACTGCGCCGCCGCCCTGCGCGCGCTCGCCGACGACTGCGCGAGCCGCCAGCGGGGATTCGCGGCGCAGGCCGCGTAGCGCGCCGGATCAGGACGCGCAGAGCGCCGCGTCGCCGAGCGCGTCGATCGCCGCGGCGCCGCTCATCGCGCGGCGGGCGAGGAGATCGCACGCCGGCAGCGCATCTTCGGCGAAAAAGTGGGCGAGGGCGGGCTTCGCGGCCTCGGCGGGAGCCGCGGGATCGGCCTTCGCCGCCATCTCGAGCCACATCCAGCCGACCGCGATCACGGCCGCGAGCTCGAGATAGGAGGAGGCACCCGCAAGCCCGTCGCGCGAAGCCGCGTGCGCCAGCATGTACTGCGTCGCGCGCTCGAACGGCGGCAGCGCGGCTTCGAGCGCCGCGGCGATCTCCGCCGTCTCCCTGCGGCCGCGCGCGGCGGCGAGGCTTGACCGGATTCGCGCCGCGAACACCCGCGCGCGGCGGCCGTTCTCCTGCGCGAGCTTCCGCGTCACGAGATCGATCGCCTGGATCGCGTTGGCGCCCTCGTAGATCGCGGCGATGCGAACGTCGCGCGCGAGCTGCTCGACGCCGTGCTCGAACACGTAGCCGTGCCCGCCGTGAAGCTGGATCGCCTGGTTGGCGACGCGGAACGCGGCATCGCTGCCGCCGGCCTTCACCAGCGGCAGCAGCCATTCCACGAGATCGCGCGCCGCGCCGCGCTCGGCCTCCGGCCCGGCGTTCGCGAGGTCTTCCTCGAGCGCGGCCGTGTAGAGCAGGGCGCGGTAGCCTTCGGTCCAGGCCCGCATCTGCATGAGCTGGCGGCGCACGTCGGCATGGGCGAGCAGCGGCACTGGCCCGCCGTCGGCGCCGCGGCCGCCCTGGCGCCGCTCCTGCACGTAGGCCTGCGCCTTGGCCAGAGCCGCGCCGGCAACGCCGGCGCTCTGCGCGCCCACGTCGAGGCGCATCGAGTTCACCATCGTGAACATGTTGCGGATGCCGTCGCCCTCGCGGCCGAGCAGCCAGCCGGTGGCCTCCTCGAACAGCATCTCGCAGGTGGGCGACCCGTTGATCCCCATCTTGTCCTCGACGCGCGCCGCGCGCACGCGGTTCGCCACGCCGGGCGTGCCGTTCGCGTCCGGCAGGCGTTTGGGAACGAGGAACAGGCTCAGCCCCTTGATGCCGGGCGGCGCATCGGGCGTGCGCGCCAGCACGATGTGCAGGATCTGGTCGCAGAGATCGTGGTCGCCGTAGGAGATGAAGATCTTGGTGCCCGAGATCGCCCAGGTGCCGTCGCCCTTCGCCACCGCGCGCGTGCGCGCGAGGCCGATGTCGGAGCCGGCGTGCGGCTCGGTCATCACGATCGTCGCCGTGGCCGTTCCCGCGGCGAGCTGCGGCAGGAACAACGCGGCCTGCGCCGGCGTCGCATGGGCGCCGATGACCTTCGCGCCGCCCACCGACGAGATCAGCGACATGCCGAAGGCGAGGCTCGCGCCGCTCACCAGCTCGCTGAATACGGTCTGCACGAGCTGCGGCATGCCCTGGCCGCCATGCTCCACGGGCAGCGATAGCCCGCACCAGCCGTCGGCCGCGAGCTTGCGATAGGCGGCGGGATAGCCCGCGGGCGTCACGACCACGCCGTTCTCGAGCCGCGCGCCCGCGCGGTCGCCCGGCGCGTTGAGCGGCGCGATCACGTCCGACGCGATGCGCGCGGCTTCCTCGATCACGCGCTCGGCGTCGCCGGCGTCCGCATGCGCGTAGCGCGGCAACCCCGTCAGCCGCGCGACCGGCGCGATACGGTTCAGGAGGAAGCGGATGTCGTCGAGCGGCGCGGCATAGGGCACGGGAGGGCCTCGAAGCTGTTGCACGCTCGAACAAAGCGCCAAGTGCGTCGCACCGCAAGCATTCAAGTCTGCGGCGGCGCCGCCTACATCTTCTTCAGCGCGAGCTTGTCGAGCTTGCCGACGCTGGTCTTGGGCAAGGCGGGCAGGAATTCGACGTGCTTCGGGCGCTTGTACTTGACGAGATTCGCCTCGCAATACCCCTCGAGCGCTTCGCGCGTCAGCGATGCGCCGGGCTTAAGCGCCACGAAGGCCTTTACCGCCTCGCCCGAGAAGCCGTCGGGCACGCCCACCGTGGCCGCCTCGTGGATCGCCGGATGCTTCATCAGCAGCTCGTCGATCTCGCGCGGATACACGTTGAAGCCGCCGACCAGGATCATCTCCTTCTTGCGGTCGACGACGAAGAGATAGCCGTCCTCGTCGAAATAGCCGATGTCGCCGGTGTGGAGCCATCCGCCGCGCAGCGCGTGGGCCGTCTCCTCGGGCCGGTTGCGGTAGCCCACCATCACCTGCGGGCCGCGCAGGCGGATCTCGCCGGCTTCGCCCTGCGGCAGCACGCGCGTGCCGGCGTCGAGGTCGACGATCTCGATTTCGGTGTCGGCCACCGGCGGGCCCACCGAGCGGATTTTCCGGCGGCCCTTCACCGGATTGCCGGCGATGGGTGCCGCCTCCGACATGCCGATGCCCTCGAAGATCGCGGTTCCGGTCTCGCGCTCCCAGGCGACGAGCAGCTCTTCCGCGCAGGGCGCGCCGCCCGAGAGGCAGAACTTCAGGCGGGAGAAATCGGTGGCGCGGTAGGCCTCGTTGCCGCGCAGGCCGACATAGATCGCCGAGGGCCCGCCGGCGAATACGGTGATGCGCTGGCGCGCGAAGGCGTCGAGCACCGCCGCCGGCTTGTAGACGGGCACGATCACGGTGGCGGCGCCGGCATGCATCGGCACCAGCGCAGTGAACCAGAAGCCCCAGATGTGGAACGCCGGCGCCACATTGAGGACGCGCTCGCGGTCCTGTTCGAGCGGCCAGCAGCCGAGCGCGGCGCGCGCATGCGCCATCAGCCCGGCGTGGCGATGCTGCGCGGCCTTGGGCACGCCGGTCGTGCCGCCGGTGAAGAACATCGCCGCGAGATCGCCGGGGCGCGGCAGCGGCTCGGGCAGGGCGAGCGACGAGTCCGCCGCCCACGGCTCGATGCGTTCGCCGCCCTCGCCGAGCACGACCACGTGCAGCGCGCCGGCCTCGGGCGCGAGCCGCCGCGCGCGCTCCGCCCAATCGGCGCGGCAGACGAGGATCCGCGGCTCGGCGTCCTTGAGCGCGCGGAGGACCTCGGGATCGGTGAAGCCGGGATTGACCGGCGCCACCTGCGCGCCGGCCGCCATCGCGGCGAGCAGCGCCACCGCCGTCTCGAGCGAATTCGGCATCACCACCGCCACGCGCTCGCCGCCGGCGCCAAGCGCGCGCAGGCGATGCGCGAGCCCGGCCACCGCCGCAGCGTAGGCGCGGTAGGAGAGCGTCCGCTCCTCGACGACGATGCCGTCTTGCGCGCCGATCGCGGCGGCGTTGCGCTGCAGCGCGTGGACGACCGTCGCGTGGCGCGGCGCGGCCGGGTCGAGGCGATGGACCGGCGGCTTCACGCGGCCTTCTTCTTCGCCTTGGCCTTGGGCTTCTTCTTCGCCCAGAGCTGCTTGCTGGCGAGCCGCGCGCCTTCGGCGAGCGCGCGGAACTTCGTCCAGATGATCCGCGGATGCACCTCGGTATGGTAGCAGGCCTGCGAGGAGAAGCCGCAATCGGCGCCGGCGATGACGTTGTCGCGCCCGACGAGCTTCGCGAAGCGCACCAGCCACTCGGCGATCAGCTCGGGGTGCTCCACGATGTTGATCGCGTGCGTGATCACGCCGGGCATGATCGCCTTGCCCTCGGGCAGCTTATGCGTTTCGAACACGTGGTAGTCGTGCTCGTGGCGCGCGTTGGCGGACTCGAATGAATAGATTCCGGCCTTGATCTTGTAGATGTGCCGGATCACGTCGCGCAGCTGCGGCTCGAACACGCGCGGGCCGTGGTTGATGCCGTAGCAGGTGTGGAAGCGGATGCGCTCCTCGGGCAGGCCTTTCAGGCCGTGATTGATGCTGCCGACATACATGTCGGCCTTCTTCGCGCGCTGCTTCGCGTCGAGCTTCGGGTCGCCGAAAATGTCGGACAGGAACGGATCGTCGACCTGGAGGTCGAAGCCCGCCTCGATGATCGCCGCGTATTCGGTGCGCATCGCGGCGGCGACGGCATAGAAGAATTCCTCGTCGGACTTGTAATACTCATTGCGGCCGACACCGGAGGGCGCCGTGGACGGCACGAACGCGCCCGCCACCTTCACCGCGTCGACGGCCTTCCGGAGATTGGCGAGATCGCGCTTCAGCTCCTCCTGGCCGGTATAGGTGATCGGGCCCACGGCGAAGAGCGGCTTCGGCGGCACGACGGTGCCGCCCATCATCGCCTTCTTGAAATACTCGTCGTAATACTCCGGAAACGCATCGTGCTCGGTCTTGTAGAGCTCGAACTTCACGCCTTCCTTGGGCGCCAGGCCGCCGAGGCGCTGCTTGGCGTAGGTGAAGAATCCCGCCTTCGAAATTTCGCCGTCGCAGACGATGTCGATGCCGGCCTCGGCCTGCTGCCTGACGATCTCGGCCACCGCGCCGGTCACGCGCGCCTGATACTTCGCCTCGTCGATCGGCCCGCCGGTCAGGCGCACCTTCATCATGTCGAGCAGATCGTGCGGGCGCGGCAGCGAGCCCACATGGGTGACGAGAATTCGGTTCGCGTTGGTCATGGCGTGCTCCTCCGGTGGGGCGCTTCTGCTGTTGGTTGCCCGTCATTCAATCCGACTTGTCGTCCCCGCGAAAGCGGGGACCCATGCGATGCCAGCACGCCGTGGATGCCTGGAGGGGTTCGCCCGCCGACGGAGCGGCCCCCGCTCTCGCGAGGACGGCACTCCGATGAGCGATGCGGACTCCGCTATTGAAGCGTCGCTCTGCACTCGCCGTGATACGCGTCCTTGTGGGCCTTGAAGACGACGCCCTCGGTCTTGATCGCGGGCGCGCCGCCGGGCCCCTTCACGACGCTGAACTTGTAGTAATCCTGGATCGGAAAGCCGTTCACGTTGAAGCTGAACTTGCCGTGTATGGATTCGTAGTCGGCCTTGCGCAGCGCGGCCGACAGCGCCTTGCGGTCGTCCACCTTGTCCTGCACCCCCTTCACGCCGCTGTCGATCAGGAACGCCGCGTCATAGGCCTGCGCGGCAAAGTGCGAAGGATGGGCCTTGTGCTTGGCGATGTAGCCTTTGACGAAACGCTGATTTCCCGGCGCTTCGGATTCGGCGTTCCAGTAGTCGGCGAAATAGGAGCCGATCGCGGCTTCGCCGATCGCCGGCAGGTTGAGATGATTGATGACGAAGACCGTGTAGAGCTTGATGTCCTTGCCGAGGCCGGCCGCCGCCCACTGCTTCATGAACGCCGTGCCCATGGCGCCCGGCGCGAACACGAAAACGCCGCCGGGTTTCTTCGCGCGGATCGAGGCGAACTCCGCCTGATAGTCGGTCGTGCCGATCTTGAATAGAACGCGGTCGCTGATCTTGCCCTGGTAGAAGCGCTCGAAGCCGGCAAGGACGTCCTTGCCGGCCTGATAGTTCGGCGCCATCAGGAGCACGTCCGAGAGCTTCTCGCCGTTCATGAGCTGGCCCATCGCCTCGGGCACCTGGTCGCCTTGCCACGACGTCGAGAAGAAATAGGGGCTGCAATCCTTTCCGGCGAGCTGCGAGGGGCCGGCGTTGGTGCTCACGAGGATTGCGTTGGAGCCGAGCACGCGGTCCCTCACCGCGACCATCACGTTCGACCAGATCGGCCCGGCCACGAAATGCACCTTGTCCTGCTGAAGGAACTTCTCGACCGCGGCGATGCCGGCCTCCGGCTTCAGCTGATCGTCGCCGTAGAACGTGACGGCCTTCAGGCCGCCGAACTTGCCGCCCAAATGCTCGAGCGCGAGCTCCCAGGCCTTCTTCATTTCCTCGCCGATCACGGCGCCGCCGCCGGTGAAGGTGTTGAGGAAGCCCACTCGGACCTCTTGTCCGGCGCGGGCCTCCTGGGCGGCGGCGGAGCCGGCCATCAGGGCGAGAGCGGCGGATAGGGACAGCGTACGGCAAGCCACCTTGCGGCGTGCGGTCATGGCTTCCTCCCGTGATATCGTGGCGCCGCCGCGTTTCGGGCGGCTTGGCGCAGACTATGAAAGGGCCCGGGCGGCCCGTCAACAGAAACAAAACGGCTGCTCTGTTTGTTTATGAGCGCGTCGGACGCGTTCTCGCCGGCCGTCGGTCAGCGTCGGCGAGGCGGGCTTTCGGTGAGGATGCGCTCGATGCGCGCGATGAGGCGTGCGTTCTTGCGCGGGTCCGGGCGCCAAGCGGAGGTCAGCGCCATGCCGCGCACCTGGCCGAGAATGATGTCGTAAATCTCTTCCGCCCGCGTCCTGCCGTAACCCGCGCCGCAAAGCGCCTTCGTCCATGCCGCGCGCATCGCGGCGTGGTAGTGCGCGACGACCGGGTGAATGTGCCGCGCGAGGCGGCGATCGGTCCTCGCCGCGATCACGGAATCGAGCGAGCCCAGGAAGAAACGCCCGAAATAGAGCGAGAACAGGTCCGCGATCAGGTCGCGCACGGGGTTCCTGGAGGTCTTCGCTCGCTCCGTGCCGAGCGCGATCGCCTCGTCGTAGGCCTGCCGGTTCGCGGCGACGACGAGGTCTTCCTTGGTCCGGAAATGATGCACGCGCGCGCCATTGGAGACTCCGGCGCGCTTGGCGATGTCGGCCGTGGTGAGCTGCGCGTAGCCGCGCTCGATCAGCAGGTCGATCGTGGCCTCGAGCAGCCGTCCGCGCGTCTCGGCGCTGCGCTCTTCCTGCGTGCGGCGTTTCGGTTTGATCGGCACGAACCCGTTTCCCGCGAAGTGCCGGCGATAGATGGCCGCGTTCGCGCCGCTTGTCCAGTTATCCGCGCGGCGGACTACTGGCTCTCCTTGTCCATCTCCTCGAAGTTCGGCTGGACGAAATGCAGGCACAGATCCTGGTGCCTGTCGCCGCCATACACGTCGACGATCTCGACGCGCACGGTCGCGGTCTTCACCGCGCGCGGCAGGCGGATCGTCTGCATTTCCTCGGTGTCCTTGATCTCGGCCGCGAAGCTGAGGCCGTCCGCGGTCTCGATGCGCACCGTGCGGGCGCGCGCGTTGGCGAAGAAGGTCTGCTTCGATTTCGCGTAGCCGTTGCCGATCAGGATCGATCTGAAGCGCACCGGCTCGGCATAGAGGATGCGGATGTATTCGCCCCTGCCGCTGCCGGGGGCGCCTTCGCACCACGCCGCTGCGCCGTCGCGGAACAGATTTCCGGGCCCGTAGGTGTTGGCGCCCTGGGGCTTCAGCACCGAGCTCGCACACACCTTGTGGTTCGCCGCGTATTGGCCGGCGCCGCGGTCGATGCACACTTCGGCCCAGGCGGGCGCGGCGGCGAGAACGAGGGCGGGTGCCAGCAGGCGGAGCGGGGACATGGCGAGCCTCTTTGGGAGGTTGCCACCATAGCCCGAGGGCGCCGGCAACGCACGCAGACGGGCGCCGCACGGCTGGCCTCTCCGGCCGCTCTCGACTAAATCAGGCGCATGAACGAAGCGTCCCGCCCGTCCGCGCGTTTCGAAGAGGCGTTCGCCCGCATCAGGGCGGCGGTGGGCGAAAAGGGCTGTACCGCCGATCCCGCCGAAATGGCGCCGCGTCTGAAAGACGAGCGCGGGCTGTGGCAGGGCCGCGCCGCGATGCTCGTCCGCCCGGCCAGCACCGCCGAAACGGCCGCCGTCGTCCGCATCTGCGCCGAGGCGGGCGTGCCGATCGTGCCGCAGGGCGGCAACACCGGCCTCGTCGGCGGCTCGGTGCCCGATATGGCGTTTCCCGGTATCGTCCTGGCGCTGGGGCGGATGAACCGCATCCGCGCGGTCGATCCGGTCAACAATACGATCACGGCCGAGGCCGGCTGCATCCTCGCCGAGATCCAGCGGGCGGCGGCCGAGCGCAACCGGCTCTTCCCGCTCAGCCTCGGCGCCGAAGGCACCTGCCAGATCGGCGGCAATCTGTCGACGAACGCCGGCGGCACCGGCGTGCTGCGCTACGGCAACATGCGCGAGCTGATGCTCGGGCTCGAAGTCGTGCTGCCGAGCGGCGAGGTGTGGGACGGTCTGCGCGGCCTCCGGAAAGACAACACCGGCTACGCGCTGCGCCATCTTTTCGTGGGGGCCGAGGGCACGCTCGGCATCGTCACCGCCGCGGTGCTGAAGCTGTTCCCGCTGCCGCGCGACCGGCAGACCGCGTTCGCCGCGGTGCCGACGCCCGATGCGTCGGTGGCCCTGCTCGGCCGCCTGCAGGAAGCGACCGGCGAGGCCGTCACCGGCTACGAGCTGATCGGCCGCCTGCCGCTCGAGATGGTGCTGCGCAACATCGCCGGCACGGCCGATCCGTTCGGAGCGCGCACTTATCCGCACTACGTCCTGATCGAGCTCTCCGGCCAGGGCGCCGAGGGCACGCTGCGCGCGCCGCTCGAGGAAACCCTCGCGCAGGCGCAGGCCGACGGCCTCGTGCTCGATGCGGTGTTCGCGTCCAGCACCGCGCAGGCGCGCGCCTTCTGGAAGCTGCGCGATTCGATCAACGAGGCGCAGAAGCCCGAGGGCGCCAGCATCAAGCACGACGTCGCCGTGCCGGTCTCGCGCGTGGCCGAGTTCATCCGGCACGCGAGCGCGGCGTGCGAGGCCGCGCTGCCGGGCCTGCGCGTCGTCGCGTTCGGCCATGTCGGCGACGGCAACATCCACTTCAACCTCGCCCAGCCGCCAGAGGGCTGGACGCGTGAGCGCTTCCTCGGCGAATGGGAGCGAATGCAGCGCATCGTCCACGATATGGTCATGGAGATGAACGGCAGCTTCTCGGCCGAGCACGGCATCGGCCGGCTCAAGATGGGCGAGATGCGCCGTTACCGCTCCGCGGTCGAGCTGGGGCTGATGAAAAGCCTCAAGGCCACGCTCGATCCGAACGGGATCATGAATCCGGGACGGGTCATCTAGTCGAGAAATTCTGTCTCCCGCGCAAGCGGGGACCCATACGGCGCTTCCGCAAACCCGGCTTTTCCGGCAAAAATCTCGCCGGTGGAAGCATGGGTCCCCGCTTGCGCGGGGACGACAAAAGAAGACAAGCCCGGAGGAGACAAGATGCATCGCGCTTTCTTGAGTGGCCTCGCCGCGCTCGCGCTGTTTGCCGCAGCACCGGCATCCGCGGAGAAGATCACCGTCGGCTCGTTGCCGTTCGTCTCGGCGTCGCCGGTGTTCATCGCCAAGGAGCGCGCCTATTTCGCGGCCGAGGGGCTCGAGGTGGAAACGAAGGCGATCCAGGCCGCGCAGGCGGTGGCGGTCGCCACGGCCTCGGGCGATCTCGATATCGGCGTGGGCGGGCTCACGGCTGGCTTCTACAACCTCGCCGGCAAGGGCGCGTTGAAGATCATCGCCGCGCAGAGCCGCGAGGAGCCAGGCTACGATTTCGTCGCCTATGTCGTCTCGAAGAAGGCGTGGGACGAAGGCTTCCGCTCGGTCGCGCAATTCCCCGGCAAGACGGTGGGCATCACGACGGCCGGCTCCACGTTCCACTACAATCTCGGCACGCTCGCCGACAAGCGCGGCTTCAAGCTCGACGACCTCAAGCTGCGGCTGCTGCAAAGCGTGCCGAACATGGCGGCGGCGCTGGCCGGCAACCAGGTGGACGCGATCCTCACCGTGGCACCCTCGGCGCTGAAACTACAGAACGACGGCGCCGGCCACATCATCGGCTGGGTGCATCAGGAAACGCCGTGGCAGTTGGGCGCGATCTTCGTGGCGCCCAAGACGATCGAGACGCGCCGCCCGATGCTCGAGAAGTTCCTCCGCGCCTATGTGAAGGGTGCCCAGGACTACGCGAAGGCCTATCTGCAGAAGGATGCGGCGGGCAAGCGCATGTTCGGCGCCGAGGCCGACGCGCTGTTCCCGATCATGGAGAAATACGTGCAGCCGAAGCCGACGCCGGCCACCGTGAAGGCCGGCGCGAACTTCATCGACCCCGAGGGCCGGCTGCTGGTCTCCGACATCTACCGCCAGGTCGCCTGGTATCAGGCGCAGGGCATGGTGGATAAAGGCGTGAGCGCCAAGGCGATCCTCGATCTCTCGTTCATCAAGGGCCACCTCGAGGTGCCGAAGGACTAGGCGCCATGCAGCTCGAGGCGCAGGGCATCGCGCACCGCTACGGCGATCTCGCGGTCCTCGACGACGTGTCGTTCACGGTGCGCGCGGGAGAGACCTTCGCGCTGATCGGGCCCTCGGGCTGCGGAAAATCCACGCTGCTCGGCATCCTGGGCGGCATGCTGCGGCCCAGCGCGGGCACCGTCGCCGCTTCAGGCGCGCCGCCCTCGGGCTGCCTCAACCCGTTCACCTATGTGTTCCAGGATTTCGCATTGCTGCCCTGGCGCAGCGTGGCCGGCAACGTGGCGCTCGCGCTCGAGCATCATCGCATGCGCGGTGCGGAGCGCGACGCCCGCATCGCCGAAGTGCTGGCTCTTTGCGGCCTCGGCGATTTCTCGCACGCTCTGCCGAAGCAGCTCTCGGGCGGCATGCGCCAGCGCGTCGGCATCGCGCGCGCCATCGCGGTGCGCCCCGCCGTGCTGCTGATGGACGAGCCGCTCTCGGCGCTCGACGCGCAGACGCGCGATCTGCTGATCGAAGACCTCATCGCGATCTGGGCGCGGGAGCGCACGACGAGCCTCTACGTCACGCACAATCTCGGCGAGGCGCTGCGCCTCGCCGATCGCGTCGGCGTGCTGTCGCGCCGGCCGGGCCGGCTCATCCGCGTGCTCGAGATCGCGATCCCGCGCGAGCAGCGCGCGCAGCCGGAGCGCGCGGCCGAGATGGCGCGGCTGCACGACGCGCTGTGGGAATCGATCAAGCGCGAGGCGCAGGTGGCCGAACGCGAGATTCAACGTGTCTGAGCAGCGCGATCCCGGCGCGGCCGGAAGCGTGCGCTTCCGCGGCGGCGGCTTCGAGCCCGCCGGCCGGCGCTGGGCCTCGTGGCTCGCCTTCGCGCTGATCTTGGCGCTGTGGCAGGCATCATCGTCGCTGGGCCTCCTCTCGCCGGTCGCCATGCCGTCGCCGCTCGCGGTGGCGCGCGCGCTGCAGGATCTCGCGCTCTCGGGCAAGCTCTGGACGCATGTCGGCCAGTCGCTGGGCCGGATCGGCGCCGGCTGGCTCATCGGCACGGCGGCGGGGCTGGCGGTCGGCCTCGCGATGGGCATTTTCTCGGTGGCGCGCGCGATCGGCATCCCGATCACGGCGGCGCTGTTCCCGATCCCGAAGATCGCGTTGCTGCCGCTGTTCATCCTGTGGTTTGGCATCGGCGAGTCGTCGAAAGTGGCGACGATCGCGCTCGGCGTCTTCTTCCCCACGGCCATCAGCGCCTACAGCGCGGTGGATAACGTGCCGCGCGCTCTCATCCGCATGGGGCAGAGCTTCGGCGTGCCGGCGCCGTCGATCGTGGCCAAGATCATCCTGCCGGGCGCCATGCCGGGCATCCTCGCCGGCTTCCGCATATCGTCGTCGATCGCGCTGATTCTCGTCGTGGCGGCCGAGATGATCGGCGCGGAATACGGCATCGGCGCCTTCATCCTTGCCGCCGGCAACCTGATGCAAACCGATCAGCTCGTCGCCGGAGTCGTCGTCCTCTCGCTGCTCGGCCTCTTGATCAGCCTCGTGCTCGGGCAGATCGAGCGCCGTGCGCTGCGGTGGCGGTAATGCGCCTGCGAGCGGCAACAATGGTCATTGTCGTCCCGGATCTGCGCTGCACCACGCGCAAGCGCGCGTGCAGCACCGCGCCCGGGACGACACCTCGATTTTGAGTCGCTCGGAGAACGCAATGACTGGCTCTGTGAAGAAGGGTTCCGAACCCGCCACCGATCGCGCGGCGCTGTGGGCGCGCGATGAAACCACCGGCGCGGCGACGCTGGCCGACATCCGCGCCGCGATCGACCGGATCGACGGCGAAATCGTGGCGCTGCTGGCCGAGCGCGTGCGCTACACCCGCGACGCGGCGCGCTTCAAGGCGAGCGGGGGCGAGGTGGCGGCGCCGGCGCGGGCCGAGGCGGTGGTCAAGCGCGCGGCGGCGCTCGGCGCCGCGCGCGGCGTGCCGCCCGAGATCGTGGAGCCGGTCTATCGCGCGCTGGTCGCGGCGTCGATCGAGGATCAGCGCAAGGTCTTCGAGCGGATCGCTCGGTGAGCGAGCCCGCGACGCCGGCGCCGCAAATCTCCACGCGGCTCGTCACGAAACGGGGCGCGGAGCCGCAGCGCCTCGCCGTCGATGTCTGCGTCGTCGGCAGCGGCGCTGCGGGCCTCATGGCGGCGCTCACCGCCGCCAGGCTCGGGCGGCGCACGGCGATCGTCGAGGCGGCGCCCGCTCTCGGCGGCCAGGCCGTGGGCGCCATGCTCGGCACGATCTGCGGCCTTTACGCGAACGGCCCCGCGCCGCTGCGCGTCACGCGCGGTCCGGTGGATGAGCTGCTGGCGGCGCTGCAGGCCGAGGGCGTGCTGGCGCCGCGCCGCGCGCGCAACAGCGTGATCCTGCAATACGATGAAACCGCGTGGGCGCGCTGGGCGGAGCGGGCGCTCGCCGCCGCCGGCGTCGTGCCGCTCACCGGCGCGGTGCTGCGCGACGTGCAGCGGCGCGCGCGGCGCCTCGAAGCGCTGCACCTCGCCACGCGCTGGGGCGACGTGGTCGTGGCGGCGAACGGCTTTATCGACGCCTCGGGCGACGCGGCGGTGGCGTTCCACGCCGGCCTCGCGGTGCGCGAGCCCGAAGCGCCGATCTGGGGCTCGCAGCTCGTCGTGCTCGAAGGCATCGACGAGGCGGCGCTGGCGAAAACCGATCGCTGGGCGATGCAGGCGGTGCTGAAGCAGCGCGGCAAGGCCTACGGCCTGCGCCGCGAAGACGGGTTCGTGTTCGCATTTCCGGGCCGCGGCACGGCGGTGGCGAACATGACGCATGTGGAAACGCCGACCGATCCCGTGGCGGCGGCCGCGGCGCAGATCGCGGCGCGCGCCGAGGCGGATCGGCTGCTCGCCTTCCTGCGCGCCGAATTTCCCGCGGCGCTCGGCCGCGCGCGCATCCGCAGCTACGGGCAGCCGGGTCTCCGCCAGACGCGCTGGATCACCGGCACGCATCAGCTCACGGCCGCCGAGGTGCGGGCAGGCACCCGCTTTCGCGATGCCGTGGCGCGCTGCTCGTGGCCGATCGAGCTGCATCACCGAGCGGAAGACGTCCATTGGGAGGAGTTCGGCGACGACCACATGCACACGGTGCCCCTCGGCAGCCTCTTGCATCGCGACGTCGACAATCTCGCCGCCGCCGGCCGCTGTATCGACGCCGATGCGGCCGCGCTGTCCTCGGTGCGCGTGATGGGCCCGTGCATGGCGATGGGCAGGGCCGCCGCCCACGTCCTCGATCTCGCCGGCCAGGGCTCGGTGCACCAGATCGACGTCGCGGCGCTCACCGGGCGTCTGCGCGACAGCCTCGAAGGCGGCGCGCGCGATGCGTGGGTGCCGGGCTCCTAGGGGCAGGCATCGGCCAACCTGCGGCGCCGGGGCCGGCAGGAGCGGGAAAAGAGGCGTCATTGACAATTCGCAGGCCCGGCTCTTCTTAGTCCGCGCATTCAACCAGCACGATTAGCGCCATGACCGACTATGCCGCGCCGCTCGACGAGATCCGCTTCGCGCTCCGCACCGCCGCCGGATTCGACGAGGTGGCGAAGCTGCCCGGCTACGAGGAGGCGACGCCCGACATCGTCGATCACATCCTGGCCGAGGCCGGAAAGTTCGCGGCCGAGGTCGTGGGCCCGCTCAATCGCATCGGCGACACCGAAGGCTCGCGGCTCGAGAACGGCGTCGTGCGGACGCCGGCCGGCTTCAAGGAAGCGTACCGGCAGTTCGTCGAGGGCGGCTGGAACAGCGTGGCGATCCCGGCCGAGCACGGCGGGCAGGGCCTGCCGATGGCGCTCAACGCCGCGGTCGTCGAAATGTGGGATGCGGCGAACACCGCCTGGGCGCTGTGCCCGATGCTCACCGTCGGCGCCATCGAGGCCATCTCCGCGCACGGCACCGAGGCCCAGAAGCGCCTCTACCTGCCGAAGCTCGTCACCGGCGAATGGTCGGGCACGATGAACCTCACCGAGCCGCACGCCGGCTCCGACGTGGGCGCGCTGCGCTCGCGGGCGGTCAGGGAAGGCGACCAGTTCCGCATCTTCGGCCAGAAGATCTTCATCACCTACGGCGACCAGGACTACACCGACAACGTCGTGCACCTCGTGCTGGCGCGCATCGAGGGGGCGCCCCAGGGCGTCAAGGGCATCTCGCTGTTCCTGGTGCCGAAGGTGCTGGTGAACGCCGACGGCTCGCTCGGCCGGCGCAACGACCTGCGACCGGCCTCGCTCGAGCACAAGCTCGGCATCCATGCCAGCCCCACCTGCGTGATGGCGTTCGGCGAGAACGAGGGTGCGCTCGGCACGCTGATCGGCCGCGAGAACGACGGCATGGCCTGCATGTTCACGATGATGAACAACGCCCGCTTCAACGTCGGGATGCTGGGGCTCTCCACGGCCGAGCGCGCCTGGCAGCAGGCCCGCGCCTATGCCAAGGAGCGCGTCCAGGGCCGCGACATCGCCACCGGCGAGAATAACGTGGCGATCATCCGCCATCCCGACGTGCGCCGGATGCTGCTCTCGATGAAGGCCTCGACCGAGGCGATGCGCGCCATGGCCTACTATCTCGCCTCGCGCCTCGATCACGCGCGGCGCAACCCCGATGCGGCGGCGCGCAAGCGCGCCCAGGCCACGGTGGACCTGCTGACGCCGGTGATGAAGGCCTGGTGCACCGATACCGGCTGCGAGGTGGCCCACACCGGCGTGCAGGTGCATGGCGGCATGGGCTTCATCGAGGAAACCGGCGCCGCCCAGCACATGCGCGACGCCCGCATCCACCCGATCTACGAGGGTACCAACGGCATCCAGGCCAACGACCTGATGGGCCGCAAGGTGCAGCGCGACGGCGGCGCTTCGGCCAAGGCGTTCATCGCCGAGATGAGGATCGCGGCCGGCCAGCTC
>ERZ761602.2731-NODE-2731-length-26659-cov-5.500827_pt1 | contig 26659 bp, 22 predicted proteins | sample MGYA00512165_ERZ761602 | MGnify/ENA primary metagenome ERZ761602 (study PRJEB28899, sample SAMN02445085) | bioreactor sludge metagenome | biome: EBPR sludge; isolation source: Thorneside wastewater treatment plant | place: Australia: Brisbane, Thorneside...
TCACGTGACGTCGGGTCGCTCGGCCTGGCGGCCGGCTCCAAAAACGTCAATTCGAGAATCACGCTCGCATGACGACGCGAGAAGGTGACGGGCGGATGCCACCGTGAGTCAAAGCGTGGTTGTTCGACGACAGTGCGCCGGTCGTCCACGCCGACTGGGCGTCGCCCGAGCATCGCTGCCTGCCTCGGCCGGACCGCAGATGCGCATGCTTCGTCGGCTTCCTTCCGGTCGACGCGCGAATCTGGGTCGCTGCGGGCCGCGCACACGCGCGCGTGCGTTGGTGCGAAGATGGCGTCGATGACCGCCTCCTCGCGTCTCCTCGTTCGCCTCTTCGTTCGCCTCCTGAGCTCGCTCGTGCTCTTCGGGTGTGCGTCGTCGCCGGAAGTGCGTGATGACGAGGCACCGACGGCGGCACCCGGCACGAACGAGGCGATGCACGAGTCTGCGCGGGAGGTCCCGATCGACGTTCGAGCGCGCGCTCCGATGTCGCTGAGGCTGGAGGTCGTCGACGCCAACGACGCCACGCGTGGCGCGCACCTCGCGACCCAGCTCGAGCGCTTTCGGCGGTGCGTCGATCGCTACCGTGAAGCACGGGGCTTTGCCGGAGGTCGGTTCTCGATGACGGGGTTCATCCAACCGGACGGAACGTTGACGCGAAGCTCGGTCATGGCGCTGGAGTACGGCGACGGATTCGAGCGCTGTCTCGAGCCCGACGTCGCCGCGCTCACGTGGCCACCGACCGGGCTCGACGTGATGGTCGGATTCACGGCCGCCGTCGTCGTGCACGACGACGCCTCACGGCGCGCGCCGGATGAAGTGCGGCCCACTTTTCCAACACACGACGTTCGTCGGCAGGCCGCGCCGTCTCGAGCTCCGCAGCTCGCGTGGAGCACGCTGTCCACCACCTCGTCGAGCGTGGACGCGTGGCGCGACGAGCTCGTGGGTCGAAGTGCCGTTCTCTCCGACTGCTTGTGGCACGCGTGGCCGACGTCGTCGCCTTCGGCGGAGGCCGTCGTCGTCGTTCGAATCGCGCCGAACGGAGAGCTCTCCGCGCGCGTGCGAGGAGAGCACGAGAACCCCGCCCCCGAGCTCGTGGAGTGCCTCGGTCGTTTGCTCTCGGTGATGAGCGTGCCCGCGGGAACGAGCGGCGAGCTCCGCGGACACCTGACGGTAGGCTCCGGCGGTGGCTCGCTCAGGTGAGCGCGACGATCAGACGGGCACGCTCTTCATGCCGACGCGGGCGAAGTGACGATGACGGCCGGCCTCCGCGGCCAAGAGCTCCAAGAACTCCGTCGTGACGGCATCGGCGTGCACCAGTCCCGTCTCGACCCGAGCCGACGTCGTCGTCGACGCAAGAAAGCTCGGTGCGGGAGCGGGTGAATGCTCGAACAGAGAGAGCGCGTCACCGACGAGCCCGATGGTCTTGGCGTGTTTGAACGCTTGAGCGACGAAGTGGAGCGCCAGGGCTTGTCCCCCGAGCGCGGTCAGATCGCCGCCTGGAACCACGACGACGTCGAACACGAGCGACGGTGCGTTCTCGAACGTCTTGTCGGGTGTGATGGGATCACCCTCCGAAGACTGGATCGGAGCGAGACTCGCCGCGACCAGGAACACGTGGGCGCCCGAGGTCTCGAACCTCTCTCGGATGGCTGCGACGTCGGCGGCATCGACACCGTCGGCCACGAGGATCGCCACGGCTCGGGTGGCCACCCCCCCGGGGTTGCTCGCCACCATGCTCAAGGCCGTCGATGTGTCCGGCAGGGTGGCGCGCTCGCGTGGGCGCGCCACTTCGTCCGCATGGCCCTGCGACTGCGAGGGATTCGGCGGGACGATGGGGTTGTCGGGATCCGCGGCGTTCGGCGGCAGCGGGCCGGGGATCGGCGCGGCCAAGCCCAGCTTCGTCGCGACGGTGGCGGTCAGGTCGGCGTCCACGTGCGCGATCAAGCCGAGCATGCGCTCGCGAATCGCCACCGTGTCCACCTTCGACAGCTCGAACACGAAGGCCTCCGCGATGTGTGTCTGCTCGGCGGGCGTCTGGCTCCGATAGAAGAGGCGGGCTTGGCTCACGTGGTCGCCGAAGCTGCTGCTTCGGGCGCGAACCTTGTGCCCCTCGACGCGTTCGATCACATGAACGAACGCGCCCTTGTCGGCGCCTGCATGACACGGGCATCCGCCGCCGAGCGAGTTCGGATCGTAAGCGACCCTTCCGACGGGGATCCCTTGCTGCCCGAGGCCGTCCCGCTGATGGTTGTGCGCCGGTGCGATGGGACGATTCGGCGGCAACTGATGAAAGTTCGGTCCGCCGAGCCGAATCAGCTGCGTGTCGAGGTAGGAGAACAATCGGCCTTGCAAGAGCGGGTCGTTGGTGAAATCGATTCCGTCGACCACGTGCCCTGGATGAAACGCGGCTTGCTCGATCTCCGAGAAGAAGTTGTCGGGGTTGTGGTCGAGCACGAGCCGACCGATTCGCTCCACCGGGACCATCTCCTCGGGGACCAACTTGGTCGAATCCAACAGATCGAAGGGGAACAGGTGCTCGTCGGCTTCGGGGATGAGCTGTACACCGAGATCCCACTCGGGGAAATCACCGTTCTCGATCGATTCCCAGAGATCGCGCTTGTGGAAGTCCGGATCCTTGCCCATCAGCGTGTTGGCCTCGTCCCAGACGAGGGCGTGTGAGCCGAGCTTCGGCTTCCAGTGGAACTTCACGAAGGTCCCCACACCGGCCGCGTCGACGAACCGGAACGTGTGAACGCCGAAGCCCTCCATCATGCGAAGACTTCGCGGAATGCCGCGGTCGCTCATCGCCCAGAAGACGTGGTGCAGCGACTCGGGCATGAGCGAGATGAAGTCCCAGAACGTGTCGTGGGCGCTGCTCCCTTGCGGCATCTCGTGGTGGGGCTCGGGTTTGACCGCGTGCACGAGGTCCGGAAACTTCATCGCGTCCTGGATGAAGAAGACGGGCATGTTGTTGCCTACGAGGTCGTAGTTCCCCTCCTCCGTGTAGAACTTGACCGCGAACCCTCGAACGTCGCGAACGGTGTCGGCCGAGCCGCGTGCGCCCTGTACGTTGGAGAAGCGCACCAGCACGGGTGTTCGCTTACCCTTCTTTCCCAGGAACGCCGCGCGAGTCACGTGCTTCATGGACTTGGTGCACTCGAAGTAGCCGTAGGCTCCCGACCCACGAGCGTGGACGACCCGCTCGGGGATTCGTTCGTGATCGAAGTGCGTCATCTTCTCTCGATAGACGAAGTCTTCGAGGAGAGTCGGCCCTCGCGGCCCCGCGGTGAGCGAGTTGTGATCGTCCGAGATCGCCCCTCCTTGGTTCGTGCTCAGATGGGTCCCGTCGCTCACGACCCGGTGGGCATCGAGCTGTTCTCGCTTGGCGTCGGCAGGGCGAGGCGTCGGTGACGGGGAGCGCGGGGCGGGAGGTTTGGCTTTCGGCATGGCCGCTCCGGACGCAAGGCCCGAGCCACGCACGCGGCGGTGAAGAGTCGAACACGGTTCGCCTCACCGTGCAGTGTTCACCGTCGCGTGTCGCAGGCCCCGTCGCAGCACCCGCGCGCGCCCTGTCTCGCTCGAATTGGTCGCATCTTCGCGGTTTCTGAGGGGACGCATTTCGGTGAAGGGGGCCGCGCTGCCCCAGGCGTGGCGCATCGCGTCGGTGGGGTTGGCGCCGCGGTCTTTGCGTGGCGCGCACGCCGCCCCCTCGTGATCACGCCGATCGGCGCATCGTGTTCGCCAGGTCGACGCATCGTGATCGCCGAGATCGGCGCGTCGTGATCACCAGGAGCGGCGCATCGAAGCGTCGGCCGGTCGAGCTCTTCGTCGCGCGCGCGGGGTTTCGCGTGCGACGCGAGGCAGGCACGCTTGGACCCATGACAGCCCTCGATTTCGTGCTGCCGACCCCTCGAAAGCTCGAGCTCTCCGTCGAGCTCGCGATGCCGCCCGATCGCGCCTGGGAGCTCGTGCGCCACGAGGACCTCGCGCGGTCGTCGTGGGTGAAGGCGCTCTTCGGCGCTGCGCGTGCTCCCATTCGGGGAACGCGACAGCCGCGTCGAGATCGAGGTCCGCGTCGACGCGATGGACGACGCGTCGTGGAAAGCTCTCGCGGGGTCGAGTCTGCTATCCAGTCGCCATGCGCAGCGCCGCCGTCTCGTGGATCGTGCTCGTGGTCGCTTGTGGAGCCGCCGAGGCACCCACCGAAGAGCCCGTCACGTCGACCGAGCGCGGGGCGGGAGCGAATGACGACGTCGTCGTCGCGGAAGAAGACGGGGACGACGACGTCGTCGTGGTCGCGGAAGACGACGACGACGTTGCCGACGACGACGAAGGGGTCATGCGCTGCGGCTCCGACGACGACTGTGTCTTGGGCGGACCGCCGCGCTGTTGCACCAGCAGCGGCCCGGACTGCGTGCAGGCGTGGTCGCGCGTCGCGTGGGAGGCGTTCCGAGCCCAGTGCGCGGTGCGCGATTGCGACCGCGACGTGATGTTGGCCTGCCCCGAACGCGAGGGACCTCCCTCGACCGCCGCGTGCGTCGACGCGCGGTGCGTCCTCCGCTGAGCCTCCGCGAAACGACGCGTTGGCGACGCGCGGATGGAAGTCGCATCGCGGCCCGCGGCGCGCAGCGAATCGAGCGCTCGAGCAGGTACGATTGGCCATGCCGCTGCGACGCGTCCCCTTCCCGCCCGAGCGACGTCTGGTCCTCGACACCCTGCACCTCGGCCGCGACAAGCCGATGATGCACGGCTTGATCGAGCTCGACGTCACGCGCGCGCGACGGCGCTTGCGCGAGCACCACGAGCGCACCGGGGAGAAGCTCTCGCAGACCGCGTTTCTGCTGCACGCGATCGGGCACACGCTCGCGCGACATCCCGCGGTGCACGCGCGGCGCGACGGTCTCGGACGCCTCGTCCATTTCGACACCGTCGATGCGACCGTGATCGTCGAGGTCGACCACGAGGGTCGCCCCTTTCCATACGCGCACGTGATGCGCGGGCTCGAGCGACGCACGTTCCGCGAGCTGAACGACGAGCTGCATCACGTGAAGCGGCACGGGTTGCCGACGAGCTCGGGCGCCACACGCGCCGCGACGCGTGCGTGGCTCTCGATGCCCGCGCCTCTGCGTCGCGCGAGCTACCGCGCGCTCCTCGCGTCGCCGAAGCTCACGCAGAAGCACACCGGCTCGTTGCTGGTGTCGGCGGTCGGCATGTTCGGCGACGGGGCGGCGTTCGGGCTCAGCGCGCCCGGCCTGCACGAGCTCTCCATCGTGCTCGGCGGTGCCACGAAGCGTGCGTCGACCGACCCGGACGATCCGAGTCCGCGCGAGGTGCTCTGCGCGACCGTCAGCGCGAACCACGCGATCGTCGACGGCGCGCCGCTCGCGCGTTTCGTCGGTGAGCTCGCGCGATGCGTGGGCGAGGCGATGGCGCTCGACGCGATCGGGCCGGGAGCGGCGGCGACGTGATCGTTCCACGCGTCGCGGACGGGGTCGTGAATGAGATCGCGCGGTGCGTACGACCATGCGCGTCGAGTGCGCTCGATCGCCCACGTCGACGTCGCCTCCGAGACACGCTCGAGCTCGGATTGTCGGCGCAGGCGGGTCGACGACGTCGTGGTGTGGGGTGTGCTGATCGAAACGACGAGGAGACGCGATGCAGATGAATCGATCGATGTTCGTGCTCGCGCTCGTGGCGGGTGTGTTGGGGCTCCCGAGCGTCGTCGACGCGTGTGCGTGCTGCGATGGCGGCGAGGAGCGGACGGTCGTGGCGTGGTCGGCGAGCGGTCGCAGCGCGCTCGTCGAGATGCGCACGACGGGATGCCAAGCCTCGGCGGCGTACGAGGTCTGGGAGGTCGGACGAGACGCGCCGGTTCGTTGCTTCGATCGCTACGGCGACGCCGAGCGCGCGGTCGCGTGCGATGCGCTGGTGGACGCGTGGGATGTCCACGACGGTGGGCCGGAGGGTGTTCCGCTCGCGACCTCGCGACGGCTGGCGACCCGCTTCCCGCAGGCGGCGCGTCCGCTCGCGGCGACCTTCCTCCACGCGACCCTCACGCCCGTCGTCGATTCCAGCGATCCCACCTCGTCGCGGCGCGTGCGCCTCGACGTCTACGTGAGCACCTCGGGCGCTGCAGCCTCGAGCGTGACGGGGTCTTCGAGCTCTCCGAGCGCGGTGTCTCCGAGCTCAGTGTCTCCGAGCGCAGTGTCTCCGAGCGCAGTGTCTCCGAGCGCGGTGTCTCCGAGCGCAGTGTCTCCAAGCACGGGATCTCCAAGCGCCGCCAGCGAGTTGCGGCTGCTGAGCTCACGCGTGCTCCGTCTCGGCCGACCCGAGGACTACACGGTGCCCGCGGAAGAAGAACGCACCCCGATGCCGATCGCGGTTCGGGTTTGGCCCTCGCCCAACGGTCACGACGTGCTCGTGGAGGTGAGCGGCGAGAACGCCGACCCCGACATGGGATTCTTCCCGGACCACCTGAGCTTCGTGCGCCTCGACGCGGTCGCGACCCTCGGAACGGTGGAGCGGACCGAGCTCGTGTTGGCGTCGCCGACGTACCGGCCGAGCTCTCCGAGCGCCGACGCACGTCGGGACGCGGCGCGCTTCATTCGGAGGGGGCTCGCGCTGCATGCGACGGGAGACTTCGTCGCGTCGGCGGCGCACTTCGTTTCCGCGCTGATGGCCGACCCGTCGAGCGCGGGCGCCCGCTACGATCTCGCCTGCGCGCTCGCACGCCAGGGCCGCCACGCGGCTGCGTTGGCGTTGCTGGCAGAGCTGCGGCTCGCGGACTGTCGTCGATGTCGCGCGCTGCTCCGCCGCGCGCCGTCCGATCCCGATCTCGAGTCGCTGCGCGGGAGGATGTGAGCGAGGCGGCGGCCTCGAACTTGGGTGAACCTCGAGCTTACGCCCGTCTTCGTGCACGACGGCGATGTGCGGCGTGCGTGGGCCAGCGCGCGTCGGCTCGGGCTCGCCGCGCGCCGGCCCACCAGCGACGCGGTCAACCCCGCGCCGGAAGCCATCCGCACCTTCAATAGGGCCGCTCGCCAACCCATTGGACCAGCTGGAGTACCAAGCCGTTCGGGTCCACCAGCTGCACGTGCTTTTCCCCCCAGTCGTCCTGGCGAATCTCGGAGCGGGTCGCGACTCCGTCGGCGGTCAGACGTGCGACCTCCGCCTCGATGTCGCCCACGGTGAACGCCAGGATCACCCCCTGCGCGCGCGTGTGGCGCAGCGGCGCGTCGAGCACCTCGAGGCCTTCGCGTAGGAAGAAGAGCGTCGGCCCCCCATCTGGATGCTCGATCGCCGCGCCGCCGTCGAAGGCGAGCACCTCCCTGAAGCCGAAGTGATTCGTGAAGTACTGGAGGGAGGCTTGCGGGTCTGCCACCACGAGCGTCAACGTCGTCGTCTGAATCTTCATCGGTCTCCTCGTTTCTCGGAAGCGACAGGGATCACGAGCGTGAGAGTGGTGTGATGAACGCCACGATCTCGTTGGTCACCGAGACCGGATCGACCGAATGCCACTCTCCGTCCAGCGCGACGTGGCGAGCGCCCGGTACGAGATTGATGGCCGAATCCACAGAAGAGACGAGGTCGTTGCTGCTGCCGACACTCGAAAGAATCAGGGTCGGATGCCGAACAGATTCCAGCACATGCGGCTGCATCGCGTCGGAGATTCGGCAGTCGTATGCCAACGTGTGTGCAATCTCGACCATGCGAGACCACCGATCCGTATCGCGGATGCTCTCGATGATCTCGGGCGGCACTCCGATGGATTCGTGAAAGAGCGCAACCGCATCCTCGTGCCGACCTCGCTCGACGAGGGCTTCGAGCTGGCCCGTCAGTGGATCGGGATCCTCTCGAAACTCCGCCGGAAGCGGCGGCTCCAGGAGGACCATCCCCGCCAGCGGAACGCCTCGGGCGGAAGCGTGCAGCGCGAGGAGCGCCCCCGAGGAATACGCGTACACGAACGCCGATCCGCCCAGCGCGTCGACGAGGGCCGCGAGATCCTCGACCTCCCTCTCGACCTGGTAGGGACGGTGGTCGCCGCTCTCGCCTCGGCCTCGACGATCGTACTGGCAGACGCGGAACCGAGCCGTCAACCGGGGAACCAAGTCCGCGAATGCACTGAGCTTTCGGAAATGACCGGCCGGCTCGATCAGGACGAGCGGTGGGCCGTCACCCACGAGGTCCCAAGCGATTCGAGTGCCGTCTCTCGACGTCGCGTTCGATGTATTTCGCACGTTCGACCCTCCGGGTACTGACGAGTACCGAACCTTGGCGGCCGGCTCTGGTACTGTCAAGTACCGAACGACGAAAGCTCGAGTTCCATGGTACCGCCCGCCAAGACACGCCCACGCCCACGACCTGAGCAGGTCCGTCAGGCGATCCTCGACGCGACCCTCGAGCTCTACCTCGAGAGGGGATACTCCGGGACGAGCACGGACGAGGTGGCGGCGTTGTCTTCCGTCTCGAAGCAGACCATCTATCGGCACTTCGCCGACAAGGACGATCTCATTCGGGAAGCCATCCGAGGGCTCATCGCCTCGGCCGAAGAACAGGGTGCGCCCTCCTTCGATGCCCTGGCGGAGTCTGAAAACCTGGAGCGCGACCTCCGTGTCTTCGCGAGGCAGCACCTTCACGACGTGATTCAATCCGACATCATGAACGTACGACGGCGGATCATTGCTGAAGTCGATCGCTTCCCGGAGATCGCGAGGGCTTGGTACGAGTCTGCGCCGATGCGGGGCCACCAGAAACTCGCGGCGTGTTTCGAACGCTTGTGCGAGCGGGGTTTGCTTCGCATGTCGGACCCGCTCTTGGCTGCGGAGCAGTTCAACTGGCTAGTGTTGTCGATCCCTCTGAATCGCGCGATGTTCGTCGCGGATTCGGTCTCGGACACCTCGCGGCACGCCGAGTACGCGGACGCGGCGGTCGACGTTTTTCTCGCCGCCTACGGGGCCAGTCGACGCGTCGAAGGGCCCCGCGGCGTAAGGTGAACCGATCATGCTCTTCAAGCAGCGGACGTTGGAGAAGATCGCGCGCGCGGAGGTGACCGTCGCGTTTCGTCGGTGGAGACGCCCGACGGTCCGAAGCGGAGGACGACTCCGCACGCCCGTCGGCGAGTTGGCGATCGACGTGGTCGTCGCGACGACGCTGGAACAGATCACGGAAGGCCAAGCGTTGGCGGCGGGCTTCTCCGGACGCGAGGAGGCCGTGCGCGTGCTCGAGGCCGGGGACGGCGAGCTCTACCGCATCGAGTTCCGGCGTCTGGGGGCAGACTCACGCGAGGCGCTCGCGCACGACGACGATCTCGACGACGAGGCGATGGCGGCGATCCGCGCTGCGCTCGAGCGTCTCGAACGCCGGAGCGAGTCCCACTGGACCCTGGCGTGCTTGCGACTGATTCACGAGCACCCGGGCACTTCTGCGAGTGTGCTCGCGGAGCGGAGCGGCATGGACAAAGCTGTCTTCAAGCGTCGGGTTCGCCAGCTCAAAGAGCTGGGTCTCACGCAGAGCCTCGAGGTCGGCTATCGCCTGAGCCCACGTGGACGCGCCTTCGTTTCGTGCACCGCGGACGCAGGTTGAGCGCGCGCCTCGAATCGATTCGCGGGAGGTCACGAGATGCGCTCTCATCCTCGAGTGGCAGAGCACCTGGAGCGTCTCTTCTTGTCGACCCTGGAGGGCACTCGGACATGGCCGCCGCCGGATCCCGCGACGAGCCGCTTTCGAACGATGGAGCCGACACCGACGGTCGCGCCCTTCGTCCGCACGCTTCGTTTCGGATACGAGCACCTGAGCCAGCCGGTCGACGAGCGCATCTTGCCCGACGGAGCCGCTCATTTGGTCTTCGTGATGCCGACGGAGAGCGGACGAGAGGCGCACGCGGTGTTGCTCGGCGCGAGCGCGAGCGCGACGCGGGTTCAGCTCGAAGGATCGTTGCGCCACGTCGAGGTCGAGCTCCACGCCGGCGCGACGATGGCGCTCTTCGGAATCGCAGCGGCGGACTTGTCGGAACGCGCCGTCTCACTCGAGGACGTCAGCGCCTCGTTGATGCAAGAGATCTTCGAATCGATCGGCGGAGCCGACGGACCGCTCGAGGCCGCAGCGATCGCAGCGCGGCGCGTGCTCGCGCGACGGCTCGACGCCCAAGAGCGCCCGCCGCCGATCGTGGGTGCCGCGATCGCGCGGATTCGCGGGTCGTCGGGTCGATTGCGGGTTCGCGACCTCGCGGACGAGCTCGGGGTCAGCGAGCGGAGGCTGGAGCAGCTCTTTCGACTTCACGTCGGACTGTCGCCGAAGCGTGCGATGCGCTTGGCCCGCTTTCAGCGCTTGCTGATGCGATGTGCCGCGAGCACCGAGCGCCCCGCGTCGTGGGCGCGAGTCGCGTTGGAGGCGGGCTTTGCGGACCAGTCGCACCTCTCGAACGACGTCCACGCCATCTCCGGGCTCACCCCGGTCGCGCTCGCGAACGCCGCCGGTTTCGGGTTTCTTCAAGACTGAGTCGCGGTCGTCCCACACGTTCCTCCCATCAACCGCGCTCGAGCCATGCCGATCGGTGTGGCGTCGGAGAGCACACGAGGAGCACGAGACGATGCGAGAGGACAAGCCGCTCGAAGGAAAGATCGCGTTGGTCACCGGGGCGAGCCGCGGGGGTGGACGCGGCGTGGCGATCGAGCTCGGGGCCGCAGGCGCGACGGTCTACGTGACCGGTCGCACGACACACGCGCACACCGCGCCGGGCTACGACGCGTTCCTCGCCAGCGCGGGGCTCGAACGCATGCCGGGCACGATCGACGACACGGCGGAGGCCGTCACCGACGCCGGTGGCCTCGGAATCGCCGTGCGCTGCGACCATTCCGACGTCGACGACGTGCGCGCCCTCTTCGCGCGCATCGAGCGCGATCACGGGCGCCTCGACGTGTTGGTGAACAACGCGTGGGGCGGACACGAGACGTTCACCCTCGCGTCGATGAACGCTCCGTTCTGGGAGCAACCCCTCGACCACTGGACGTCGATGTTCGACCACGGCGTACGGAACCACGTGATCGCCTGTCAGGCCGCGGCGCCGACGTTCGTGCGGCAGCGTGCCGGCCTCGTCGTCACCACCACCTTCTGGGATCGCGATCGTTACCTCCGCGGCAACTTCTTCTACGACCTCGCGAAGTCCGCGATGAACCGAGTCGCGTTCGCCGTCGCGGAGGAGCTCGGTCCGTTCGGGGTCACGTCGATCGCGCTCTCACCCGGCTGGATGCGGACCGAGCTCGTTCTGGCGGGGCACGCGGCTGACGAACGTTCGTGGGTCGACCGTCCCGCGCTCGCGGGCACCGAGTCGACGCGCTACCTCGGACGCGCCGTCGTCGCGCTCGCGACCGATCCGGACGTCCGTCGAAAGACCGGCACCGTCCAGCTCGTGGGTGAGCTCGCGCGCGAGTACGGCTTCACGGACGTCGACGGACGCGTGATCCCGCCGTTCGAGATCCCGCAATAGCGGGGTGGCCGCGCGAGCTCGAGGTCATGGGGCCGATCGCGTGTGCTCGCTCCCGAGGCCGCGCAGGTGATCGCGCGATCGAGCCTCAGGTCATGCGCTTCACGAAGCGCGAGAGCAGGGTGCGTTCTTCGTCCGCGAAGCGAACGACGACCTTCTCGTGCTCCCCCTCGTGGCGTACACGAACGGCCACGGCTCGGTTGCTCGCGATCGCTCGGTTGCTCGCGCCGCCCGCCGCGTCCGATCCCGCTGCCATGGGCGCCGACCGCGCGTGGGTCGAGTCGAGCTGGGCTTTTCCTCGAGCCCTCGACCGAGCCGTCGCCGCTTCTCGCCCGGGTCGGCGGGGTCAGCCGCCGACTTCATCGATCGCGACGTCGATCAGAGCTTCAGCTTCGCCTTTCCGAGCGCTGCTTTCGCCGCGCGCTTCATCATCGTCGCCGGTCGCTCACGACGCCTGCGGTGAGCCACACCCATCGCTGCACACGAAGCGTCATGCCGTCGTGGGCTTCGTCCCTCTCCCCGACGAGCTCGAACCCGACCTTCGCGACCACGCGGGCGCTCTCCGGACGATCGAGCGGCGTGTGAGCGACGATTCGCCGAACGTCCGCGCGCTCCTCCAGGACGCGCACGAACTGGCGGACGGCCGCGGTCGCGAGCCCTCTTCCCCAACGCGAGCGCACGACGGCGTAACCGATCTCCACCGTGCCGGGTTCGGTGAAGGCTCCACCGATCTCACCCACGACGCATGCACCGTCCGAGGCCTGGATGAGGTACGGGCCGGGCTCACCGCCCTGGATGGCCTGTTCCGCGACGCCTCGTGAGAACTCCGTCGGGTAGTCCTCGGCCACCACGACGTCGGGCGGCGACTCGCCAGCCCGCAGCGCCTCCGCCGTCGCCTTCGTCATTCGCACCAATCGCACGTCCATCCGATCACGCTACCAGGCCGACCTCACGTGACAACGATCCGATCGTGCTCGGTGCACGTCCCCGGCGCGATGAGATGCAGGTGGCGTTCTTCGAGCGCGCAAACTTCAGCGAATCGGCGACGAGCGTGAGGCGAGACCGTCTCCGAACGCGCCGCGAGTGAGCGCGAAGAGAAAGCTGATCGCGGCGACCAGGTCGAGCGGCAAGCGGAGCCAGCTCAGGCTCGTCCACCGGTCGACGCGTGACGACAGCTCGGCCGTCGGAGGCCGATCGAGGGGAACCTCCTGGAACGCGAGCATCTCCGGGATGAAGTACGCGAAGCTCCAGGCGCGCATCACCACGTATGCGGTCAGACCGAGCAGCACGAGCCGTCGGACACCGGCATCGCGCCAACCGAGGACGAGGGCCGCGAGCATTCCGATCGTGACGACGGCGTGCACGGGAATCCAGAAGGTCTGCAACGGTACGCCACGGCCAGGCTGGATGATCGAGAACGAGCGTGGCGGCGCCGCGCTCCAGAGCGGCGTGAGGACGAGTCCTTCGTAGAGGCCCCCGCCCAGCGCGGCGCCGATCGCCATGCACGCGAGGAAGAGCGACGCGAGCAGCGCGCACCGGTGTCGTGCCCGCCTCATCCGCGCATCTCCTCGCCGCCCGCCCAGTCGATCCGGTACGCGTACTGTTCGTGCGTCGCTGCGGCACCCATCCTCAAGAAGACGGGGAGCAGCCGGTCGCGGAGCCATGCGCCCACGCCCGACGCCACGACCTTGGGCGCGCCGTTTCGCCGCGACTGTCGGACGATGCGTTCGACTCGGTCGCGGCGCAGGAGCTCGAAGCACGAGAAGGCCTCCGCCGCTGGCTCGTCGCGCAAGCAGCGTGCGAGGAGCATCGCATCCTCCAGTGCCAGGGAAGCGCCCTGACCTGCGCTCGGAGAGCACGCGTGCGCGGCGTCGCCGATCACGCAAACGCGCCCGCTGTGCCAGCGCGGCATCATCGCGATGTCGTGCAGGAGCCACGGCCCGTGGATCCTCGGTGTGCTGCGCACCACGTCGGCGATCCAGCTCGGATCGTCGGCGTGGGCTGCGAGGATCCGTTGTCGGAGCGCCTCGTCGCCCGTCGCCGTCGAGGCCTCGGCGGGTCCTCCGTTGTGGAACCACCAGACCTCGCCGTCCTCGCGGCGGAACGCGCCGAAGAACGCGCGGCGCCCGAACACCATGACGTTCCGGCGGACGCCCAGCGGCGCGTCGTCCGCCCGGCCGTAGCCGCCGACGTCGGCCTGCGCGAGGAAGACCGGCGCCGGTGCATCGGGCAGCACGAGAGCGCGGGTCGTCGAGCGAATGCCGTCGCAGCCGACGATCAGGTCGGCCACGATCTCGGAGCCGTCGTCGAAGAGCGCGCGAGCTCCATCCTCGCTGGGCTCGATGTGTCGAAGCCGTCGACGAAAGTGGAGGGTGACTCCCGCCCGCTCGGCGACCTCGAGCAGCGTCTGGTGCAGATCCTCGCGACGAACGAGGACCAGCGGAGATCCATAGCGCTCCGCAGCGGCGCCGGTGTCGATACGCCCGACGACCCGACCGCGTGCGTCGAGGAAGTCGAGTCCGAGGCAGATCGATCCTGCGTCGCACACGGCGTCCGCAACACCCAGCGCCTCCAAGACCGACATGCCATTCGGCGCGACGCCGAGGAACGCCCCCTCGTCGGCCGCCGGGCCGTGTCGTGATTCACAAAGGGAGACCGTGAAGCCGACGCGGCACAGAAACGCCCCGAGGGCCGGACCGGCGATACCAGCTCCGATGATGAGAACGTGCATGAGCCCAAGCTGGCGCGGGAGAGCGTTCGCGAGAAGTGATGCTTCGTGACACCATTCATCACTGAGATGAATCTATCGGCGATCGACCTGAACCTCCTCTTCGTGCTGCATGCGATGCTCGAGGACCCGTCCGTCTCCCGCACCGCGCGCCGGCTGAACGTCACGTCGCCCGCGATCAGCAACGCGCTGGCGCGGCTACGCGCTACTTTCGACGACCCGCTGTTCGTTCGCAGCGGCCGAGGAGTCGTGCCGACGCCGCGTGCTCTCGAGCTCCAACCGGCGTTGAGTCGCGCCATCGCGGAGCTCGAGCGAGCGCTCTCCGACGACGTGGAGGACCCGGCTCAGTCGACGCGGCGGCTCACGCTCGCGGTGCCCGACTCGGATCACGTCGCCGCCCTTCCGCGGCTCGTCGTCGCGCTCGCGTGCGCGATGCCGAAGGCGCCGCTGGAGATCATCAGCATCGACACGCTGATGTCGCGCGGAGGCCTCGCGGCGGGCGGAGCCGATCTCGCGGTCGCGCCGAAGCAGTCGGCGGCGGGGCTTCGGTCGAAGCGGGCCTACGAGGTGGAAGGCGTTCTCGTGGTGAGGAAGGGGCACCCGCTCTTGCGAAAGCGAGCTGGTGCACGCGACTACTTCGCGACGCTGCGCCACGTGGACGTGCACGTCGCGCTGGGCAATCGCGGCGCGGGGCACGCGTTGGCGAAGAAGCAGCTCGAGCAGCACCGCATCTTCCGCGACGTCGCCGTGACGGTGCCGACGTTTCTGGCTGCGGCGATGGTGGCCGCCGCGACGGATCTCGTGGCGGGTCTACCTCGGAGGGTGGTGGACGCCCTCGCGGCCACGGTCCCGCTCGTCGTCCTCGAGGAGCTCACGCCGCCCGGGCTCCGGTTTCCGATGCACCTCGTCTGGCACGAGCGCACCCAGCACGACCCCGTGAATCGCCTCTTTCGCGAGGTCGTGTCCGAGGCGTTCGCCTAGTACCTCGCCACAGGAGCCTTGACCGGTTGATGGCGGTCCTCGACCTCGATCTCGGCCCCGCAGCTCCTCGAATAGGCTTCGGCCTGTCCTTCGTCGCCGCGGAACCGACCTCGAAGCCGATCCTCCACCCTGAACCGGTCAAGACTCCTGTGGCGAGGTACTAGCGCGATGATCCAGGATTCGCGCGCGTCGCCGAAGGGACCGCGGGCAGTGCCGTGACGATGCGCTTCGAGCGCCCTCGAGCGCCCTCGTCGACGAGCAGCTCTTTCCGCGAGATCCTTCGATCGATCAGAGCTTCAGCTTCGCCTTCCCGAGCGCTGCTTTCGCCGCGCGCTTGGTCGCGTCGTTCGCGCGAAGTCGTGTGAGCCCGACGTCCGCGGCGAGCCAATGCGCGAAGCTCTCGGCGGCCACCTCGACCGTCGGATCCTCGGACACGTCGAGGGCCAGGACGGGGGGCTCTCCCGCGTCGTTCGCGTGCACGAGGAGCAGCACCTCCAGCCGCTCGTTCACGGTCTCGGGCAAGAGCAAGGGCAGCGCTGGATACGCGGCGACCTTCGCGGGCAACGCGTCGAAGGTCGGCCCGAAGGCGCGACGCGCGAGCTCGAGCACGGAGCTCGGCTCGAGCTCGTCGAGCCCACCGAAACGCAACCACGCGGCGAGACTCGGTGGCACGGGAGCCGTCGGCTCGACGGGCTCGAGCGGCAAGGCGACGAGCGCTCCCGCGCGCACCTCGGCGATCACCCGTTCCACCAGTTCGGTCGCCGAGATCGCGGGCAGCGGTGCGGCGCGCCACACCTCTTCGATCCGCGAGGAGAGGAACGTCTGTCCGTTCGGACCGCGCGACACGTCGACGAGCTCGCGCATCAACGCGCTCAGCTCCTCCGCGCGATGACCCGTCTCGAGGAGCCCGGCCCACGCTTCGAGCACCACCGCGAGCTCGGGATCGTGCGCGGCCGTCTCGAGCGTCGCGAGGTCCGCGCTCTTCCGCGCGCGGCGCACGGCCTGAATGCGTTTGGCGACCGAGCCCTTCGGCAGCGGTGCGAGCGTGCCGGGAGCACTTCGACTCGCGTTGCGCGCGTACTCCGCGATCGCGAGCGGCCACGCCGGATTGGGTCCCGGGAGCGTGGCGCCCAGCTCCGCCAGCGAGGCCGCCGCGGCATGCTGACCTTCCCAGACGAACGACATCGCCATCGCCGTCGCGCGGAAGCCGGCCTCGCGGTTCGACTCGTACATCTGGTGCGCGAGGGAGAGTCGCAGCGAGTCGGCGCTTCCGCGCGGTGCGACGTCGGCGGGTGGAAGCGATGCGCCGACGCTCCGCGCGGTCTCGTGCGAGTTCGGATAGAACGGATCGTACGGCCACAGCTCGCCGAGGACGGCGCGCGCCTCGTCGTGTCGCCCGAGGAGGCCGAGGAGGCCGGCGATCCCGTTGTACGACCACGCGACCAACATCGGATCCCAACACGGCGTCTCGGCGGCGGCACGGGTGGTGGACGCGAGCGCCTCTTCGTACGCGCCGACGTACTCGTACATCTCGGCGATCAAGAAACGAAGATAGGGAGCGGGGGCGTCGCCGATCAGCGCCACGACGCGATCCGCATGACGGGTGTCGCCCGGCTTGGCCTGCCACGCGTCGCGCTGAGCCCGCGACAGCTCCGTGGCGGAGGGCCCTTCGAAGAGCGCGAGCAACGATCGAACGCTCACGAAGTCTGGCCGCGGCCGATGCAGGCGTTCGAGTGCCTCTCGGTGGTCCATTCCCCCCTCCTCCGCGCGGCAGCGTACACGAGCGCGTGGAGGGCTCGGGCCGGCGGAGCGGACCGACGCCATGCTCCGCGGTACGATCGATCGGCCATGCGACGCGTCCCCTTCCCGCCCGAGCGACGTCTGGTCCTCGACACCCTGCACCTCGGCCGCGACAAGCCGATGATGCACGGCTTGATCGAGCTCGACGTCACGCGCGCGCGACGGCGCTTGCGCGAGCACCACGAGCGCACCGGGGAGAAGCTCTCGCAGACCGCGTTTCTGCTGCACGCGATCGGGCACACGCTCGCGCGACATCCCGCGGTGCACGCGCGGCGCGACGGTCTCGGACGCCTCGTCCATTTCGACACCGTCGATGCGACCGTGATCGTCGAGGTCGACCACGAGGGTCGCCCCTTTCCATACGCGCACGTGATGCGCGGGCTCGAGCGACGCACGTTCCGCGAGCTGAACGACGAGCTGCATCACGTGAAGCGGCACGGGTTGCCGACGAGCTCGGGCGCCACACGCGCCGCGACGCGTGCGTGGCTCTCGATGCCCGCGCCTCTGCGTCGCGCGAGCTACCGCGCGCTCCTCGCGTCGCCGAAGCTCACGCAGAAGCACACCGGCTCGTTGCTGGTGTCGGCGGTCGGCATGTTCGGCGACGGGGCGGCGTTCGGGCTCAGCGCGCCCGGCCTGCACGAGCTCTCCATCGTGCTCGGCGGTGCCACGAAGCGTGCGTCGACCGACCCGGACGATCCGAGTCCGCGCGAGGTGCTCTGCGCGACCGTCAGCGCGAACCACGCGATCGTCGACGGCGCGCCGCTCGCGCGTTTCGTCGGTGAGCTCGCGCGGTGTGTGGGTGAGGCGGAGGCGCTCGATGCGATTGGGCCTGGCGCTGCGGTCACGTGACCGTTCCGCGCGTTGCCCGAAGGATCGCCGTCGTCGCGCTCTCGACCGATCCGGACGTCCGTCGAAAGAGCAGCACCGTCCAGCTCGTGGGAGATCTCGCGCGCGAATGACGGAGACCCAACGAAACGCCGGCGATGGGCGCCCGAGCGACGAGCCTCACCGGGATCTCGGCGTGCAGCGGGCTTGGCAACGTCGGGCAGGCTGGTGCACCACCTCACGCGATGCACGCAGACGACATCACGGCGGCACAGGATTCGAGCACGGGACAGCTCGCGTTGGTCGTGTGGCAGGGACATGAAGCACGTGTGGTCCCGATCACGGGGCATCCCTTCGTGTTGGGTCGCGCGGCTCCGGCAGACGTCGTCGTGGACGAACCGACGCTGTCGCGCGAGCACGTCCGCATCAGCCCGACCCGTGCTGGCAGTCTCGAGGTCGTCGATCTTCAGTCCAAGAACGGGATGCGCGTGCGAGGGGAGCGTGTGGCGCGAAGCGAGCTCCACGTCGGCGAGAGCATGGAGGTCGGAGGCGTGACGCTGCTGCTCACGCGCACTCCGCCGCGCCGAGCACACGACCTCGGAGAGCTCCCTCTGCATCGTCTCCTCGCCGCGATCGACGAAGAGCTCGCGCGGCAGGAGCTCACCGAGCCGACGTTCGGGCGGACCGTCACCGTCGCGGTCGTGGCCTCGAACGCGCGCGTGCTGCGGACGCGTTCGGTCGATCGTCGCGCCGTCCTCGACGCGACGTGTTCGTGTTGGTTGCTTCCGGAGCTGGACCCTCGAGCGGCGCGTGCGATGCTGGGCGTCGAGCGGATCGGTCTCGCCTCGTCGACGGAGGCCCGCAGCGGAGGAGCGCTCGTCGAGCTCGCGCGGCGCCGCTGGTCGGACGAGGCTGCGCCCACCGCGTCCGCTCCAAACGACGCGACACCGACGGCCGCACCGAAGGCGGCCTCGTCGAACGTTGCCTCACCCGACGACGTGGTCGCCGTGAGCGCCGCGACCCGAGCGACCTTCGAGCAGGCGCGCAAGCTCGCGAGCTCGGATCGCCCCGTTCTCGTCTGCGGAGAGACCGGCAGCGGCAAGGAGTTGGTGGCGCGGCTCGTCCACGCGAGCAGCCCGCGCAGTCGGGGGCCCTTCGTGCCCCTGAACTGCGGCGCCATCCCGAGCTCGCTGGTGGAGAGCACGCTCTTCGGGCACGAACGCGGCGCGTTCACGGGCGCCACGGAACGACGCCTCGGAGCGTTCGAGCGAGCGAACGGCGGAACCCTGTTCCTCGACGAGGTAGGTGAGCTGGCGCCGGCGGTGCAAGCCGCGTTGCTGCGAGTGCTCGAGACGGGTCGACTGCTGCGCGTTGGCGGCACCCGCGAGGTCGAGGTCGACGTACGACTGGTCTCGGCAACCCATCGCGACCTGCGCGAAGAGAGCGACGAAGGTCGGTTTCGTCTCGATCTCTACCACCGGATCGGCGTCCTCCCGATCCGGGTGCCACCGCTGCGCGAGCGACCCGAAGACGTCGTGGAGCTCGCGCGGACCTTCGTGCGACGCGCCGCGGAACGGAGCGGTCGAACGCCCCCGCGACTCGAGCCGGACGCACTTCAGGCGCTGCTCTCATACGATTGGCCCGGGAACGTCCGTGAGCTCCACAACGTGATCGAACGCGTGGTGCTTCTCGCGGAGGACCGCATCGAGCGCTCCGACGTCGCGCAACACTTGGTGGTCGCCTCGACACCAGACACGCCACGTCGTCCGGCGCGGACGTGGGATCTCCGAGCGCGGCTGAGGGAGCTCGAGGTGGAGCTCGTCGTCGGTGCGCTCGAGGTGACCGCCGGCAACGTCGAAGGCGCGGCCGAGCTGCTCTGCGTCCCGCGTCGAACGTTGGCGCACAAGATGAGCAAGCTCGGGATCCGCCGACGCTGGGACCGCGGCTGAACGGAAGCTTCTGGGTCGGCCGGGTCAGCGGCCGACCCAGAAGCTTCGGCTGAGCTTCTTTCTGCTTCCTCGAGGGTCTGTCGCCAGACCCTCCCCCAGCCCGGGTCGGCTCCGTGCTCGCGCACGGCCCGACACTCTCGTTGAATCGTTCGGCTTCGTGGACTGCGTCCACTTCGCTTCGCACGATTCCACTTCGAACCGCTGCGCGCCGTCTGCTCGGGCGGCTTGCGGAGGTCGGCCAGCAGCTCGTCAGCGCATCGTCGACGCGCACGCGCGACGAAGCGAGAACGCAGGCCAAGGTACGTAAGCCGCGTCGACGGTGGCACATGCGCTCCTCGCCCCCTCGAAATCACCGCGCCGTCGATCGACCTCGGCGGCCCGGACGAGCGCGAGCGGCCGAAACGTTCCTTCGCACGATCGCGCCGCAGCGTTCCTCCACGCGGCGCTCGCGGCAGCGAGCTCCCCACGCTGCTCCGCGACGATCGCCTCCGCCGCCGCCGCGACCTCCGCGCTCGTGCTGTCGACGAATGCCTCGAGCACGCCACGATCCCCCCGCCGTTCGGTGACGAGGAGGTCGAGCATCCGAGTCCGGACGTCGTCGTGGCGCACGCGTTCGAACGCCTCGAGGGCGGGCGTCAGGTCACCTCGCTCGTCGAGCGAGAGCTCGAGCACGATCCATCCGACCGTCGTCGGGTAGCTCCCGGTCGCGTGGCCTGCGAGCTCTCCCGCGAGCCGGGTGCGTGTCGGTCCGAGCTCCACGTGTGGTTCCGCCGCAGCGATCGCGTGCAGAAGGAGCGCACGCGTCAGCGCGTCGGCTTCGCGCGCGAGCTCGCCGGCCGCGCGCAGGTCCCCACGCGCTACCTCGGCCTCCACCCACGCGATCCGTGCATAGCTTCGAGTCGGCGCCTCGGGGCGTACCCGCAGCGCCCGCGACACGAGCTCTGCCGCCTCGTCCGGCCGCCCTCGCGCCATCGCGAGCCGCGCCTGCCAGAGCACGCGCGTCGACGTCGGCAGCGCATCCGAGCTTGCCAAGAGCGAGGACACGCGCTCGAGTCGGCCCGTCACCAGGGCATGCATCAGCACGTGCTCGATCCCGAGCGCGAAGTCCGGCTCTCGGGTCACGAGTCGGTCGTAGAGCGCGACCGCACGCTCGCAGTCTCCCCGATGCCAGTGGGCCTCGAACGCACCGTAGAGCCCCTCGCGCGCGTCGGGGTGTGCCTCGAGGTACGCGTCGAAGTGGGACACCGCACCGTCGACGTCGTGGGTGCCCAAGAGCCGCAGCCCGTCGAGGAGCGAGCGCGAGTCCGTCGACGGCAGCGCGCGATCGAGACGGTCCAAGAGCGCGGTGTTGTCCCGGCCGTTCCACCACTCGACCAGGCTCGCGAGCTCGAGCGTGCGTGGATCGTTCGGGTCGGCTTCGAGGAGCGCCGCCTCGGCTCCGACGAGGTCGTTCCGCGCGAGAGCGGTGCGCGCCACGTCGAGCGCGTTGCGCGTCGAATCGGGGAGTGGCTCTGCGAGCGGCACGTCGAGCGGTGCCTCCACCGGTTCTGCGCTCATCCACACGGCTCCCGCCGAGCGCGCTCCCACGTACACGACGAGCGGCAGCAGAAGCGACAGCATCACCCACACGAGCGCGCGCGATCCGCGCGGCTCGGGAACCGCGACGGCGTGGACCACGTCGATGGCCGACGAGAAGCGAGCGTTCGGCTCGGGGGCGAGGAGCCGCCCCACCACGCGCGCCAACCGCCAGTCGCGCGTCGCACGCGCCACGGCTTCGGCGGGCGGCACGCCCTCGAGCGATGCCACCGTCGACCCGGTGGTGGCGAAGAGGAGCGTCGCACCCAGGCCGAACAGATCGCTCGCGACCGATGCCTCACCCGCGAGCTGCTCGGGAGCGGCGAAGGCCTGGGTGCCCGCACCGTCCGTCACGCGATCCACCGCGGCCGCGATGCCGAAGTCCGCCAAGCGCGGCCGCCCGTCGCGATCGAGCAGCACGTTCGAGGGCTTCACGTCGCGATGCAGCACCCCCGCGCGGTGGGCATGCGCGAGCGCGAGCCCGAGCTCGCGACCGAGCGCGAGCGCTTCCGATCCCGTGAGCGTCGAACGCATCGCACGATCCGCGAGGGTGCCCCCCTCCAGCAGCTCCATCACGAGCAAGCCATGCTCGACGTCGACCTCGTGAACACGAACGATCGCTGGATGGTCGAGTGCCACCACGGTGCGCGCCTCGTGCAGGAGCCGCTCCGGCGCGCCCGGCCTGCGATCGAAGCACTTGATGGCGACCCGACGCCCGAGCGTCCGATCGCGCGCCGCCCAGACCACCGCAGTGCCGCCGCGCCCGAGCTCGTGCAGAAGCTCGAACCGCGCAGGGACTCGAGGCGGCGCGGGCTTCTGCGCGTCGGCGCGCGCGGGTCGCTCGTCGCGTGACGATCCGTCGAGCGTGACGGTGCGATCGTCGGTCACGACACCAGCGTACTCAACGCCGGGCTCACGCGGCGAGCGACCGGCGAGCCACGGCGAGCGACCGACGACCGGCGAGCGACCGCGAGCGACCGGCGAGCGACCGCGAGCGACCGCGAGCGACCGGCGAGCGACCGGCGAGCGACCGCGAGCGACCGACGCAACAGCCCCTCGGCAACGAGTTGCCAGACGGGACAAGGGTTGCGCGCCCTCCGCCGAAAACGCCCACGAATTCGTGAGGCACACGGGTTGCTCAGCTCCGCGCATGCTCCGTGCACGACTCCCCCTCCTCGTCTTCTGCATCGCGTGCTCGTCCGTACCCGTCGACGAACCCCGCCTGGACGGCGCGGTCCGAGACGCCACACGACCCCCCGACGCGACCGATCCGCGCGACGGAGAGACCGACGCGCGGGTCGTCACGCTGCCGATCGAGATTCTCGGCGAACCGGGGACGATCGAGCGGGTGATGCTCGACGTCGCTCGCCCGACCGATGCCGCGTATCTCTGGCTGCAAACCCATCGACTCACGTGGCGCGAAGACGGTGAGCACGCGACCCTCGAGGCGCCTCGGAACGCCGTGCGACCTGGCACGAAAGGGAGCGTTCGACTCAACGGCGGCCCCTGGGTCGGACTCTCCAACGAGACCGTCTCGTGCGAGTCCCACGAGGCTGAGTACGGCTGCCTCAACGGTGGCTACATGACGGTCCGTGTGCGCGTCGACCTCGCTCGGCTCGGAGCGCCGGGCTTGCGCGAGGTCGACAACGAGCTCGAGCTTCGCTTCGACGAGACCGACGGGATCACGAGCGGATGGCGTGTGCTCGCGCTCGACTTCCGTGACGCCGACGGGGCGTCCCTCGTGACCACGACCTTCGTCGAGGACGACCCCGACACGTGGGCGGCGCCTCTGACGAGCGCAGAAGACATCGCGCGCGGGCGTGAGCTCTTCGTCTCCGCTCCCCTCACCGATCTCGGATTCGAGAACGAGCGCCACGCGATTCGAGGAACGTGTGCCAGCTGTCACTTCGAGGACGGCTACGACCTGGCGTACTTCAACTACTCCAACCGTTCGATCCTCGTTCGTTCGCAGTTTCACGGTTTGAGTGAGCTCGAGTCGATGCAGATCGCTTCGTACATTCGCTCGATCGACCTCGAGTTGCCCGCGGGCCATCGGCGCTCGGAGGCGGGTCGGCCGTGGAACCCACCCTACCAACCGGGCCCCGGACTCGACTCGCGGCCGGTGGAGCTCTGGGCTGCGGGTGCCGGCCTCGACGCCGTGCTCGAGCGCGACAGCGAGATGAGGTCGTACTTCTTCCCCGAGGGTCGCATCGACCCGCGAATCGTGGGGGCCGAGGGCCACCTGAACCCCCGCGAGACCCCTCAGGCGCTGCAGTACCCCGATTGGAACGCCTGGCTTCCGACGATCGCCGGCGAGGACCTCGTCGAGGATCCGGCTCAGATCCCCACGAGCGCCCCCTACGAGCGCCTCGCCGAAGCGCGAAGCCTCCTCGCCACGCATCGACGCACCGACTTCGACACCGACCCCCAGGCTCGCGCCAGGGTGTTCTTCGCAATACGTCGCTTCGCCGAGTCCCGCTCCATCGGGTTCCCTGGGTCGTACTACTACACCGATCGTGACGTCCCGACTCCGACTCGCACTCACGAGCTGATGGTGAAACAGACGCGACACAACCTCGCGTACGTCTCGTGGTTCAACCTTCGCCAGTTCGAGCTCTTTCATCGCTTCGGCCTCGAAGATCAGACCCACGTCAGCCCGGCGTCCGGCGCGCCGCAGGTGCCGGTCGGCGACCGCAGTTGGGGTTCGACCTTCCGAACCGTCTTCGAGACGGCTCCTCACTTCGTCGCGGACGGTGCGGGCTTGTCGTTCAACTTCACCCAACCCGGGAACTACCTGTCGACGGCTTGGTACAGCCTGGAGCAGATCATCAACGGTGGTTTCAACGCGGCTTCGTTCGGAATCGACTGGAACTACCACCCGGGCCACATCTGGAACACGCGACAGAGTGCGGTGGGATTCTACCTCGATGGACCGATCCCCGCATACCGCCTGGCGTGGGCGCTCATCTGGTTTTACCAAGCGGTCCCCACGGAGGATTGGCGCACCGAGCCGCCGACGCCCTTCACACCTCGTTCGTTCGGATTCTACCAGCGTCAGTTCATCATCGGCCTGGGTGTCCAGGAAGGAGCGCGCCTGCTCGAAGAACGGGGTGAGATCACCCGCGAAGATCGAGCGATGCTGCAAGAGGCGCTGACACTCGCGTTCCTCGGGGTGGCCGAGCGCTACACGCCGGATCAATGGGTGCGACGCACCGTCGACGACGAGGCCCATCGCACGGCCGACAACTTCGAGACGATCGATTACGTCCCGCGCGTTCGCACCGATCTTCCCGAAGGCTACGCGGAGTGGGGCTACCAGGCCGACGCCTACTACGCACGAATTCACGAATTGAGCGAGAGCGGACTGGTGACCCCTGCCACCATTCACCGTCTCTGCGACTGGGGCGCGGGTGTGTGGCCGCGAGGAGACTGGGATGCGCTGCGCCCGCGATGATCGTCGCCACCACTCGACCCGAGGGTCTCGATTCGTCGGACGAGCCGACGGATCGGTTCGGCGGTCGTTCGCCGGGAGGCGGCTTGGTGCAGCGACGCTCGTCGTAGCCCGCGACCGCCGAGATCGCTTCGAGGGAGGGTGTGTGCTCAGGTTCGGAACCCTCGCCCTCGCGGCGCTGGCCCTCGTCGGTTGCTCCAACTCCTCGCCCACACGTGGGAGCGTCTGCGACGATCTCGCCGCCGCGGCGTGCACTCACGCGATTCGTTGCGAGGCCTGGGGTGGCACTCGAGCGGACTGCGAGCTCGTCCAGCGGCACGAATGCTGTGGCGAAGACGGCACTTGCGATCAGGCGGTCGATCTCGACGCCGACGCGTTCGAGGTCTGTGAGGCGACCCTTCGTGGTGCGACGTGCGGCAGCAACCCTCTCGTCAGCGACGCGTGTCGGAGCGCGATCCGCCCCAGGTCGAGCCCCGACGCCAGCGTCGGTGTGGATGCCGGAGGCGATGGCGTCGATGCATCGACGGCTCCCGACGCTGGTTCCCCGTCACGGCTCTACGCCAGCTGTGCGGCGGGGCGAACCTGTGGCTCGAGCGAGGCTTGCTACACCGTCGCGTACGGCACCATCGACCACGTCTGTTCGTCTGCGTGCAGCGACGACTCGACGTGCCCGAGTGGGCACTGCATACGCATGCGAGCTGCCGCTTCAGGCGGAGACCTCGTGGATAGGACTCCGTTGTGCCTCGAAGCATGCACGACGGCGACCGATTGCACGATCGCGGGCTGGCAGTGCGTGGCGACGCGGACCGGGGCTCAGGTCTGCGTTCCCTGACGCCGAACGCCCGTCCGCGGAGCCGACACGCGGTTGGTGGTCGCGCCTCGGCAGGCGTCGGCGGAGATCGCGCGGGCGCGCGTTCTTCGTGCGCGTCCACGTCCTCGTCGAGCAACTGCGCGCCACGCCCGACGACTCGGCGCGTGTTCTTCGAGCGTGAGACGGTCGTGCTCTTCGTTCGGGCGGCCTCACTCCGAGAGCGCGCGACGCACCCGTTCGAACGTCTCCGCGTCGACCGCGTGCTCCGCGCCGAGCCGTTCGCGCGCGCCGTGCACCACGTGCGCGTAGCGACCACCGAAGCGCTCACACACCGTGCACTCGCGAAGGTGCGCGTCCACCCGCGCGACCTCGTCCGCGACGAGCTCGCCGTCGACGTAGTCGCCCAGCCGCGCGAGCACTTCGCCGCACGTCAGCCCTCCCACCTCACGCTCGTGCGCCACGACGCCTCCTTCCTCGGCGCGCAGCGACGCCATCAGTCGCAGCCGCGCGCGGTGCAGGCGGCTCTTCATCGCCGGCAGCGAGAGCTCGAGCGTCACCGCGCACTCTTCGCCGGACAACCCTTCCACGTCTCGCAACAGCACGATCTCCCGGTCGCGCGGCTCGAGCGACGCGATCGCACGCGCGATCGAGCTCGCGTCCATCTCCCGCGAGAGCGCCGCGTCGGGCGCGCCCCAACCGGCGGCGACGCCGAGCTCGAGCAGCGGCGGGTCCACGATCTCGCGACTCCGACGGTGCGTACGTCGCCCCGCGTTGCGCGCGATCGCGAACAACCACGTGCGCACGCTCGCGCGACCCGGCACGAACGTCGACGCGCTCCGCAACGCGGCGAGGAACGTCTCCTGAACGAGATCGTCGACCTCCGACTCGCTGCGCGCGAACGCCCGCGCGACCGCCCAGACCGCGCGCCCATGCCGCTCGTAGAGAGTCGCGAGCGCGCCTCCGTGCCCTCGAGCGACGTCGAGGATCAAGCGGTCGTCGTCTTCGACTTCACCGGGCACGTGGAGAACCCGAGCAGAGTGTACAGCGGACAGCTCCC
>ERZ761602.2734-NODE-2734-length-26650-cov-24.687272_pt1 | contig 26650 bp, 29 predicted proteins | sample MGYA00512165_ERZ761602 | MGnify/ENA primary metagenome ERZ761602 (study PRJEB28899, sample SAMN02445085) | bioreactor sludge metagenome | biome: EBPR sludge; isolation source: Thorneside wastewater treatment plant | place: Australia: Brisbane, Thorneside...
TGATGAAATACTGAAAAAGTTTCAATATAAAATTTCTCCAATATTTGAAATGATAAGACTCAGATTAAAAGAAACCCAAAAGCTAAGGGAATTGAAAGAATTGTTATTGTCGAAGATGTCGAAAGAGGAGGGTTGAGAGGATGTTTATTAAATCAATCAATATTAAGAATTATAGGTTGTTCTCAAATGAAACACCATTTGAGATTGCAGATTTGAATATCCCTGATTGTCAGAACGGTGGTACAGGTCTCACCATTTTTGTAGGCGAGAATGGTTGTGGAAAATCAACTTTGCTTGATGCTTTTGCATTACCATATGTCTCTTACAAAACAGATTCTTTCTCAATATCAGATTTAAATAATCCAACGCAAAAAGTTCAGATTGAAATTCTTACCGATGAAACTTACACTTACAAAGGTATAGTACCAAGAGCTGAGTACAGAGGAAAAGGTTTTTCTTTTATTGGTGGAATACGGTCAAGAGCCAATAGCGGATTTTTATCTTCTATGATTGTAACTGACCAACAGTATATCCGTGCTGATGGTCAGACTAAACCCAAAGACAATAGCCCTGAATTAAGGTTGTCAGTTAATAACCCTTGGAGTGGTTCAAGGTTCAATGAAATAGAATACTTGATACTTGATAAAAACAGAATTTTTCAAACAAGAAAAGGCACCTATAACGACACAAGGTTTGATAGATTAATGGAGGATTTGAATTACCATTACATTCAACAACATGATAATATCCCCTCGGACTGCAATGACTCAATAAGCACATTGCTTGGAATTGAGAACAGTAGCATCAGTCAGGTTGTACAAAGATTTGCTGATTTAACAGGAAATACTCTACAACTAAATGTTATAGATGATTGGAGTCCTTACACAAATGCGTTTTTTGGTATTAGAAAAGAAAATAAACAAACAATAACTTTGAGTCAATTGGGTTCAGGTTATGAAATGATTTTTTCATTAATCTACTCATATTATCTTTCAAAGAAAGGAAATAAGAAATTAATTGTATTGATTGATGAACCTGAACTCCATCTTCATCCAAAATTGCAATCAGATTTTATTGAACTACTGTTGGAGTTTTCCAAAGACTCACAGATAATCCTTACAACTCATTCTCCATTATTCATAAAACAAGCAATGAACAATAACAATGTTAAAGTCAAAATTTTGACAAAAACAGAAAACTCCGTTATTGTCGCTAATCCTGAATTAGCAGTTTTGCCTTACGTATCAGCCAATGAAGTTAATTACGTTGCTTTCAAACTTGCTACTGAAGAATATCACAATGAGCTGTATGAAAGGCTTTTTGGGTTAAAAGCGACAAGTAATAACATTAAAGAATTTGACGTTTCCTTTTTCCAAGTAGAAAAAAATGAACCAAAAAACTCTCCTTGGAAAGGTTACCCAAATGAAGTTTCAATTCATACTTTTTTGAGAAATCAAATTCATCATCAGGCACAAAACGGTAAAGCTGAATATGAAAATTTAAAATCTTCTATTGAAAAAATGCGAGAATACTTAATAGAATTAAATTATTGAACTAAATGAACCTCACCGAAGAAAAATTAGAAAAATCGGTTACCGAGTTGTTGGGGCAAGAAAGATTTCCGAAAGATTAAGAATAGTGATGAACGATAAACCCAAATATAATCCAAATATCCACCATCGCCGATCTATCCGATTAAAAGGATATGATTATTCGCAGGCGGGTTTGTATTTTATTACGATATGTTGTCACAATAGAATTTGCCGTTTTGGTGCTGTGGTTGACGGGAAAATGATATTGAATGATGCTGGAAGGATAGCAGATTCTTGTTGGTTGGAAATACCTAAACATTTTCCGAATGCGGTATTGCATGAATATATTATAATGCCAAATCATGTGCATGGGATTATTGAATTAACGGATTCAACCATGGATGTTCAAACCGTAGGGGTGGGAAATAATACCGTAGGGGTGGGAAATAATAATGTACGGGTGGGAAATAATAATGTACGGGTGGGAAATAATAATGTACGGATGGGAAATAATAATGTACGGGTTGAAAATAATAATGTACGGGTGGAAAATTTTCAACCCGTACAAAACAAATTTCAAAAAATGATTCCGCGTTCAATTGGTTCAATTGTCAAAGGATATAAAATTGGCGTTACAAAACGGTTGCGTACCGTTGGGGTTGAAAATAATAATGTACGGGTGGGAAATAATAATGTTGGGGTTGAAAATAATAATGTACGGGTTGAAAATAATACCGTACGGGTGGGAAATAATAATGTAGGGGTTGAAAATAATAATGTAGGGGTGGGAAATAATACCGTAGGGGTTGAAAATAATAATGTACGGGTTGAAAATTTTCAACCCCTACAACCGAATTATCATCAACCCGTACAACCGAATTATCATCAACCCGTACCGGATCGTCATCAACCCGTACAACAGATTTGGCAACGCAATTATTATGAACATATCATTCGCAATGAACAATCGTATCTGCGGATTGCGGAATATATTATCAACAATCCTACACAATGGAAGGAAGATTCCTATTATATAGTATGAAATTCACAGAAGAACAATTAGAAAAGGCATATATCGAGTTGATGGAACAACAGGGCTATCGCCATTATCTGGGAGAGAATATAGCTCGCCATCATGAGGACGTGATTATCGAAGAAGATATACGTCATTTTCTTGCTCGCCATTATGCCTCACAAAATATCACCGAAAAAGAAATAAGCACAATTATTTTGCAATTGCGTACTTTGTCCTCGATGGATCTTTATACATCCAATATGACATTTATGCGTATGATTGCCGATGGATTTATATTGCAACGCGAAGACCGCACACAAAAGGATATCCATATCGAATTACTTGATTATGCGGGCTTAGAGCATCATCGCTATATTGCCGATACCGTCCCCATACGCATAGCCGCCGAACCGCAGAGTGGATATTCCGCCCCGCAAAACGATAAGAATATCTATAAATTTGTGACACAATTGGAAATTGAAGGTGACAATAAACGCATACCCGACGGCATTGTGTATATTAATGGTTTGCCTTTACTTGTTTTTGAATTTAAAAGTGTTATTCGCGAGAATACAGACATTTTCGAGGCATATACACAATTGACCACGCGGTACAGACGCGATATTCCGTCCTTATTTATTTATAATTGTTTTTGTATTATCAGTGATGGCATTAATACGAAAGCGGGTTCATTTTTTGCTCCGTATGAATATTATTATGCATGGCGGCGTATAGCAGTTTCGGAAAAGACGCAACCATTAACGGAGACGGATATTGTTGATTTGTCAAAATTCAGTCGTGAGGATGCGCAAGGCATACAGAGTATGTTTACCTTAGTGCAGGGTATGTTGCACAAAGACCGATTGCGCGATATAATCCGCAATTTTATATTTATGCCCGATACGGGCAACAAAGAACAAAAGATAGTGTGCCGTTATCCACAATACTATGCCGCACGAGCATTATATACCAGCATCACGAAAGCCCGTAAACCACGTGGCAATGGTAAAGGCGGTACATATTTCGGTGCCACGGGATGCGGAAAAAGTTATACTATGTTGTTTTTGACTCGATTATTGATGCGCAGTGAGCATTTTGCCAGCCCGACTATTGTGCTGATTACCGACCGCACCGATCTTGATGCGCAATTATCGGAACAATTTGTGGAAGCAAAGCAATATATAGGCGATCATACGATAGTGAGTGTGGAAAGCAGGGCGCATTTGCGTTCATTATTGCAGGGCAGACAAAGCGGCGGAGTTTTTTTAACGACCATTCATAAATTTACGGAAGATACGCAAGTGCTGACCGAGCGGAATAATGTGATTTGTATTTCCGATGAGGCACATCGCAGCCAAATTCATCTTGACCAAAAAGTGACGATTACAAAAGAAGGCGTCCGTAAGCGTTATGGTTTTGCCAAACATTTGCATACATCATTGCCAAATGCGGTATATGTCGGATTTACGGGAACGCCTATTGATGCCACACTGGATGTATTCGGTAAGGTGGTGGATGCCTATACGATGACGGAATCGGTTTTTGATGAAATTACGGTGCATATTGTCTATGAGGGCAGAGCCGCCAAAGTGGGATTAAAAAATGAAGAATTGGCAAAAATTGAACGTTATTATGAAGAAGCCGCCGCAATGGGCGCGAACGATATTCACATAGAACAAAGTAAAGCACAAACAGCAAATATGTATGCTATTCTCGGCGATCCGAAACGCTTACAAGCCATAGCAGAAGATTTTATTGCGCATTATGAGGCGCGAGTGGAAGAAGGTGCAACCGCCGCGGGTAAAGCAATATTTGTGAGCAGCAGCCGCGAGATTGCTTATGAATTATATAAGAAAATACTGATATTACGACCGGAATGGAGTGAAAAGCTCTTTGCATCAACTCATAGCCCTGATGATACGAAAGAACAACCGATAGAACGCATAAAATTAGTGATGACGCGCTCGAAGGATGATCCGGCAGAGCTGTACCAATTACTTGGCACGAATGAATACAGAAAAGAATTAGATCGCCATTTCAAAAATGAATATTCCAATTTCAAAATTGCGATTGTGGTGGATATGTGGCTGACGGGTTTCGATGTCCCATTTCTTGATACTATTTATATTGACAAGCCGATACAGCGGCATAATTTAATTCAGACAATATCGCGGGTTAATCGTAAGTTTTCGGGTAAACATAAAGGTTTGGTTGTTGATTATATCGGTATAAAACAACAAATGAATCTTGCATTGAAGCAATATAATGAAACAGATAAAGATAATTTTGAGCAGATAGAGCAATCAATCATTGTTCTGCGCGATTATTTGGATTTGCTTGCTAATGAGATGCACACATTCGATGCGAAAAAATATTTTGTTGGTCGTCCATTGGAACAATTACATACACTCAATCGGGCAGCGGAATTTGTATTGAGCGGCGAAGAGAAAAAAAATCGTTTCATTGGCTTAGTTCTGCGATTAAAAGCGGCATACGATATATGCGTGGGGAGTGATGCTATCACGGTAAAAGAGCGTGACTATGTTCATTTTTATCTTGCCATACGCAGTATTATCGTCAAATTAACCGGAGGAACAGCACCCGATACGGAACAAATGAACAAACGTGTGCGCGAGATGATAAAAAATGCTCTGGAAAGTCAAGGTGTGGAACAATTATTCCGTTTTGGCGATAAGAATGACGGCAATATCAATTTATTCGATAAAGAATATTTGGAACAATTAAAAAAGATAAAATTACCAAATACGAAAATTCAATTATTGCAGCAATTATTATCGCAAGTTATCCAAGAGATAAAGAAAATTAATAAAATCCAAGGTATAGACTTTACAAAACGTATGGAAACGGTTGTTGAGCGTTACAATACCCGTGAAACTAATGATATATTCAGAAGTGAGCTATATGAGGAAATAGCGGAAGAATTGACGAATTTACTGTGGGAAGCGCATGAAGAATTTTTCAGTGGCAATGATTTGGGAATAGAAGTAGAAGAAAAAGCATTCTATGATATTTTATTTGCCTTGTGCATAAAATATGGCTTTGTCTATCCGGAAGAAAAGATGATAGAATTGGCGAGAGCAGTGAAACTCTTGGTTGATACACAGAGTCGTTTCCCCGATTGGAATAAACGGGAGGATATAAAAGCATCACTCAAGGTGGATTTAATATTATTGCTTGATGAGTATGGCTTTCCTCCGGTAGAGATAGATGAAGTATATAATGAAATATTTGAACAAGCAGAAAACTTCAAGAAGAACCGCCCTTCATAATAATGAATTTCATCGCCTTCCCCGCGGGGAAGGACGGGATGGGGCAAAAAACAAACATCATAATTCTATAAACCTATCATCCCGACGGGATTGAATTTCATCCCATCCATGGGAGGCTTGTCCGCAGGACGGGGTGGATGAATATATTGATTGAAATTTGCCCCTCTTTTTTTCTCCCCGTCGGGGAGAATTTTATTATGCCTTCCCCGCGGGGAAGGACGGGATGGGGCAAAAAAACGAACATCATAATTCTATAAACCTGTCATCCCTTCGGGATTGAATTTCAAAAATTCCCCTCGTTGAGGGGAATTTTTCGATTGTTTGTATGTTTATTTATGGATTAAACATTTTTTACCGTTTCACAACCTTAAATCCTATTGAGCGACCATATCCCTGCATTATGGCAAGATTAATCCATGATAAAGCAAAACATTCCAATAATTCCACTTTATCGCCTTTACCAAAATCATAACATTGCTCAAAGCCTGCATCCTTTGCTAACTGTGTTGCCACAGCTTTGGCTGCATCGCTGTCACCCGCCATAAACATATCAAGAGTCACGGTGTCATAGCGCGGATTACTCATATTTTCAAAACCCGTAGAATTAAAGCATTTCACTATTGCCGCTTCCGTTTTTGCCGCCAAACAATGATACACCGTACTATAGGGTTCCGGCTTCTGACGCACTGCATTCGTTGCATCAATGCAATATTTCCCACTCAAATTGCCACTTTGCTCAATAATATCGAAAATTGCCGTCGGCGGCGTTGCTATGAGTATAGTCTCAGCTTGGGCAATCGCTTCCGCAACCGATACCGCCTTCGTATTGGGATTATGCAATAAATCCATGCCCTTGAATTGCTCGGTATTCTGAACACCAAGAAAAATGGTGTGACCTGCTTTAGCCCATGACGTCGCAAGCGCACCGCCAACATTTCCTGTACCAATAATTGCAATATTCATACTATGCCTTTCTTTTTGCAAGATAACAGTAATAGTGAAAATACTGTGTCTTGAATAAATAATTGTAAAAAAATGATATAACTATGTCGCCATTATCCATTAACAATAGCGAACCGCCTCAGCCCGAGCGTTTTTTCCGCCTATCCGGCATAAAATACCATATCGGTATAAAGGCAAAAATAACAAATGAAAGAAAAACAGAAATATATGCTAAGGGAATGGATAAAAAATAGAACAGCGATGCGAGTGCATTCGTGCGATGAATATGCGGACTATAGGGCAAGAGCTTTGCATGAATTTCCACATAACGCCGCAATAGTAAAAACACCAAAGCATTGAGAAACATGACAATGCCGTAAAACATCACCGCCGGATACATTGTCGGATGCTGTGCCATAAATGCCGTCGGCAAAGGAATAAGCGACATCGTAAATAATAAAGCCATATTATACCAAATAAGCGCACTGTCCGTATGGGGAATTTTATCAAAAAGTGCGTGATGATTCAACCACATAATAGCAATCACAAGAAAACTCAGCGTATAGGACAATAACTTCGGTAAAAGAGAAAGGGCAATATCACGCAATGCCGTAGCAGCAAAAGGCTCGGGAATATCCTGAATTTTTAAATCAAATACCATAATGGTGATAATAATGGCAATGACTCCATCGCTGAATGCTTCTATACGATTTTTTGCCAACATACTCAATAGATAAATCCATGATGCGGCACGGTAGTGCGGGTGATTGTGTCGCCAAGCATTTCCTTCATATCACATTCAATGGTATGGCAAAGTGATGTCATTGGCACATCGGTAATAGTATTTTCAAAAGGATTTTCATTGACCTCACCAACTTTACTCATCACACCAAACACAAATGATATAAGAATACTGATTGGTACCATAAGAAATGGCATATCCATTTTTGTAAAATCACCGATAAGAGTCAATGGCAATAATACCATAAATACCAATAAAAATAATCGCGTAAAAAAATGATACTGACGCAATAGAGGCGTATATTTAATTCTTTCGCATGAACCTTGCGCAACCACAATACCCGCTATTGCCGGTTCAATACTTATCATATCAAAAGCCCCGAGATATTCCGTTCTTATACCTTCTTTTATTTTTTCCCCTTGTTTTTGTAGAATATAATTCGGTTTATTTGTTTTGTGTAAAAGTTCACGATATTCTTGTTCGGGGAGAAATGCGGAAACTTCATTCCATGAATCTTGCTGCCGTAAATGTAAACGTAGAGCATGGGCAAAAGCAATTTGACGTACTATCACTTCACGTGTATAATCATCGCATTGTTGTTGAGATATTTTCCCGATGGCAACAGCATTCGCCGTATTAGCAATAACTTGTCTTGCAATAATGCGGCTATTATTGACAATAGTGCCCCATTGTGTGCGTGCTTCCCACCAACGGCTGTAAGCAGTATTATTACGAAAAGCAATAAAAATTGCAAGCGCACTGCCAACAATAGCGGTTAATGAAAAAGGTAAAGCCACTATGCCCGACGCATTATTCTGCGACAAAAAATAGACCGCAAGAGAAACTACCGTCGAAACGAAAAGCTCAACACGCATATAACGCATGACGGCAATGGGATTAAACACTGTACGTACTATCATGAGAGTAAAGGTTTTACATCATAAATTTCACGAATTTTCATAAATTCTTTTTCCATTGATAAACCTAAATCACGTAATTTTCCTGTACGTACATCAAAAATCCATCCATGCACTTTAGGAAATCCTGTTTTATACCATGATTTTTGGACATGATCAATTTTAATAATATTCATACATTGCTCATAGACATTTAATTCCACCAATCGGTCGAAACGCTGTTTTTCATCGGCAATGCTTTGCAATTCTTCATAATGCAATCGTCGCACATCACGCAATGTCTGCAACCAATTATTTAATTGCCCCATATCGCTCGGATGTAATGCTGCTTTCACACCACCACATTCATAATGACCGCACACAATAATATGCTGCACTTTCAAATATTCAACAGCATATTGAATGACGGCATTACTATTACAATCCGTCGGTATCACCTGATTGGCAATATTACGATGGACAAATATTTCTCCGGGCTTCAATCCCATTAAATCTTCGGCAGTCACACGGCTGTCAGAACATCCAATATAGAGAAACTCTGGTTTTTGTCCATGTGCCAATTCTTCAAAATACTGTGGATTATTCGCAACTTTATCGGCAATCCATTGTTCATTATTCTTAAAAATCGCCTCAAAATTCATAAGATAATCGCAGAGAAATTAAAAATCATATCGTATAAAAAGACCAATATTTTCGGTGCTGCTCATAGCAGAGAAATCTTTACCAATTTGTTGTAAATCTACCATAATACCTCCGGCAATGGCATTATAGCGTAGTCCCAACCGCAAACGCTGCACAGCATTGAGAATATCAGTCTTTGGATTATATACGGGGAATAATTCACATTGGCTGAATATTTTCCATTTATCCATAAGCTGCGGCTGATAACGAAGCAGTACAAACATATCAATGCCGCCTTTTTCTTGTATATCCGCAACAAGCCATCCGAAAATTAATGTATTTTCTGTGCTGTGTACATATTGCACACCTGCTTTTGCAATAACCCCTGCATTAAGAAATGAAGCGACACTTACAATGCCTATACCATTCGAAAAATTATAGGAAATTGCATTTGTCGAACCGAATAAAGTCGGCGATTTTATATAGTCACTATTCGCTCTGTTACGACTAAAAAATAACCAAGGACTATTGTTACCATCCTCATAGCGAATAAATTTATACCACATGAGATCAATGCCATAACGCTCATCGCCGGCATATACTTCCGTTGCTTGCGCTCTTGCCATACTCTGAGCGCAAAGTATGGCAAGAATAATCCACAATATATTAGCGATCAAGTGATAAAAGACCGATTTTATTTCCTTCGGAATCAATAATAATGGACGCATACCCAAATTTTCCAAGATTAATTTCGGGAACGATAACTTTTCCACCCGCAGACTCGACTTTTCCGACGGCATCCGATAATGCACCGAAAGCATGAAGGTATAATACTCCCCCATCTGTTGTTGGCTTTAAATCAGGACGCACGACAATAGAACCACCGACAGCTTCACCCGTGGCAAATGGAACATTAAATAAAATCAAATCGCCGGAACCAAAAGTCCCTTTACGTACATTGCCATTGAGCACTGTTGAATAAAACGCAAAAGCACGCTCCAAATCCAGCGCGGGAATTTCAAACCATTGTATTGCATTCATAGTGATTATTTCTGTAATGATTGTACTAATAATTCTGCCGCAGCAGCACCTGAATTTTGCTGTTGTCCCGTAATTAAATTCCCATCTTGAATTGCATACGAAGAAAATGGTGCCGCCGTTTTAAATATCGTACCTTCAATTTTTTTTGCTTCCGTTTCAATGCGATAGGGTTGAATTTTCATACCTACTGCCTGATCGGCAAATTCTTCTTCGGCATCGGCAAAACCTGTCCATGTTTTTCCTTTGACTAATAATTCACCATCGGATGTTTTTGCATCCAATAATAATGTAGTGGAATGGCATACCGCAGCTGATGGTTTGCCATTTTCATAAAAAGCAACAAATAATTTTTCCAAATCATTATTGCCTCTAAAAGTGTACATAGGACCTTGCCCACCGACCAAAAAGATTGCATCATAGTCTTGTGGATTGACCTCCGTTACTTTTTTTGTATTTGCAATCATTTCTTGAAACCACGTTTGCTGCATATAGCCCAAAGAAATAATATCATGCGCCGAATAACCGCTGGCATCGGTGGGATTGGAATAACTGTCCATCATTAATGCGCCACCTTCCGTAGAAACAAGCTCCACATCATAGCCGGCTTCTTGAAAAACACGTAAGGGATGAGTTAATTCAGCAGCCCAGAAACCTATGGGCCACCCTGTCTGTGGGCTCACACTTGGCGAGCTGGCTACCATGAGGATTTTTCCTTTTGTCGGCGCACCGTGAAAATGCACATAGGATTGAACTTCTTTTATCATGAGAGACTCCGTGAAAATTATGGTAAATATTATGTTGCAAAATTGCTGATAGTTACTATCTTTGCAAAGAGTGTAACCAAAAAGTGCGATACATACTTTTTGGAAAGTATCATAAAAATGAAAGAGTTATAGTAATGCCTGACTTTATCTACAATGGCAAAGTGTATTATAATCCCGTGCAATTGGTCATGGAACAAATCGGCGGTGTCTGGAAAGCCCCTATTCTTTGGCGTTTAAAAGATAAAGTGATGCGCTATGGGGAATTGCGGAAGGATATAAAACATATCTCCGACAAAATGCTGACTCAACAGCTCCGTGAACTTGAACAAGATGGGTATATACAAAGAACGGTGTATGCGGTTATTCCACCCAAAACCGAATATACTCTCACCGAGCAAGGAAAAGATATTATCGAACTCATTACCATTATTCGTAATTATGGATTAAAAATGATAGAAAAACAAAAAATTGAACATACTCAGGAAAAAAATCCGCAATAATTATACTCAATCGGAACATTATTCTTGGGTTCAGATTGCTTGTTTCATTATATATGAAAGCATCATCAATATAATGCTACAATCGCTTATAGCAGTAACCCTTGTACAACTCATCAGTCATTGTGTAGAAGAATATACAACGTGAAGAATTATCGTTTGGATGGATAAGCAAAGTTTTGTAGTTTTGGGGAAAGGAAGGACGCAAAGCATCATTTTAAACAATCAATAGAGCAAGGATAAAATGTTAAGACAAGAATTACAATCATATTTTGACAGAGTTTATCCTTATTCCAAAATAGACACGGAATACACGCTCGATGGACAAGTTTATATTAGATTTGAACTTGGTGAAGGTAAAGACAATGGGACTATCGAAAGAATAAATCAGTCGACAGATAGGGCATTGACAATTTTCAACGAAACATTTACTGAACCGACACACGACATTTTCATTCTTATTTATGAATACCAAGGCGAAAATATTTTCAACGCCTCAAACGACTATTTACACAAACAATTTCCGACTGACAGGTTCAAGAAATTTTACAATCAATTGGAGACAGTAAATACTCGCTACATCACGACAGACGATAACGGGAATGATGTTTTAGAAAAAGATGAAGTCAGAATAATAATTGGAAAACTACCCGTTAAAGACATTAATGTAAAAAATATTCTGAATGGAATTGCAAATACAGAAATGGGGTTTAAGCCGGGTATAGACCAAAGAATTTTCTTTTTCGACCCATCAACCGACAAAGCCTTTCACATGTACGACGACAGGGGATGTGATGTTTGGAGCGACACTGCAGACAAAATTCGCGACATTTACATAAAAAGAAATGACTGGATTGTTGAATATCACAGACAAAAAATTGAAGAATACTTTAAATAATAACAAGAAGCACCGACTAACAGCAGTTCCCCTTGTACTACTCATCTGTTAGCTTATAGAACAAAGATCGGTCTTCAGAAACAAACGTGAACAACTATGTTTGGATGGAAAGCCAAAGTTTAGTAAGTTTGGGGAAAGGAAGGACGTTTTGCGTCAATATGTTACGTATTAGAGGTTACAATGCAGTAAACTTCAAGTACGGGCACAAAATACTTGACACTCGTTCACCAAGAGAAATTTTAGAATATGAAGACTAAACAAATAAAAAATGGGAAGACAATTCTTACAGACCTTCGTGACATCAGAGACAAAATTAGCGAAGAATTACAAGGTAAGACAACAGAACAAATTGTTGAATATTTAAAGAAGAAAAAAACACTGCATCCAACATCGGTTTGGGAATAGTAAATTCAATAGTAGTAATTTTTTTTAAATGTCCATCATCGTTAATACGTAAACAGTTGAGGTAATTATAGTGAAAGGAACAACAATAATACTAATGTTTGGAATTCTTAGTTGTCAACCATTCGATAGCCAAGATAATTCTACCCAAAAAAATAATTACGCGGAATCAATCACGATAAAAGCTATTCCTGTTAAAGATAGCACTCGAAATATAATATCTATAGATACACTAGAGTTAAAGAGTTTTTGGACTAATTGTATTTTACCAATAATAAATTCTGACGAAAAAAAACTCAAACAAATCATTCATTTTCCTCTGGGCGGAGAGTGGGGATATATAGTAGGATTAAAGAAACCACATATATTGTGGACTGAAAGAGATTTTTACGACAATTTGGATAAACTATTTTATCCTGAACTCATAGACAGCCTGAAGACAAAGACTTTTGAGGATGTCGAAGTGTATAATCATACCGATGAGTTAACCGAACTACTGGTTGGAGTTGGATTTGAAACTTGGATAGATGGCTTCAAAGATGAGTCTGCCGTAATTCTTAGATTTAAACAAATCAATGGGAAATGGAAACTTTACGTATTTCAATTAGCTGGATGATGATAAATCCTCTTAACAACGCTTCCCCCAAATGTGCGACTTCGTGCTTCTATGACAGTTTTGTAATACGGAAATTTCAGTTCTCAGCATCAACATCTGTGGTAAAAATCCGCCTTCTGCAAGCTGCAAAACGATGTGCGTAATCATAGAACGACACCAACAATTAAATATGACCGAACAAAAAAACATATTCCTTGACAAAGATTTAAGATGTGGTGGCTTCTATGAACTTTCTATTCAAGTTTGCCCAAGTATAGAAAACAACCCAATAAAACTTTACACTGACTTTATTTGGACACTGAACAATGTTTCGGGACCTTTTGACGAAGGCTTTAAGACAATACAGGCAGACATTGAAAATATTCAACACCGTGGACTTATTAGTCTTGACAATTATGTCATTCCTTTTATGACTTACAATATACGAGAAGACGAGCCTATCGAAACTGGATTCAATTGGTTTGACATTTGCTTTTACACGGCAGCAATTGAAAAGGTATTTGGAGCTGAGTATCAAACTTGGTCAGAAAATCCCAAAGTACCGAAACAGTTAACCGACTTTTTCACAAGTATATTGAAAGCCTTGTATAAAATTTACCCTTTTGAACTTGCGATGTTAGACTTTGAAGTTTCCGGACAATATTACTTTGAAGATTTAATGAAACCGACTAACACTTGGGCTTATTCTGCGTTTTTCGTGGGACAGACTAAATATGACTTAGTCGCAGTTGAAAACAGAAAATTTGTAAAGACCATTGAAGAACTATAATGGAAACGAAGACTAAACAAACGGAAAAAAGTTTAACGCAATCACAACTATGCTTGAAATTCGAGACAAAATAAGTCTTGAAATAATGAATATGACTTATGAAGAAGAACGACCCTATTTGGACAAACTTCTTGTACAAGGACAAACCAAAGCAAAGTAATACACTTCTGCCAATGGTCTTTATGCGTAGATGTATGACGCTAATACAGAACCAAGAGTTTGATGTATTTGGTACAAGATACATCATAAGGTTTGGACATTCAAGAAAAATTTCTTAATTTTGTTGCGTATTTAACAGTTATGGCAAAAACATTTAAATTTGAAGATTCATTTGGACGTATTCTTGGAGTTGCTCATACTTCTATGTTTAGATATTTGAGCAAATTAATGAAAGACCAAGAACTACCTATAACACCTGAACAATTCAGTGTGTTAAGTCATTTATGGCAAAAGGACGGTTTACAACAAAGCGAATTGGCGATATGCACTAACCGAAATAGAGCAAATGTGACGCGGATCATTGACATCTTGGAAAGAGAAGGTATCGTAGAACGCAGAGATGATGAAAGTGATAGAAGAGTGTTTAGAATTTATCTGACTGACAAAGGAAAATCTCTTAGAGAAGTTACGGCGAGATGTGCCGAACAAACAATCAATGACTCACTTAAGGGTTTGACAAAAGAAGAAATAGATACTTGTGTAAAGGTCTTACTACAAGTAAAAAGCAATGTTGGCTAAAAAATTTTATCCACATTGTTGCGTATTTAACAATTAACAATTTAACATTAATACCATGACAACAAAAACAACAAACATCATCAACTGGAGCTTAGCAGGAGTCGTCGGCTTCATTTTTATTAGTAGCGCCATGAGCAAATTTTTTGGCGGCGAAGAAACTTTACAAATGGCGAAAGGAATTGGACTAAGTGCAGAATCTTTTCAAGTCATTGGCATAGTAGAATTTGTGAGCGTGATGCTTTTTTTAGTGCCACGAACAGGAATAATTGGAACACTCTTATTAGCTGCATACATGGGTGGCGCAATAGCAATACATATATCACATGGTCAATCAATAATTGCACCCGCTATCATTGAAGCTATAATTTGGATAGCGGCTTTAGTACGATTCCCCGAATTGAAACATCGCATTTTACATTCAAACAAATAAGATATACCGATGAATAGGCGAAATTTTGTCTTAAAATCATTACTTACTGTGGGAAGTCTCATCCCATTTCGTAAAATATTTTTATCAACAACTTCATATCAAAAGACAATGAACAAAAAAATCTCAAAAAAACATGATCTCAAGTTTAAGCAAGCATTTCCCGGTTTAATGGGCGTTGATATTATGGCACATGCCTTTCCTATTGAACCCTTTTTAGTATTTACCGAATTTCGAATGACAAGACCTGTTTTTGGTCCACATCCTCATGCAGGAATTTCTGTGATGACCTATATGTTACCAGATAGTAAAGAGAGCTTTATCAATCGAGATAGTCAAGGTGATTTCAGCTATATAGAGCCGGGCGGAATGCATATTATGCAAGCGGGAAGTGGTATGCACCATGATGAATTTCCTAAAGTTACAGGTAATGAGTCACATGGATTTCAAATATGGATAAATCATGCAGATAAAAATAGATTTGTTGAACCAAAATCAATGCATGCAAGTGCTCATGAAGTTCCCGAAAAAATAACAGATGATTATAAAGTTAGAATTGTGCATGGTGAATTTGAAGAAATGACAACACATTACAAAATGGTTACTGCTGTAAATTTGTTTCACATCTTTTTACAACCCAATAAATCTATTTCTTTGGATGCCATGCCAATGGCATTTGTTTACGGACTTAATGGTAAAGGACAAAGCGAAGGAGAAACTATTCAAGCCCAAACTTTAGTACATTATTCCTTAGAGGGAAATAAAGTAACTATCAATGCTTCAGACGAAGGGCTGGAATGTATGTTCGCAACCGGAACACCACACAATGAAGCAATTACCTATGGCGGTCCATTTGTTATGACAACTGCTGAGCAAATGGCAGAAACACAACGCCGTTTTTCGAAGGGTGAAATGGGAAAATTAGAACCATACAAAGGATAAATTAAAGTAATAACTCAAAGTATGAGAAAATAATGTTCAATAATAACAACAATTCATCAATCATCAAAGGACATCACATGTGGATTATTATGATTATAATCATTGTGGGCATCGGAATTTTAAGTAGAACCGGCTTTGAAATTCGCGACGATATTGAAATTAATGCATCAACAGATAAAGTCTGGGAAACAATTATTGATTTTGAAAATTACAAAAATTGGAATTCGCAATTGATGTACATAGGTGGTAAGGTAGAGCCAAATGGAAAACTTCATTTAAAACTTGCTGTATCAGGATCCGATCCCTATGAATTTAAGCCAAATATTTCATATTGGCAAGAAAGAAAGACATTTGCTTGGATTGAAAAAACGGGGTTACCACGAATTTTTGACGGAGAACACTTTTTTGAACTCAATGATCTTGGAAATGGTAGAACACTTCTTACAAACAGAGAAGAATATCGAGGAGTTTTATCACAACTGTTTCGACAATTGCCGATGATGAAAACAGCACCCGAAGGATTTAAAAAAATGAACCTTGAGCTTAAACATTATATTGAGTCACAGAATTAAACCCAAATTTAGATAAGTATAGAGATTCCATGATTGACTTTTTTATTGGAAAGGATTAGAAATACTGTAAACTCCAAAAATAACTTTGTTTCCATTTTATAAGTGGAATATAATTCACTGAATAATGAAAGCACAGTGTATTACATGAGAGCTTGAACTTTTCTCGACATAGCGCAAACAACCCATCTGTTTTTTGTCATCATAGCACTATTATCTCACTCTGAGAAGTGTCACTACGTCAGCACTTTCCCCTCCTCTTTCATATCTTTTGGATAGGTAGCCAATTTTTTGTAGTTTTGAAGAAATAACAAACGAAACAAGAATTAGTGGTAAGTATAATATAATTGAACAATGGAACCAAGAATACAGACATTATCAGAAAAAAAATTGGTCGGACAAAGTCTTGCAATGTCACTTGCTGACTATAAAGTTGGAGAGCTTTGGAGAAGTTTTATGCCAAGAAAAAAAGAAATAACAAATATCTTGACAAATGACCTTATTTCCTTAGCAATTTACGAATCAACATATTTTGCAGACTTCAAACCGACAAACGAATTTGAACGTTGGGCGGCAGTTGAGGTTGCGGACTTTGATAATGTGCCAAATGAAATGGAAACTATTCTTTTACAAAGCGGGCTTTATGCGGTTTTTGATTACAAAGGTTTAAATACGGATAAGTCAATTTTTCAATACATTTTTGGGACATGGTTACCAAGTTCGGACTACATATTGGACGATAGACCGCACTTTGAGGTATTGGGCGAAAAATACAAAAACAATGACCCGACATCAGAAGAAGAAATTTGGATACCGATAAGACCAAAGAGCATTCCTAAAACAAAAAATATTTCATAGATAAGCCCTCATAACTTAGCATCTTTCTATTCATCGTAGTAGTTCCGTAGCAACAGATGGAGCAATGCAAATAAACATTACATTTAGTATCACACGAAGGTAATGCTATTGCAAAATCTCAATATGTCTGATCATTGTTGTACTCTCTGTTTTCAAACGCAATATATACTTCCCTGCCCCAAATTTTCGGGCATCGGCATAATGCACATACGTACCGGCAGCATGAAGTATATTATCGAAAAAGTGCACAACGACTCTTCCCTCAATATCAATCAAATCTAATGATGCTCTTGTCGATTCGGCAAGACCATACTCAATCTTGAAGTTATCCTTCACCGGATTAGGATTACTTATCAGCTTTTGGCTCTCCCCTGTGGGTATAAACAATCTGGTGCTACCCTCTTTGCATACATTAACAATCGCAATGGAGCCATCTTGCGTTCTTGTTTCTTTGACATTGGTTGTTGTATCGGTCCACGCAAACGAAATAAGTTTGATAGGAGAAGTTTCTGCTGTACCCAACGTTGCAATTGCATTGATTACGGCTAATGTATCCGATACTCCACGTTCACCCTCAATAAAGATTCTACATATGTCTTCTTGCGGCGATTCGCAGAGTAAGCCCGGGTGATTTAGGAATAATACGGTCGAATTACACTCAATTTGTGCTCTAAATTTTCTGGGTGTACGTTCAGTAAAGTTTTCACTCTGTTGTATGGACAAACACACTGTAACATTTTCACCAACTTTGGCTTGTATTGAATTTACTGCAATTGTTGCTCTCACTGTATCTGGAATATCAATATTTTTGATTCCCTCACCTTTGAGCTGAATACTAATTTCTCTATTATCCGTTAGATTTTTTAGTAGTACCGTGTCAATGTAAATTTTCTCTTCTTTTGGAACAAAATCAACTAATATCGAGTATGACGCCCCAGATTGCAGCATCATGTCGGTAACTTCGTTAAGAGAAAAAATCTGGGGATTGACTCTCTTATGAGAAAGTGAAAAATTTACAACCTCATATCCAAGATTCGTTACATTACATGATCCCTGAACTTTTTCACCTAAAGGAACCTTACCGAAATCAACAACTATTTTATCAACACGCAAATATTCATCATTATTGATACCTTCCCCAAAAAGAATAATCGAATATTTTATACCTTGTAGTGTATTTTCAATTTCGATACTTCCATTTGTTCTCCCTAATTCTTTCGGTGTAAATCGTACACGCAATTCTAGTCTTTTTGACGGTAAAAGAATTAGACGGGATTGATTAGGTTCAAAATTAAAATCTGTTGTATTGGGACCTACATTACTCAGAGTTATTTCTATAGGGTCTTTACCAATATTGCTAATATAAACCGAAGTATCGCGAACATCACCAAGTGTGACTTTACCGAAATCAATAGCATTATGACTTATATCTAACACTCCTGCAATTCCTTCTCCTGAAATATCATACAGTAGTGTATCTGATTGTGTTAATATATATATTGTTGCACTATGTGTACCTATAAATGAAGGTGTAAATCTTATCTCAAAATCCATACTATCATTTGGATTAATACTTGTCGGTAACTTTGGTGACACGTAGGTAAATGCATTTGCATCTTTACCAAAGAAAACAATATTATCAATACGTACAGGTAATGTGGAAGTATTAACTAAAGCGGCGACAACAATGCTGTCTTTTGATTTACCGAATAAGCACTGCTTCATATCAATGGAGCGACCTTCTACTGTCGGAATATCTATCGTAAATACGGAATCGGACATATCGGTCTGAATTGGCTTACCTATAGAAAGATTGTCATCAACAAACCATGTTCTTACCGTATTATCAGCAGATGCAGAAAGTAGTCGTCGGTGATCCTTACTCCACTCAATATGAGTGATTTTTGCTTGATGCCCTACAAATGTACGTAAGGAGGATCCGGTTTTTACATCATATATTTTTATGGTTTGGTCTTCGCTCGAGGTTGCAACACGGTTTCCTTTGGGATTCCATTCTATTTGATTTACATCATAATTATGACCGGTGAGTACAAATGAAAGATTTCCTGTTTCCGCATTCCATAGACGTGCAGTACGGTCAGAGCACGCGGTGGCGACCGACTTTCCATCAGGACTCCATGATATATAACGAACTTCCCCTGTATGTCCCGTAAGAGAATGTATCTTACTACCTGTATTTACGTCCCAAATATCCGCCGATCTGTTATAGGCAGACGTTGCAATTTTACGTGCGTCCGGACTCCACGCAGCAGTTATAACCCATGAATTGTGATCAAGATTACGTACCATAACTCCAACGACTACATCCCAAATTTTTGCAGAATAATCCCAACTTGAAGACACTAAACGTCTTCCGTCAGGACTAAAATGGACAGAAGTAATTTGCGCTGTATGTCCATTGAGTGTGTGGATAAGCGCTCCCGTGTTCGCATCCCAAATTCTGATGGTTTTATCACCACCACAACTGGCAAATCGGTTTCCATCAGGACTCCAATCCACAGATCCTATCCATGAAGTATGTCCAATATATTCTACCAGCAACTTTCCGGTTTTGGGGTCCCAAAGTTTAACCAGATTATCGTCTCCTGCACTGAGAATACTTGAACCGTTGGGACTCCATTTCAAGATTGACACAGAAGCTCCATGTGCTAATATTGTACGGATAGCTTGTCCTTTTGCAGCATCCCAAATAATAATAGAACCCTCAGACCCGCAACTTGCAATATATGAGCCATCGGGACTCCATGTTGCATAGTTGACAGAACCGGTATGTGCTGCAAGTGTTAACTCCGTAGTCCCGATATCATTGATTTTATCAGCTATATGTTGTACTCGAATTTTACATTGTTCGCTTTTAATTTTGGGCATGTTTTTCCAAGTATGTTGAAGTCCCGAACTTGACCCGCTGACTTCAGACCAAGAAAGCCCATTATCCGTTGATACATCAATATGAACTATATCATTGGGTGAAATACCGTTCCATTGAATTTTAGGATTACTCCCCACGCCAATTATCTCGCCGCCATTTGGTGCAACTACACGCAGATTCGGATCGGTAATTGTATTGCCCGCAATGCCCCCCATACAACTAAAATATAATGGACATACATCTGTTTGTACTTCGCATACACTATAATGAAATGCGGCATCGGGGGGAGTAAAGCGCACAGTAATCGTTCTTGTTTCGTTTTTTTTAATCGTGAATGGAAATCCCACATCATGTAAAGAAAATATTTGCTGATTGGATAATGAAATTCCGGAAACTACATAATCAGTGTTATATGCCGTTAATGAGAGAGAAAGATCATAACTTCCCCCGGGAATTTGTTCCCCAAAAGAGACAATCTTCGGAAAAAAATTCATTGTTGCAAGTGAAGTAATAGGTGGCTCATATTCAGCTGTATCGTGGACATTACCTTTTGAACAGATAATTTTTGCTACATCACGATTGCAGAAGTAGCCGCTTGTCCATGTAATTTCACATGGTTCATCTCCATATGCTAAGTCACGCAACAATAATGCTGCAGATTGAGCTTTTTCGGGAGAAGTAATTTCCTCTATGTAATGACCACCTGTTTTGATACAGATATCTCGTAATGTACGTGCCAATGCTGAATTATCTCTGTAAGCATTTGAGTATTCAAGAACAATAAATCGAATCTTATAATACGAACATGTATCAAGTATTTTGTTGACAACATCTAAGGGTATATCTTGGGCAAAAGCATCAGTAAAAACTACAACACTACGATTAAATATACCTTTTTTGGCAATTGTTACCGCGCCTGCTAATTGATGCAGTAATTGTGCAGTATAATTATCTGAACCTTTGGCATTTATCAAGGAAATACTTCGTTGTATTTTATCAATGTTTGGCGTAAAATCTTGTAACAATAAAGGCACATCATTACATGTTTGGACAGCCAGCTCAGTATTCTGTTGTAGAACAACCTGTAACATAGTCAACGCGGTTAACTTAGCCAACTCAATCGGTGAAGTAACCATGGAATTTTTCATTGTCATGGAGCCGGACACATCAAAACTCATTGCTACCGAGCATGTTGATTTTTCCGACGGAGCAGGACATTGAACATCAGTAACAGCTCTTGGAATTCCATTCTCAGTCACTTTTATATCACTCTTTTGTAATGTTTCCCGATTATTATTTCTATCAAAAGCAAGAACTTTTGCTTTTATGACAGGGAAATTTTTTGTATCAATATCATACAAAGAAAGATTTTGACCTTGACACATTGAAAGTGTGAAAAAGACAACAATTATTGAGAGAAGATAATGGAATAGTATTTTCATAATTTATTCATTTATGGGTGTTTCAATAATAACATCTACAGTGCGTGTGTATAACCGTCCTTCAGGCAAGCTGGGATCATAAGTTGTCGAGTTGCCATTTGCTTCAATCATTGGACTATTTTCCGGAATACCCAATGCCCTTGCCGTTGTTTTTGCTCTTTTTTCTGCAAGTACTTTATTTAGTGCAGGATCACCCGATTGATCGGTAAAACCAATAATTTTAACAGTAGAATTGGGTTGAATCATTTTTTTTATCATTCCAATAATCGGTTTGTTGTTTTCATTAATATCAGTAGAGCGGATATCAAATAAAATAAGACCAAACCTGTTAATCTCTTTATCAGCAATTTTTTCCACACGCTTTTCATGTACAGTTTTATATTCAACACGGATAGAGCGCTGTGAGGTATCACGTTTTCCAAGTTCATCTTTGACTATCAATCGGTATTGAATAGGGCTATTTGTAAGCGGCTTTTCTTTTTTTAATGAAGCTATATCCCATTGAATGGATGTTGGTACATCATTTGTCCCTTCATAATGTTCCAGTATGGTAGTGCTTTGCATAATATCTAAGCTCCACTCGCTGATTGGATTGTCATGCTCGACATTCATAATAAAACGAGCTGAAGGTGGGTTGGAAACCCGAACGGTATCACTTGAGGAAAAAGGTAATAGTAATGATTGGGTTGTACTGGATATTTCAACACGACGATTCTCTGCTGCTCCTATAGAAGTCAATTTATTTGCACTTTTTTCGGGTAAATTTCTTGCAATGATTTGTATGCGACCGTTAGGTATTGTCCATACATCCATAAGATATTTCTTTACAGATTCTGCTCTACGCCTCGATAATGATATATTATTTTCTTCAATGCCAGCATCTGTATTACATCCGGTCAATGTTAAATTAATTGTTGGATTCTGCCTCATACGTAACCCCACAATATTTAACAGATGATAATACGTTTTTAAACGATCTGAACTTTTGATGCCTTCAATACTGAATTTTTCAACCTCACTGTTTGTCAGTGCAACAAATCTGCTTGGTATAACATCTTCTCCTTCTTCAAAGAAAACATAATTGAGAAATGGATTCATAAAATAGGTTGAGTATTCATCAATCCTAAAAACAATATTATCCTCTACCATGCCTTTAGTATCAATACCAAACGCTTTAACATCAACGTCTAATCGCTCCGGTTTTGCAATTTTATTTGTATCTGTTCTACGAATCGTACTGAATGTAATTATTTCTGTATCATTTTCATATTCATTTTCTACCATCTCTTTTGTTACGAGTTCTTTGCCTTGAAAAAACCCCGCAAAACGTGACGGTACTTTCACTTCTATTGTATCAATAATTGTTTTTTGCTCTTCGCGGCGAATTGGCTCTTTATATGGTCTGGGTGACCAAAAGAATGTTGCACCAAATCGCAACTGCTGTACAGACCAATCTATAGTATTCACTATGCCGATAAGTGGGTAATGATACACAATTTCCGGACTGAGATACAATGTACCGCGTTTATTGAGCCGAAGATTATAAGAAACACCGCCAAGCATACCCAAAGAAAAATCGCGTGCTAAGGGTATGGGGCTATTACTAACTTCATTTTGGGAACGTTGTCCGTTTGAAAATGTACCTGAGGAGGGTTCAACAATAACTTCTTTTTGTGAAAATAATGCACGGGTTCTGTATCCCACACTAAACCCACCATTAACTCTAAATCTATCAAAAAGATAATATCCCAAAAATGGTTCGAACGTAATACCGGAGATTTTGGTATCAATACTATGATTAAATATACCGTTTACATTCCCTGCAAGTACTATATTTTCATCTCTGCTTAAAAGGCCGTTTTGTTCAGTGAATGTACCACGAAAAGTTAATCGAAACAGTTCTGTTAAGGGCATGTCATAAACAAGACCCACGGTAATACCGTTTCCTGTGCCATTTTCAAAACGCGGACAACAATTCGGTACAGTAGGAAAAGCACGAAAATCAGCCGTATGTATGTTCACATTCATTGCAGAATTAAGCCCATACATCACTCTTTGTTGGGCAGATAACGGAGGTAATACTATGAGAAATATAAAACTTAGAATTATATAGTTGCGCATATCGTGTGGTTTTACCTTAAAAATTCTACGCAATATACGCACAATAAGATAAATTGGAAACTATCTACAAATAGATTCTTTGTAATATTTTCCTAAAGTATAAGGGTAAAATATACGAATGTTTGTATGAAGTTCATCAAGAGTAAAACGCGGGTACTTGGTATCAAAAACAAGTTATTGCACAGATTTTTTTGGGGAGGTAATTAACATGAGGATACATACGATTCCCGCCACAGCCGACATAAAGCCGACATACTGATAATTTTGCAGGGCACCGGTGGGTGATTTTATGACAATTTGTCCGGCAATAAATGAAGCAATACCACTTGCCATTTGCATCACCGAAGAATTGATACTCATGAAAGTACCGCGTCGTTCGGGCGAAACCACTGTGCTTGCGATTGCCATTGCGGTAATCTGCTTCCATTAGTTGCTATAATGACAAGAACTGTTAACAAATTTCTTACAATTGAACGAGAGTATAATTTACTTCCCACTCTATCAATGAGAGTAAATTTTTTGTATTTTTGCCCTTATCTTGTACATTGTGACGGGCTGTAGGGTTCATTCAAGTGATTATTACTTCATCACGCTTTTGTAGTTTTGCAATAAGCACAAAGTTTCAGCGCAATAGAGAGTGATATTAAAACTAGTGCTTCTATTCACATTGAGTTCTTGGCTTACAGTTAATGCTCTTTGCCAAGAGGCGAAGCGTTAACGGTAAGTGCCGAAAAAACGGTATCAACATTGACATTTCTTAAAAATGATTATATATTTGCATTATAGTGGAGAAGAAGAAGAATGACATTCAGACAAGTTTGCAAAGTAAGCAACAATCAAATCATTGTTAATTTGCCACCGGACTTTCTTGATAAAAAACAAGTGACGGTAATTATTGATGATGTTATTGATACCAAAGCACATAAATTGGAGCAACTTAAAGCAGCTCTTAACGACCCGTTATTTATAGCAGATATAAAAGAAATACAAAATGACTTTGACTCTATAGACCATGAAAATATATGATAGTAAAGAAGTGGAATATTTATAGAGCAAATCTAGACCCTGTTATTGGTTCAGAACAAGGGAAATCAAGACCTGTGGTTGTTATAAGCGAAGACGAAATTAATGATTTACTTAATACGGTAAACATTATTCCTATTACGTCTAGAAAAGAAGGAAGAAGAATTTATCCAAATGAAGTTTTAATTCCTGCTAACAACTTCGGACTTTCTAATGAATCTATTATTTTATGTCATCAAATAAGAACAATTGATAAAAAGCGAATTTCTCAAGCATACGGACATATAAGTGATACAAATATTCACACTGAGATAATTGAAGCTCTATGTTTTCAAATTGGCATTGATTTGGCAAATAGTACCAACAGATAACACTGGTAACTCTTGGATAACCCATTAGTCTTTTTTTAAACGCGGAGTACTGAACCATAGCAAAGAATATTGTACATTATGACGAGCTGTATGTTTCATTCAAGTGATTATTACTTCATCACGCTTTTGTATTTTTGCAATGGGCACAGGGTTTCGGCGCAATAGAGAGTGATATTAAAACTTGTGCTTCTATTCACATTGAGTTCTTGGCTGACAGTTTAATGCTCTTTGACAAGAGGCGAAGCGGTTATTCGTGAGAAATTAGCAAATTTGTAAAAATTCAAAAACGAAGATGAAACAATAGACCCATTAATAAAAATGGCAATATTGCAAATGACAGTAAAGGTAAACCTACTATGATTTTTGATAAAATTGTGAACGACTAATATGACATTACTAGATATTCAACAACAATTTAATGAAAACTTTAATATTAAAGATATTAAAGTCGAAGCTGAAAATGGTTTAAAAACATATTTGGATAATCATATATTTCTCAGAGAAGAGTTTGGCGATGATATTGATGTCAAGAACTTACGTGCTGAATACTGCAACTTCCAAATTTTCATAAACACTGTTAGTGCTATTCCTTTTTTTCGAGTAAGATACAACATCTACTTAAAAGATGAAAGTTTGCCAAAATTTTGGTATGCAATGGAGTTTGACTCATTGGGAGAGATACAAGATGATTACTTTGATTTAATTTAATAAAACTAGCACTGTCCTCAACCTTATATTTGCGAAAAAGACGGCTATACCGTTTGAGGGAACAGAAGATACTTATAAATCATTGTTAAAACAACTCAACGATTAAATTATGACTTTATTAGAAGAATGTATAAATGTTCTTGAAGGTTGCAAGCTACTAACAAGTGAAAAATCAGAATCAGTTACACACGATTTTGAAAACACGTTCCCATTTACTCAATATGGTCGAATTGCTTGGGATGATCTATCAATTAAAAGAGTTGTAAGTAATGTCCAATCTATACTATTAGATGAAGTAATTCATCCGAATGATGAAGTATATATTATTTGGGATGAGCTGTCTTTACCCATTGTAGCTACTAATATTTATAACATCATAAAGTATATTGATGATGTTACAGCGGTTAGTTTCGATACTTGGATATATTGTCAATCGAAAAAATATGTAATTGAATTTTATCATGAAGGGAACGTTACTATTGGACAAATAAAAAATAGTATTATATAGCTCTAAA
>ERZ761602.2736-NODE-2736-length-26629-cov-4.406186_pt1 | contig 26629 bp, 18 predicted proteins | sample MGYA00512165_ERZ761602 | MGnify/ENA primary metagenome ERZ761602 (study PRJEB28899, sample SAMN02445085) | bioreactor sludge metagenome | biome: EBPR sludge; isolation source: Thorneside wastewater treatment plant | place: Australia: Brisbane, Thorneside...
CCGTGGAAACACTGTGGTCGTCCACCGACCCGAACCCAGGCGCTCGTCCCACGAGCCCGCCGCGAACTCTAGAATGTCGGCGCCCTGCGGTCCGGACGAGGGGGTCGAGCGAAGCGGGTAGCGCCCGGCGTGGACGTTGTACAGGTCGGACAATACGTCCATCCCCGTCACGACGGTGCCGAGCCCACTCACGGCCCGGCCTTCTCCGACAACCAGGAACAAGCTGGTGTTCGGGGACGAGTCGGTCAGAGACATCCTCGTCCAACTCGTGGAAAGTGACTCCACGAACCAACGCTCACCAGCAGAGGTGGTTCGATTGAACGTCCCCTGAAAAGCGGTCGGAGACGCGGCTCGAACCCACATTGAGGCAGTGTAGGGTTCGCCGATTCCTCCCACCCCATCCCAGAAAGGGCAGTACGCGCTGGCGGCCCCGGTGGCGGGGAGCGTGCATCGCAACACACCCAGGGTTCCGTCGGGGGCTGGCTCCGCGACGCGACTCGCGACGGGCATCGACCCTGCGCGCGCCCAACTAGCATCGAGTGCATCACGTGGCGCTTCGACGAGCTGGCTCCACGCGCGCTCGAACGATGCGAGAGGTTCCGTCGAGCCGGACACGTCCTCCCTAGCCAGCAGGTCGGCTGGAACCAGGACCAAGCTGCCCCCACGAACGACGAAGGTCGCGGTCGACCTGGAGAATTCTCCATCGTCGAAGCGCAGCAACGGTCCTTCGGGCGGAATCCGACACCCATTGCTCGGGACGGCGTCGCAGCCTTCCGAGCAGATCCGTCGCTCACTCCACACGCCGGCAGCGCAGATCAGCTCGATCCCTCCGACGCAGTCGAGACTCGCGTCCTCGCACACAGGAGCGTCGGGGGCGGTGGGGGCGTCGCTCGGTGCGTCTGGGATGTCGACATCCCGACCCCCGCCGTCCAATACCTCCGCATCGACCTGCTCACCCAAGCCGCTGCGGTCGACCGCGCACGCCGCGATGAGCACCAGAAGCGAAGCCACGCGCATGCGCCCAGGTTACTCGCCCGCAGCTGCGCGGCCAAGACTCACCGGAAGACCCTGTAAGAACGCCTCGAGCCCCCGTCGGTACTGTCGTTTTCCAGCGCGCGTGAGATGCACTCCATCGCGAAACGACTCGTCGTCGCTCGGCACCCAGATCTCGCTCGACCGCACGCAGTGCGTCCTCGAACGACCCTGGGCCGTCGTCGTGCACGTCGTCTGCCACAACCGTCCCCACGAACCTTCCCATGCCGCAGCGATCGTCGGGGGACGCGGCGCTTCGACGAAGTGGAGGGCGAAGCCCGTTTGCTCGGAGAGGTCACCCAGCGCGTATCGGTAGACCGCGCTCTCCCGCGCAAGCGCCGGTTCGGAACGCGCGGAGAGCAGGGCGTCGATCGCGGCCGCGTTCGCGGCTGTCGCATCCCGCTCCTCCGTCACTGCCAGCTGGGCGACTCGTTCCTCGAGCGGCCTACGCAGTGCTCCGGATCGCCACGCAGACGGAGGCGACAAGATGCGGGACCATCGCGCGACAGCCATTGCGTCGGCGAGCTCCGTCCGCGAGGGAAGTCGCCGACGTAAATCCGCTTCTTCGTGTCGCCGATAGAAGATCGAGGTGAAGTACAGCTCGGATCGCGGCCCTCGAAGGTCCTCTGCCAAGCTGCTCGGGTGCTCGATCAGCACGACGTGTTGGGGGCGGCACCCACGATCGATGACCCGAGTCACCAGAAAGAAGTTCCCCGCCGTCCCAATCGCCGCGTTCGATGTCCCGTCGAACCACCGTGGGTCCGGCGCCAAGACGCCGAAGGTTACCGAATCGGACAACACGAGGACCGGTGGGCACGTATGCGCGTCAGGCAGAGACGCGAAAATGTCGTCGACTTCGTGTCGTCCTTGGTCCTCGGGCGTCCGAGAGAACAGCACCTCGAAGCCGAGCACCCCTATCAACAAGGCGAGAGTCGCCACTCGCGCGGTGGACTCAAAACTGGAAGTAGATGAACTCATCGGTACCGAACCGGCCCATGGTTCCTATCGCCACGTAGAGCACCAACAGGACTGCCACCTGCGTGGGCACGCTCCAACGCAGCGTCGGCAACTCCAACTCTGGCGCGGTGCGCTCATGAACGACGTCCCAAACGAGAACGACGACGGATCCCACCATCGCGAGGACGAGCGCAGCAACACTGACGCTGCTTAGCGCACCCAGGCCCGCGAGCGGAGCATCGAGCGTCGGACGACTCCACGCACCGATCTGCGAGATGGATTCCGCACGGAACAGCAACCACCCGTACGCGATGAGCGACAGGAACACGACGCGCCCGAGCCATGTGCGTGCCCAACGTCCAAGCTCACGATCCGATAGAACACTAGGAGCGCACCGTGGAACACACCCCAGAGCACGAAGTTCCACGCTGCACCGTGCCAAAGGCCTCCCAAGACCATGGTCCACATCAAGTTTCGGTGGGTCGCAGGCGCTGAGCCGCGATTTCCCCCCAGAGGGATGTAGAGGTAATCACGGAGCCACGTGGAGAGCGTGATGTGCCATCGCCTCCAGAACTCCGAGGGATCGCGTGCGAAGTACGGTCGCTCGAAGTTGATCGGGAACTCGTACCCGAGCATCTTCGCGAGACCTCTCGCGATGTCGGAGTATCCAGAAAAGTCGCAGTAGATCTGCATCGAGAACGCGAGCACGGCGACGACTCGCAGCACCACCCCAACGGACTCGGCCGCGAAGAGCGCGTCCACTGCGGGGGCGGCGTTGTCGGCTACGACGCACTTCTTGAAGAGTCCCCAAATCACCAACTGCAGACCCACGGATTGCTGCAACCAGCCCAGCATGGGTGCTCGTTTGGTTTGCTCCAGAAACTCCGATGCACGAACGATCGGTCCCGCCACCAGCTGAGGGAAGAAGCCGACGTAGAGCGCAAAGTCGAGCAGGCTGCGCTCGACGGGAATTCGGCGACGGAAGACATCGATGGAGTAGGAGAGCGTCTGAAACGTATAAAAGGAGATACCGACGGGAAGCACCACCTCCATCGTCGGCCCCCAGCTCCCACCCACACCGAAACCGCTCAACAGTTCTTTCGCCGAATCGACGAAGAAGCCGAAGTACTTGAAGAACGCGAGCGTTCCGAGGTTCGCGACGAGCGACACGATGAGAATGCCTCGGCGCGCTCGATCCGATTCGGTTCGAGCGAAACCAAGTCCGCATAGCCAGTCGATGACCGTCGAACCGCCGAGAAGAACGAGAAAGCGTGCGTCCCAGTAGCCGTAGAAGAACGCGCTCGCGGCGAGAATCAGGAGCTTCCTCGCCGTCGGCCAGCGTCGTGTCGCCGCAGCGGCAGCCCACACCACGGCGAAGAACCAGAGAAAGTGGATCGAATTGAAGAGCATCCTCGATGCTCAGAACACGCGTTCCGGCACGAAGAGGATGTCGCCTCCGCGGAGCTCCACGTCGCGCTCGCGGCCCTCACTGATGCGTCGCATGGGGAGGGGAAACCGCTCGACCTCTTCGCCGTTTCGGCGGGTGAGGACAGTGTCGTTCTGGCTGGCGAGGGCCGTGAATCCTCCGGCCATCGAAATCGCCTGCGCCGCCGTCATGCCAGGCACGACCGGGAACGTGCCTGGGCGGGCTACGGCCCCCATCACGCTGACGCGGAGCGAGTTGCTCTCCGCCACGAAGACCGTGACCTGAGGGTCGACGAGGATTTCCGCACGCTGGAGCCCATCGCGAATCGCCGCCGCCACGTCCCGCGAGCTCAGCGACGCCACCTCGATCCGGCCCAGGAACGGAAAGTCGATCGTGCCGTCGTTCTCGACGCGGTACTGCGCGCTCAACGACTCGTCGCCGTAGACGCGAACCTCGAACACGTCACCCGGACCGAGCCCCGCAGGCGGGGCGGTCGAGGAGTAGACTTCGGGAGAGACCGGACGAGGCTGCGGACAGGCGGCGATGAGCCCGAGGCTCAGTAGAAGACGCGCACGCCAAGCCATGCTTCGAACTTGTTGAAGCCCGCCGGCTCGAGCACGGGACCCATGCCAGCATCGGTCTGGTACTCGAAATCGGTGAAGTCGCCCGTGTACCCAAGCGTGGCATTGAGCGCCAGCCAGTCGGTGAAGCGATACTCACCGAAGAGCTGTGCGACGACCATGATGTCCTTGCGCCCACCGAGCGACATTCCCGCTGGGTCGACCACGTCACCGAAGTCGAGGCGGCCTGCCCAGAAGCTCGCGGCCAGCAGGAACGAGCGTCCCAGCAACCACTGGAAGTCCATGTAACCGCGGTCTTGGACGCGGTAGAGGCCGACGACCGAGCCCTGCATGTCGCGGTCGTACCCGAAGCCGAGCGTGACGGTCGGGGTCAGGCGAAGCTTGAGTCCGACGAGCGCCAACACCGAGTCGAAGTCGCTGAAGCGTGCGTCTTTCACGAACGCAGCCATGTAGCCAACCGCCGCAGTGATGGAGAGCTTCGGAGTGACGACACCGTTCAAACCGACTCGCGTGCGAAGCTGCCAGTTGTCCACGAGGGTGAGCGCACCGCCGCTGTTGGGAAACGTCGTGTAATCGGCGTTCGCATCCCAGAAGAGCGACGTGTTCGGCAGAAAGCGGTAGTGGGTCTCTGCGTTGATCTGGTGAATGAAACGATTCGCGTACTCGAAGTCGTTCGACTCGAAGAACGCGAGGCGCATCGCGTAACCCATGCTCGTCTTCACGACTCCACCGCGCGTGCGGCCGTGAAGTGTGAGACCAGCAACGTTGCCGAGCATCCCGTGATTGATTCGCCGAGAGTCGACCCGATTCGCGAACGGTCGAACGGTGCGGGAGAGACGATCGAAGATCGTCGCACCGAACCGTCCTTCAGGGTTGATGTCGAGTTCGACGTGGCCGTTCACGGCGACGTTGTGTGGAACCTCGTCGGAGAGGAAGAAGTAGACCTCACTGGAAACGCCAGCTTCGAGATCGAACATCCGACGAGACGAGTCGTCGGCGCGACCCTCCCCCTCCTCGAGACGCTCGCCTGACAGTGTCGTCAGATACACGTGCGGCGAGACTCGGAAAATGACGGAGTCTTCGCGCGGCTGAAACGAACCTGCGTCTCGGTAGAAGACGTTGCTGTCGTAGCCAGCCTCGAGGCCGACGCCAGGGTGAAGCTCGAAGTTGCCGAGGCGGAAGCCGGGGCCCTGGGCTCGAGAGCGATCTTCGAGCCAACCCGGTCCTTGCGCCGACGCAGTCAAGGGAGCCAGCAAGCAAGCCCCAGCCACGGCCGCGAGGGCGACGAAAGTAGTACGCGTCATCATATGCGACGTGCGATTCGAGGAAATCAGATGGCCCCGGAGGCGGGCGGCGGGATGAACGGGATGACGATCTCCACCGGATCGGGGAGCACCGTCGGGTCATCGTCCGGATTGTTCGGATCAATCTCGGTGATGACGCGCGTGCTTCCCGTCTCGAAGATGTCCTGCCCGATGCACTGTGCCGCCTCGCGGTCGAGGACCACGAACTTCTGGCCGAGCACGGCGATGACGGTGAACTCGTGGTTGCGTCGGCTCGCGTCTTGCGCGGCGATCGCGTCCTGGAGGTTGGTGAGGCGAAGCTCCACGGTGCGGAGGTTGGCATTCACCTGGGTGAGCTTGTCGTTGACGCAGGTGACTCGAATGATGTCGCGCTCTTGGCGCGCCTCGTCGAGCATCACGGAGACGCGGCGGCTCAGATCCGTGCCGCGCTGCTGGACCTGCTGCGCCTCTTGGAGCTGCTGCTCGGGCGTGAGGTTGGCGCGACGCTGGACGTCGAGCTCACCTTCCGCAGGCGACGTTTGCTCGGTCGGAGCGGGCTCGTCGGTCTGTGCGACCGCGAAACCAAGGCCTCCCGTCGCGAGCGCAAATGCGACCGCGAGGGCCTTGAACGAGCGTGTGCTGGCGCGAAGCCTCGACATGCGGATCCCCTCCGAGTGCGGCGAGTATACCGGCCCCCCCTACCGTGTCAACGACGGAGATTGGCCGAAATCCTCGCAAAATCAGGATACTGCGGTCCGTTGCGGCTGCCGGTTCGAGCATTCACGAGGCGAGGTCCCAGGGCGGGCCCTCGATCGTCGACTCGCGGTCGCAGCGCTAGACCTTCGTGCGTCGCCTTCGCGATTCTCAGGTCACGGCGCTCCCGCGACGCGGCGGACCCTTCGGGTGTCGCCCGAGGTCAGCGGCGATCCGTCTCATGGTCGGACGACCGCCCTCCTCCACGCACCCGCTCGCACTCCTTGGCTGCCCACCCGAAACCTACGCCGTCCGCCGGGAGCGAATCAGGTCTCCGATGGCTCCAACGAAGAAACGCCCCGGTCTCCCAGGGCGTTTCTTTCGTGATTCGCTCGCTCTCCTGCGTCAGTTCTGTGGCGCGAACACGAACGGGTAGCTGAAGCGGACGCTGCCGCCTTCGGGACCCGGGTTGAAGCGGAAGCGGCTCACGGTGTCGACGACGCAGGCCGCGACGGCCGGGCTTCCGGTGGTGTTCTCGCTGGCGCGGCTGCCGGTGACGTTGCCGCGTTCTTCGATGGTGAACTCGACCGTGACCTTGCCGGCGAGGGTCGGGTTGCGGCGGAGCTCGGTCTCGTAGCAGCGTCGGATTGCGGTGAGGCGGGCGCGGATCTGGCGGACGACGAGGTTGGCGTCGAAGTCACCCGAGCCGCCGATGTCGCCGCCGCCTTCGAGGTTGATGCGACCGCTGACGCGGCGCTCTTCGGGGCCGGCGCCTTCGCCGATGCTCATGCCACCGCCGCCGGTGCCCATGTTGAGCTGGCCGAGGTCGCCGCCTTCGCCGGAGCCGGTGCCGCCGCCGCTTCCCGCGCGGAGGGTGCCGCTGCCGGAGCTGGTCGCGACGCCGACGCCGCTGGACGCGGCGAGGATGTCTTCGGCGCTGCCGGTCGCTGCGCCACCTGCGAGGACGTCCGCGAGCGCGCCGCCGCTGCTGCTGAGGGCGCCGAGGATGAGGGCTTCGGCCGCGGCCGCCGCTTCTTCCGCGATGCGGGCGCGCGCTTCGGCGCTGGTCGACGGATCACCCGCGCCGCTGTTGGCGCCGCTCGACGCGCTGGAGTTGCTGTTCGAGGGGCGCTGCGTGCTCGCCGTCTCGGTCGCGTCTTCTTCCGGCTCGTCGGTGGGCTCGTCGGTCTCGACGGGCTCTTCGGGCTCGGGAGGCGGCGCGGGCTCTTGGAAGATCATGCGCGCGATGCTCTCGGGGAGCGCCGCGATGCCTTGCTGGATCGGCCAATCCGCGTTCTCGAGGTAGATGACGAAGCCGAAGAACGTCATGTAGCTGAACACGACGAACGCGGTGAAGAGCCAGTCGATGCCGGCCACGAATCCGCCGCGCGCGGCCGCCGGGAGCTGGGGGCGCGGGGTGACGGGCGGGGGCACCACGAACTGGAAGAGGAGCGTGGTGTTGCCGACGACGATCTTCCCGCGGGAGTTGTCGTTGAGCTTGACCTGCCAGTGGGAGCCCGCGTTGCGCGCGCCGCCCGAGCTACGGAGCTGATCGAGCTGCTGGACGCCGCCGGGCAGACCGACGCGGCCGCTCATGTCGTCGGTGAAGTTGAGGATGTAGTCCTCGCCGACGAGCTGGAAGAGGTCGAAGCGCGCGGGGAGGTTCGGCGAGGAGAGGATGAAGTGATTGCTCTCCTTCGTGCCGATGGAGATCGTCTCGCGCTTCCGGAGGATGCGCTCTTCGATGATCTTCCCGTCCTGGATGAGGCCGATGCGGAGGACCTTCGGGCCTCCGGGGGGCTTCACGGCCACGGCGTTCATCGCCATGGTCATCGCGCCGGGGCGCTTGCCCCCACCCTGCTGCCCTTGTTGCGGTCCCTGCGGTTGCTGAGCCATCGGTTTCCTCGATCGGCATGACGTCGGATCGGACGGACGTCTTGGGAATGACGCCCTAGACCACGACGCGAGCCGAAAGTTCTCTCGCGGGTCGGCGGGACGGTACCACCGCGTAGCCGCGGTCGTCCACCGTCACTGCTGGGACTGCAGGACGGTCTTCACGCCGTTGGTCACGCGGTCGACGACCTTGGAGGCGAGCTCGACCTCTTGGGTGTAGCGATAGACGCCGGCTTGGATCGCGAGGAGCTGCTCGGGGGGGAGATCGCCTCGGCGGGCGCCGGCGATCACGGCGTCAATCTCGCGGCGGCCGGCGTCGAGGCGGCGGGCGGCGTCGCCGAGGATCTCGGCGAAGCGGGACTCGGAGCGGGGAGCGGGCGGCGTCGCGGGGGTGGAGGTTTCGGAGGAAGCGCCCTCGGTGAGGAGGAGCACGCGCGGGACGATGGGGTTCGGCATGGGGCCCCTCTCGACCGGCGCTTCGCGCGGTTGCGTGTCGATCGAAGAAGGCGACGATCTGTGACTGGGTGGGCGCTCGTGACTCTTTTTCGAGTCACCATACCCCTCCGCGGACACGCAGCGGCTCTTTCACTCGTGATTTCGCGCTTGGAGCACGTGACCGGGCTCCCGGGGCGCTCTTGACCCCCCCGTCCCCGGGCGGTACGAAGCGGCGCGCTCGGCCGGCTCTCCGGTCGGGCGATCGAAGTCTCTCGGCGGTCGTGCGGATGGCGGTCGTCGGGGGCGGTGGGCGTCCGGTCCAAGCTCGTTCCGAAGCACTTCTTTCCAGAGCGAGGTCCGGAGCACGTCCGCCACGGAGCACGCGGGTTCATCCCGCAACAACCGCGAAGTCACCCGTCTGAGAGGGAGGGCCTCATGGCCACGAAGATCGGAATCAACGGTTTTGGTCGCATCGGTCGCTGCGTCGCGCGTGCGATTCTCGCCGACCCCAAGAGCGAGCTGGAGATCGTCGGCATCAACGATCTCACCGACGACGAGACCCTCGCGCACCTGCTGGAGTTCGACTCCGTCCACCGCCGCTTCTCGCAGTCGGTGAAGGCCGTACAGGGCGGGCTGAAGATCGGCGATCGCACGATCGCGACGAGCGCGGAGCGCGATCCGAAGAAGCTCCCGTGGAAGGAGCTCGGGGCGGAGATCGTGCTGGAGTGCACGGGCATCTTCCGCGGCAAGTCGACCGCGATCGCGCACGTCGAGGCGGGCGCCAAGCGCGTGATCATCAGCGCGCCGGGCAAGGACGACGTCGACGGCACGTTCTGCGTCGGCATCAACACCGATCAGTACGATCCGGCCAAGCACGTGGTCGTGTCGAACGCGAGCTGCACCACGAACTGCCTCGCGCCGGTCGCGAAGGTGGTGCACGAGAAGCTCGGCATCGTGAAGGGCAACATGCTCACGGTGCACTCGTACACGAACGACCAGCGCATCCTCGATCTGCCGCACGACGATCTGCGTCGCGCGCGCGCGGCGGCGCTCTCGATGATCCCGACCTCGACGGGCGCAGCGAAGGCGATCGGCCTCGTGCTCCCGGAGCTCAAGGGCAAGCTCGACGGCACGTCGATCCGCGTCCCGACGCCGACGGTCTCGATCGTGTGCTTGAGCGCGGTGGTGTCGCGCAACACGAGCAAGGACGAGATCAACGGCTTCCTCCGCGAGGCCGCGAACGGTCCGCTGAAGGGCATCCTCGCGGTCGAGGATCGTGAGCTCGTGAGCACCGACTTCATCGGCGATCCGCACAGCTCGATCGTCGACGCCGCGCAGACGCAGGTGATCGGCGGCGACCTCATCGAGGTGCAGTCCTGGTACGACAACGAGTGGGGCTTCTCCCAGCGCATGGTCGACCTCGCGACGCTCATGGGGCGCAAGGGCTGAAGTCATGGCGATCCGATCGCTGAAGGAGCTCGCGCTCGGCGGGCGTCGCGTCTTCTGCCGCGTCGACTTCAACGTGCCGCTCGACGGCACGACGGTCACCGACGACACGCGCATCCGCGAGTCGTTGCCGACGATCGAGCACATCCTCGCGGAGGGCGGTCGTCTGGTGCTCGCGTCGCACCTCGGTCGTCCGAAGGGCAAGCGCGTGCCGGAGATGAGCCTGGAGCCGGCGGCGCAGCGCTTGGCCGAGCTCCTCGGCATCGGAGAGGTCGTGCTCACCGACGACTGCATCGGCGACGGTGCGCGGAAGGTGGTCGGTGATCTGCGCGACGGTCAGGTCGCGCTGCTGGAGAACCTCCGGTACCACGACGAAGAAGAGAAGAACGACGAGGCGTTCGCGCGTGAGCTGGCGAAGCTCTGCGACGTGTACGTCAACGACGCGTTCGGCTCGTCGCACCGCGCGCACGCGTCGGTGGCGGGGCTGCCGAAGCTGATCGGCGAGAAAGGCGCGGGCTTCTTGCTCGACAAGGAGCTCGCGGCGCTCGACAAGCTGCGCACCGAGCCGGCGAAGCCCTACGTGGCGGTGCTGGGCGGCGCGAAGGTGAGCGACAAGATCGGTGTGATCGAGGCGCTGCTGACGAAGGTCGACGTGCTCGTGATCGGCGGCGCGATGGCCAACACGTTCCTCGCCGCGCAGGGGCACTCGATGGGCAAGAGCCTCGTCGAGGAGGACAAGCTGCCGCTCGCGCGCGCGGTGCTGCAGAAGGCGGACGCTCGCGGCGTGCAGCTCCTGCTGCCGACGGATCTGCGCGTGGGCACGGGCTTGAAGGACACCGTGGCGGTGGACTCGGGGCTCGACGTGGACGCGACGTCGATGGCGCTCGACGTGGGCGCGGAGACCGCGAGCCGCTACGCGGAGGTGGTGCGCAAGGCGGGCGCGGTGTTCTGGAACGGTCCGATGGGGCTCTTCGAGAACCCGGCGTTCGCGGCGGGAACGCTGGCGGTCGCCGAGGCGATGGCGGCGTGCCCGGGCTTCACCGTGGTGGGTGGCGGCGACAGCGTCGCGGCGATCCAGCAGGCGGGGCTCGCGAGCAAATACGACCACGTGTCGACCGGTGGTGGCGCGAGCCTCGAGTACCTCGAGGGCAAGAAGCTGCCGGGCGTCGAGGCGCTGCGATGAGCCGGACGCCGCTCGTCGCGGGCAACTGGAAGCTGCACAAGACCGTCGCCGAGTCGCTCGCGCTGGTGAAGGCGCTGCGCGATGCGGTCGACGGTGCTGTCGGGTCCGCGGGGTCAGCCGCGGACGGTCTGAGCGGCGTCGAGGTGGCGATCGCGCCGGTGGCGACGTCGCTGCATCCGGTGGCGGGCGCGCTCGCGGGATCGAAGATCGCGCTCGCGGCGCAGAACACACACTTCGAGAGCAAGGGTGCGTTCACGGGCGAGCTCTCGCCGGCGCTCTTGGCGGACGTGGGCTGCACGTACGTGATCGTCGGGCACTCGGAGCGGCGGCAGTACTTCGGCGAGACCGACGAGGGCGTGCGCAAGAAGACGCGCGCGCTCCAGGCGGCGGGGCTCGTGCCGATCGTGTGCATCGGCGAGACGCTGCAGCAGCGCGAAGAGGGGGCGACCCTCGGCGTGGTGTTGGGGCAGCTCGACGCCGCGCTGGCCGGGAACGATCCGAGCCGCGTGGTGATCGCGTACGAGCCGGTGTGGGCGATCGGGACCGGGAAGACCGCGTCGCCGGCGGACGCGCAGGAGGTGCACGCGGCGCTGCGGGCTCGGCTCGTGAGCAGCTTCGGGGCGAGCGTCGCGGAGCGCGTGCGCTTGCTCTACGGCGGCTCGGTGAAGCCGGACAACGCGGCGGAGCTCTCGGCGCAGGCGGACATCGACGGATCGCTCGTGGGCGGCGCGTCGCTCGACGCAGCGTCGTTCGCGGCGATCGTGCGGGCTACGGTCGCTTGAGCGAGAGGTCGACGCGGCGTGGGCTGGGAAGCTCGCGCCGCGTCGAACGTTCTGGGCGGCGAGCGTTCGGGTGGTGCGGCCGGTAGCGCGTGCGGGTTGAAAACCGTCGCGAGACCTGCCACCACACGCTGCTCGGAGAGGCGCCCTCCCCGTTTCTTTGGGATTCTCTCGGATTCTTCAGGTTCTTCGGGCTCCTCGAGAGCCTTTCGACTCGCGGCGTCGCACTCGACGATCGCATCAAGCCCGCGCCGAGGCGCGGTGGAGCCAGTCGGCCGTGTTCACCTTCCTCAGCATCCTCTACGTCATCATCTGTCTCTTCCTCATCCTCGTCGTGCTGCTGCAGACCGGTAAGGGCGGCGGCATGGGCGCCCTCGGTGGCGGCATGGGCGGCGCGGGACAGCAGGTCTTCGGCGGCGCGGGCGCGGGCAACATCCTGACGAAGGCCACGAGCGTCTCGGCGTTCTTGTTCATGCTGCTCTCGGCAGTGCTCTCGTACATGTCGTCGCCGGGTGAGCAGGCGCTCGAGGACGTCGCGGCGTCGATCTCGGGCGGCGCGGCGAGCGGCGACGAGGACGCGGAAGGCGAGAACGCGGCGGCGGGCGAGAACGCGGAAGAGCCCGCGGCGGACGAAGCGACGCCGACGGCGGATGAGCCCACGGCCGACGAAGCGACGCCGACGGCGGAAGAGCCCGCGGCGGACGAAGCGACGCCGACGGCGGATGAGCCCGCGGCGGATGAACCGGCTCCGGCGGCGGAAGCCCCGGCGGCGGCGGAGCCCGCGGCCGACGAAGCGACGGAGTGAGCTCGAACGATCGTTCGGCATGAGAGGCCGGCCTTCGGGTCGGCCTTCTTCATTTCGTTCGTGCAGAGCCGGTCTCCATCTCGGTGTCGGTCTCCGTCTCGGTCTCCGTCTCGGTCTCCGTCTCGGTTTCCGTCTCGGACGATCGGGATCGCAAGCTCTTCGATCGGCCCTCGCGCGAACGAGGCGCATCGCCATCGCATCGAGCACGTGACGTTCGTGGCGTGTCGACGCGCCGTCACGATCGCGGCACGAGGGGCTCACGCGAGCCAGCGACCTCTCGCGCATGACCGAGGCCAGCTTCGAGGCGTTCGTCCCCCGCGTGCCCTTCACCTCGATGCGTGTGGACCCTCCGCACGCCGAGGAGTCGTCACACGAGCCCGCAGAGCGGCGTGAGCGCAGCAGCGAGACTCGTTCCGAGACTCGCGCCGAGCCGCGTCGCGAGCCGCCGCGCGCCTGCTATACCGCGGCCGAAATGCAGCACCTGGTCGACAAGGCCGCGACGCTCCTCGAGGCGCTCCCGTACATCCGACGTTTTCACGGCGAGGTCTTCGTCTTGAAGTACGGCGGGCACGCGATGATCGATCCTGCGCTGCGGGACAGCTTCGCGCGCGACGTGGTGCTCATGAAGTACGTCGGACTGCATCCGGTGGTGGTGCACGGCGGTGGACCGCAGATCGACGCGACGCTCGCGTCGATGGGCGTGGTGTCCGAGCGCATCGACGGATTGCGCGTGACCGACGACCGCACGATGGAGGTCGTCGAGATGGTGCTCGGTGGGCGCACGAACCAAGAGATCGTGTCGCTCATCGGGAACCACGGCGGACGCGCGGTCGGGCTCACGGGGCGCGACGACAACTTCGTGCGCGCGACGCGCGTGACGGAGATGAAGACCAAGTCGGGGAAGTCGGTCGACCCGGGGCGCGTGGGTCAGGTGACGACGGTGCGTCCGGACGTGGTGCGACGGCTGATCGAGACGGGCTTCATCCCGGTGATCGCGCCGATCGCGGTCGACGAGGACGGGCGATCGCTGAACGTCAACGCGGACACCGTGGCGGGCAAGGTCGCGGAGGCGCTCGACGCGCGGAAGCTCGTGTTGATGACGGACATCGAGGGCGTGCGCGGCAAGGACGGCGTCGTGATGAGCTCGCTCTCGGCCGCCGAGGCGACGGCGCTGCGCGAGGACGGCGTGATCGACGGCGGGATGATCCCGAAGGTCGCGTGTGCGCTGGAGGCGCTCGCGGGCGGCGTGAAGAAGGCGCACATCATCGACGGGCGCACGAAGCACGCGGTGTTGTTGGAGCTGTTCACGGACTTGGGGATCGGGACCGAGATCACGCGCTGACGTGCTCGCGGGGGAGCGAATCGTCGGAGGCGGAGACCAAGCCCGAGAGCCGCATCGACAAAACCATTTCGCGCGCTCGCGCGTACGCTGTTTCGATGACGCGTGTGCTCGTGCTCCTGATGCTCGTCGCCTCGTGTGCGAGGCAGACGCCCGCGGCGACCACGCCGCACGTCGAGGCGCCCGAGGTCGTTTGGCGTGCTTGGAGCGAGGAAACGTTCGCGGAGGCGGTGCGCGAGGGGAAACATCTGCTCGTCAGCGTGCAGGCTACGTGGTGCCACTGGTGTCACGTGATGAACGAGCGGACGTTCGGTGACCCGGCCGTGCGCGCGGAGCTCGCGGAGGGTTTCGTCGCGATCCGCGTGGACGGAGATGCGCGGCCGGATCTCGCGGAGCGATTCCGTGACTACGCGTGGCCCGCGACCGCGCTCTTCACGCCCGATGCGCGGCTCGTGGTGGCGCTGCGTGGGTATCGCGCGCCCGACGTGTTCCTCGGCGTGCTGCGTGACGTGCGCGCGGGTCGCGAGCCGATGGCGACCCGTGCGGCCGCACCGCCGCTCGAACAAGAGGCGCTACTCGGCGCCGCGCGCGCGCAGCTCGCGGACTTCGCGGACGTGGCGGTCGGTGGGTTCGGGACGCCGCAGAAGTATCCGTACGCGGCGCCGGTGGTGTTCGCGATCGAGCACGGCCTCGATCCCATCGACGCGGACGTTCTCTCGCGCACGCTCGAAGGGCACGCGCGTCTGCTCGATCCGGTGGACGGCGGTGCGTACCAATACTCGCTGCGCGGCGATTGGGATCATCCGCACTTCGAGCGCATCACCATCGTGCAGGCGGACGTGTTGCTCGCGTTCGCGGTGCACGCGCACGTGACGCGCGACGCTCGCTTCCTCGACGATGCGGCGCGCGTGGAGTCGTTCTTGCGCGACGTGTTTCGGAACGAAGACGGCACGTTCGCGTCGAGCCAAGACGCGGACCTCGACGCCGAGACGCCGGGCACCACGTACTTCGCGCTCGATGCGAACGCGCGCGCCGCGCTCGGGGTGCCGCGGATCGATCGTGCGCCCTACGCGGATCGCAACGGCCGCGTGATCGAAGCGCTCGCGCGTCTGCACGTCGCGCGACTCGCGTGCGGGGTGGACGCGGGCGATGCGCTCCGGCTCGCGCTCGACGCCGCCGAGCGAATCGAGTCGACGCACCGCGAGCCTTCGGGTGCGTTCCGGCACGGACCGGCGGACACCATGGCGGGCGACGACGGGCTCGTACACCTCGCGGACGTCGCGTGGATGCTGCGCGCGGAGCTCGCGCTGCTGGAGGTCACGGGCGAGCCGACGTGGCGGGAGCGTGCTGTTCGCACGGCGCGTTTCTTGGTCGCGGAACTGCGGCACGAGAACGGCGGCTTCGCGGCGCACACGATCGATCCACGCGCGGTCGGCGATCTCGCGCGCCGTCGACGACCGCTGGTCGAGAACGCGGTCGCAGCGCGCGCGCTGCTTCGGCTCTCGCGTCTGATCGATCACGATCTGCCCGAGGATGCGAGCGCGTGGCGGGACGCGGCCGATGCGGCGCTCACGTTCGACGAGGCGTCGCTGCGCGCACGCGGTCGGCAGATCGGCGAGCTCGCGCTCGCGCTCGAAGAGCGTCGCGGAAGCTACGGGGTGATCAGCGTGGTCGGGCCGGCAGGAGACGAACGTACGGAAGCGCTGCATCGCGCAGCGCTGGCGCTCGCGGGGCCGCGGCTCGTCGAGCTCGGGCGTCCCGACGCGAGCCGTTACCCCTACCCCGGCGCGCCGGCGGCGTACCTGTGCAACGCGGACGCGTGCTCGGTGCCGGTGGACGACCCGACGAAGCTCGCGGAGAGCTTCGCGCGGTTCTTGGCGGAGTAGTGTCTCCGTCTCTGTCGCTGTCTCTCGTCGCCGTTCACGTCGCCGTCCACGTCAACGACCACGTCGCGGTCCACGACCACGTCTCGGTCCACGACCACGACCAACGACTTCGTACGATCGTGACGACGTGGGGCGCGTCGTCGCGCTCGTCGACGTCGTGAGTGTGGTCGGTGCTACCGCGACGAGGGCCTACTCCGCCGCGGCCACCGCGTCGGTGGGCGCGGTCGCGTCGGGGTCGTAGCCGAGGTTCGGAGCAAGCCAGCGCTCGGCCTCCTTCAGGCTCATGCCCTTGCGGCGCGCGTAGTCGACGACTTGATCGCGACCGAGCTGGCCGACCGCGAAGTAGCGGCTCTCGGGGTGGCCGAAGTAGAGGCCGCTGACGCTCGCGGTCGGGTACATCGCGCAGTGCTCGGTGAGCTCGATGCCGACCGCGTCCGCGTCGAGGAGCGCGAAGAGCGTGCGCTTCTCGGTGTGGTCCGGGCAGGCGGGATAGCCGAACGCGGGGCGGATGCCGCGGTAACGCTCGCGCACGAGGTCTTCGTGGCTGAGCGCTTCGTCTTCACCGTAGCCCCAGACCTTTCGCGCGTGCGCGTGCAGGTACTCCGCGAAGGCCTCCGCCAGACGATCCGCGAGCGCCTTCACGAGGATCGCGCGGTAGTCGTCGTGCGCGGCTTCGAACTTCTTCGCGAGCTCTTCGGCGCCGATGCCGGAGGTGACCGCGAAGGCGCCGACGTAGTCCGCGTGGCCCTTCGGCGCGACGAAGTCGGCGAGCGAGTAGTAGGGCTGCTCGCCCGGCTTCACCGCCTGCTGACGCAGCATCGGGAACCGCGCGAGCTCCTTGGTGCGCGCTTCGTCTTCGAAGAGCACCACGTCGTCGCCTTCGCGGTTGGCCGGCCAGAAACCGAAGACACCACGTGGCGTGAGGAGCTGCTCCTTCTCGATGCGATCGAGCAGCGTGGTCGCCTCCGCGAAGAGCTCGCGCGCCGCGGGGCCGACCTCGGGGTGCTCGAGGATCTGCGGGAAGCGACCCTTCAGCTCCCACGCGGAGAAGAACATCGTCCAGTCGATCCACTCGCGCAGCTCGCCGATCGACGGCGTGACGACCTGCCGGCCGAGCTCGGAGGGAACCGCGATCTCGGCGCGATCCCACTCCGTCGGGGCGGAGTTCTCGCGCGCGGTCTCGATCGGGAGCATCGGGCGGTCCTGCTTCATCGCGAAGAGGCGCCGCATCTTCTCTTGTTCTTCGACGTTCTTCGCGACGTAGGCGTCGTGCTGCTTCTCGTCGAAGAGGCCCGAGAGCACGTTCACCACACGCGAGGCGTCGAGCACGTGCACGACCGGGCCGTGGTAGGCGGGCGCGATCTTCACCGCGGTGTGCTGACGCGAGGTGGTCGCACCGCCGATGAGGAGCGGGAGATTGAAGCCCTGACGCTCCATCTCCTTTGCGACGAAGACCATCTCGTCGAGCGAGGGCGTGATGAGGCCGGACAGACCGATCGCCTGCACGTTCTCTTCGCGCGCGCGGCGGAGGATCACGTCGGCCGCGACCATCACGCCGAGATCGATCACGCGGTAGCCGTTGCAGCCGAGCACGACGCCCACGATGTTCTTGCCGATGTCGTGCACGTCGCCCTTCACGGTCGCCATCAGCACCGTGCCTTGGCCGGTCTGAGTCGCGGCGGTGGTGCCCGCGGCGAGCGCGGCTTGTTTCTCTGCCTCCATGAAAGGCTCGAGGTACGCGACCGCCTTCTTCATCACGCGGGCCGACTTCACGACCTGCGGGAGGAACATCTTGCCCGCGCCGAAGAGGTCGCCGACGACCTGCATGCCCGCCATCAACGGACCTTCGATCACGTCGAGCGGGCGGCCGTACTTCACGCGCGCCTCTTCGGTGTCGGCGTCCACGAAGTCGACGATGCCCTTCACGAGCGCGTGCTCGAGGCGCTTCTCGACGCTCTCGTCGCGCCACGCGAGCTCTTCTTCCTTCTTCTTGCCCGCGCCGCGCACGGTCTCCGCGAAGGTCACGAGGCGCTCGGTCGCGTCGGGGCGACGCTGGAAGAGCACGTCCTCCACGCGCTCGAGGAGATCCTTGGGGACCTCTTCGTAGACCTCGATCTGGCCCGCGTTGACGATGCCCATGTCGAGGCCGGCCTCGATGGCTCGGTAGAGGAAGGCCGCGTGCATCGCCTCGCGCACGACGTCGTTGCCGCGGAACGAGAAGCTCAGGTTCGAGATGCCGCCGGAGATCTTCACGCCCGGACAGGTCGCCTTGATCTGCCGCGTCGCCTCGATGAAGGCGACGCCGTAGCCGTCGTGCTCCGCGATGCCGGTCGCGACCGCGAAGACGTTCGGATCGAAGATGATGTCGGTGCCGTCCCAGCCCTCTTCTTCGACGAGGATGCGGTACGCGCGCTGACAGATCGCGACCTTGCGCTCGACGGTGTCGGCCTGGCCCTCTTCGTCGAAGGCCATCACGACCGCCGCGGCGCCGTAGCGACGCACGATGCGCGCCTTCTTGCGGAAGTCCTCCTCGCCCTCCTTGAGCGAGATCGAGTTCACGATGGCCTTGCCCTGGACGTGCTTGAGGCCCTCTTCGAGCACGCTCCACTTGGAGCTGTCGATCATGATCGGCACGCGCGCGATCTCGGGCTCGGACGCGAGCAGATCGAGGAACTGCGCCATGCACTTCTCGGAGTCGAGCAGGCCCTCGTCCATGTTGACGTCGACGATGTTCGCGCCGCCGCGGACCTGATCGAGCGCGACCTCGACGGCCTCGCCGAGCTTGCCTTCCTTCACGAGGCGCATGAAGCGCTTGGAGCCCGTGACGTTGGTGCGCTCGCCGACCATCTGGAAGCCGGAGTCGGGCGTGAGCACGAGCGGCTCGAGGCCGGAGTAGCGAGAGAAGGCGCTGCGCGGCTTGAGCTTGCGCGGCGTGATGCCCTTCACCGCCTCCGCGACCGCGCGCACGTGATCGGGGGTGGTGCCGCAGCAGCCGCCGACGAGGTTCACGAGGCCCGCCTCCGCGAACTCCTTCACGAGCGCGGCCATGGTCGCCGCGTCTTGGTCGTACTCGCCGAACGCGTTCGGGAGGCCGGCGTTCGGATAGGCGCTGACGTAGGTGCTCGCGACGTCGGAGAGCGCTTGGAGGAAGGGGCGCATCTCCGCCGCACCGAGCGCGCAGTTGATGCCGACCGTGAGCGGCTTGGCGTGCTCGATCGAGTACCAGAACGCTTCGACGGTCTGACCCGAGAGGGTGCGGCCGCTGCGATCGGTGATGGTGACGCTGATGAGGATCGGCAGGCGCACGCCGCGCGCTTCGAAGACCTCTTCGATGGCCACGATGGCGGCCTTCGAGTTCAGGGTGTCGAAGATGGTCTCGACGAGGAGGCAGTCGACCCCGCCGTCGAGGAGGCCGCGGACCTGTTCCGCGTAGGCGTCCTTCGCCTCGTCGAAGGTGAGCGCGCGGAAGCCGGGGTCTTCGACCTTCGGCGAGAGCGAGAGCGTCTTGTTGAGCGGACCGATGGCGCCCGCGACGAAGCGCGGATGGTCCGGCGTGGCGACCGCGTCGACGGCTTCGCGCGCGACCTTGGCGGCCGCGACGTTGAGCTCGTACGCGAGGTGCTCGAGGTGGTAGTCGGCCTGCGAGATCGAGGTCGCGTTGAAGGTGTCGGTCTCGACGAGATCGGCGCCCGCGCGGAGGTACTGCTCGTGGATGGAGCGGATGACCTCGGGCTTCGTGATCACGAGGAGGTCGTTGTTGCCCTTGAGGTCGTGCGGGTGATCGGCGAAGCGCGCGCCGCGGTAGTCGGCCTCTTCGAGCTTGAAGCGCTGGACCATGGTGCCCATCGCGCCGTCGAGGACGAGGATGCGTTCGCGCAGGAGAGCTTCGATCGGATGAGTCATCGTCTACCTCGAGCCGAACGCCGCGGAGGCCGTTCGGAAGCGCCGTCACGACCACGCGGTCGTTCGTCGGAAGCGGGCGAGCGAACCGGTCGCTCGTCGGAAGCACGTGAGCGACCGAGTCGCTCGTCGGAAGAAGCGGAGCGACCGAGTCGCTCGTCAGAGTCGTCGTCGGAGCACGCGGCTCCTTCGTTCACCGCGCACGCGGTGAGCACCTCGTAGTGCGGTGCTTTTCGTTCGCGGCTCGTGACCTCGCAGGTGCGGACCGCGAGCCCGGCCGCGCGGAGCATGGATCGCAGCGCGGCGGGGGCAAAACCCGCGTGTCGGTGGCCGTAAGGCGCGGTCAGGTCCGCGTGCGGATGGCTCGCGAGGGTGACGACGGAGAGCGACCCGCCGGGACGGAGCACGCGCGCGGCCTCCGCGATGGCGACGCTCGGATCCTCGGCGTGCACGAGCACGTGGAAGAGGAGCACGTGATCGAAGCGCGCCGCCTCGAAGGGGAGCGCCTCCATCTCACCGAGCTCGAAGCGCGCGTTCGAGAGCGACTTCGTGCGACGGCGCGCGGCGCTCAGCACTTTCTCGCTGCGATCGAGGCCGACGTAGGACGTGCAGCGCGGCGCGAGCAGACGCGCGCTCCAACCGTCGCCGCAGCCGACGTCGAGCACGTCGCCGAGCGAGAGCAGGCTCGCCACGCCGTGCACGAGCGACTCCCAGGTGCGACCGGGCGACCAATGCCGCTCCATCTCGCCCGCGACGGTCTCGGGCCACGAGGCCTTCTCGCGTGCGCGAAGGCGCGCGTCGCGGCGCTCGGCATCGGCGCGCAGGGTGGCGTCGGCGAGGCTCGCGCGGAGCATCTGCCAGAGCGCGCTCGCAGCGCTCGGCATCGCGGCGTTCGCCCGGTAGAGGGTGGAGGCGCCGACGCGGCGGTCGTGCAGCACGTTGGCCTCGCGCAGCTTGCCGAGGTGGGTCGAGACGCGCGACTGCGGGAGGTCCGTGATGGCGACGAGGTCGGCGACCGAGAGCTCGTGCTCTTCGAGGAGCGCGAGCAAGCGCAGCCGCGTGGCGTCCCCGAAGAGGTGGAGCCAGGCGGTGGAGGCTTCGAGCGAGACCTCCTCGGAGGGCTCGGCGCTGCGGGCTCGGTCGATCACGGTCGCTCGGGTCGGCGTCGGAGTCTTTCATCCGAACATCAGGATGGCCGGATGATACACCTTCGAGCGACGCACGCCACCCTTCCCTCGCGCATCGCCTGCTCCCAGCTCCCCGAGATGGAGCGCGCACTCCCGAAGCCTTCACTCGAGCACGCGGCGTTCGTGGGATCGTTCGGCAGCGAGCTCGCCTTCCCCGAGCACGGCCTGGCGGTGGGCGTCGGCGTGCCGGTCGTGGTCACCGCACTCGCCCTCACGCGCTGCGCACGTCGACGGGAGACCCCGTGGCGGACGTTGGCGCCGCTGACGTGGGCGTGGCTCGCGGGGTTCGTTGCGCTCTTCGCCGCGCCGCGTCCGACGAGCGTGGGCACGTTCCTGCTCGCGCCGACCTTCGCGGTGCTGGTGTGCGCGGCGCTGATCGCCGCGTTGCACTTGCCGCTTCAGGAGGCATGCGCGCGCACCAGCGGGCCCACGCGCTTTTGATTGACGGCGTCGCTCAGGCGGTCGCGTCGACGGGGGTCGCGATCGCGACGAAGAGCGCGGACTCTTCTTCGTCGAAGGCGCTTTGGTCGAAGCCGCCTTGGAGCGCGACGAGCGCGAGTCCGGCTTGCGCGAAGAGCTCCGGGAGCTGCGCAGTGAGCAAGTAGCGCTGTGGGATCGCGGCGACCACGCTGCGTCCGCCGTCCGCGGGCACGTGCGTGTAGACCGCGTCGATGCGCTGCGTCTCACGATCCCAACGCGATTGCTCGTGGACCTCCCAGGTGGTGCCGAGGGCCTTCACGGACTTCACGAAGCCCGGCGCGTCCCACGCTCCGTCGTTCGGATCGCTCTCTTCGTCGCCGTCGCCGTGGAAGGCGTCGGCCGCGTACGCGTCGAGGACCAGGAGACCACCGTCGTTCAGGTGCGCGCGCGCGCGCCGCAGAGCCGCGACCTGCTCCGCTTCGGTGAGCACGCAGTAGAGGCCGTTGTAGGGGATGAAGACGCGATCGAAGCTGCGGCCGAGGTCGAAGTCGGTCATGTCGCCCGCCACGATCGTCGCGCGGGGGGCGCGCTCGCGGGCGAGCTCGAGGAGACCGCCGTCCTCGAGCGAGCGCTCGCGGGTGAGCCCGTCGAGCACGCGGCCGTAGCCGCAGCCGAGCTCGAGGACGGAGCGCGCGCCGGTGCACGCGCGGCGGTAGTAGGCGACGTCGCCCGAGTTGCCGGAGTGGACGGCGGCGTAGAGCGCCGGGGGATACGCGCGCGGGCGCGGGGCGGGAGGCGGCTGGCTCTCGAGCTTCACGCCCGGTCTCTAGCACCACCCATCGCGCGAGCCCAAGTCGTCCCGTCCGCGCCGGGCCTCCGCGTCGTCGGCCTTCGACTCGTCGGTCTCGTCTCGGTCTCGGTCCCCTCCTCGCCGTCCTCCCCTGGGCATGTCACACCCCCGCCCTAGGCTTCGGCGCCCGCCCCCGCGGGCTACCCGCACCCAGCCGGGCCGGCGCCCGCGGGGCGATGCATCCACGCCAGGAGCGAGCAGTCATGGCCGACGGCAGTCCGCACGAGAAGACCCCCGGCACCGAACCGGTCCCCTACGACAAGTCGGCGGCTGACCCCGCCGACTCCGCCAAAAAGTCGGCGGCTGACCCCGCCGACTCGGCCAAGAAGGTGGGCCGCGAGCGTTTCGATCCCATCCGCGAGATTCGCGTGCGCGGCGCACGCGAGCACAACCTGAAGGCAGTAGACGTCGACATCCCGCGCGATCGGCTCGTCGTGATCACCGGGCTCTCCGGCTCGGGCAAGTCCTCGCTCGCCTTCGACACGATCTTCGCCGAGGGTCAGCGCAAGTACATGGAGTCGCTCTCCGCGTACGCGCGGCAGTTCCTCGACCAGCAGAAGAAGCCCGACGTCGAGAGCATCGAAGGTCTGCCGCCGACCATCGCGATCGAGCAGCGCACGAGCGGTCACACGCCGCGTTCGACCGTCGCCACCTCGACCGAGATCTACGACTACCTGCGCCTGCTCTTCGCGCGCGCGGGCAAACCCGTGTGTTGGGCGCCCACCAAGACCCGCAAGAAGGACGACGTCGTCACGGATCGTTGCGAGCAGCCGATCACCGCGTCGCATCCCTCGCAGATCACGGACGCCGTCTCGCGGCTGCCCGAGGGCACGAAGCTGCTCGTGCTCGCGCCGCTCGTGAAGCAGAAGAAGGGCTTCCACCGCGAGGTGCTCGAAGAGCTGCAGAAGGACGGCTTCGTGCGGGCGCGCGTGAACGGCACGATCGTGGATCTCGCGGAGGTGCTCGCGAAGGAAGGCGAGAATCCGCTCGGGCTCGGGCGCTACGAGAAGCACGACGTCGACGCGGTGGTGGATCGTCTCGTGGTGCGCGAGCGCAGCCGCGATCGGCTCGCGGACAGCGTGGAGACCGCGCTCAAACGCTCGAAGGGCACCGTGGTGGTGAGCGTCGAGCGCGAGCAGGACGGTTCCTCTCGGGGCTCGGGGTCAGCCGAGCCCAGCGCCACGGTCTGGCACGACACTACGTACTCCGAGAACTACGCGTGCCCCGTGCACCCCGGGCACGCGCTCGACGAGCTCGAGCCGCGCCTCTTCTCGTTCAACTCGCCCCAAGGCGCCTGCCCGCATTGCCACGGCCTCGGTGTGCTGCTCGAGATCGATCCCGAGCTCGTGCTCCCGGATCCCGAGGCGCAGATCGGCAAGGACGGCATCGCGCCATGGAAGAAGGCCGGCCCCGCGGGCATGTTCAGCGGGCGGCTCATCCGTCGCTTCCTGCGCTGGTTCGAGCTCAAGCCCAGCGTGACCGTCGGGTCGCTCTCGGACGAGCTCAAACAAATCCTCTTGTTCGGCACCACGAGCGCCCAAGAGAAGTCGTACGGCGTCGCGTGGGAGGGCGTGATTCCCCAATTGAAGAGCTGGTTCGAGAAGACCGACTCGAAGTGGGTGAAGGAATTCCTCCAGGAGTTCATGACGGAGCGCGAGTGCCCGGAGTGCCTCGGGCAACGCCTGAACCTGAAGGCGCTCAGCGTCTACCTCGATACCTCGACGCCGCTCCCGAAGGCGATCGTGGAGGAGCGTCGCCGGCTCGGGCTCTCCGCGGACCCCCATCGCCTCAACGTCAGCGACTTCTGCCGGCTCGACATCGAGAGCGCGCTCGCGATCACCGATGCGCTCCAGCTCTCGTCCGAGGGCGAAGCGATCGCGAAGCCCATCCTGCGCGAGGTGAAGGCGCGGCTCGGGTTCTTGAAGAGCGTCGGCCTCGGCTACCTGAACCTCGCGCGACGCATGGCCACCCTCAGCGGCGGCGAGGCGCAGCGCATCCGCCTCGCGACGCAGGTCGGCTCGGGCATCGTCGGCACCGCCTACGTGCTCGACGAGCCCACCATCGGCCTGCACCCGCGCGACAACGCGCGGCTCATCCGCACCCTGCGGCACCTGGCGGACATCGGGAACACGGTGCTCGTGGTGGAGCACGACGAGGAGATGATCCGCGCCGCCGATCACATCCTCGACGTGGGCCCGGGACCGGGCGTCCACGGCGGGCGCGTCATCGCGCAGGGCGCGATCGAGGACATCGCGAAGGTGCCGGAGTCGCTCACCGCGAAGTACCTCACGGGCGAGCGCTTCGTACCGACCCCGAAGCCGAGCGAGCGGCGGAAGCTCGACAAGAAGAGCGCGATCGTCGTGAAGGGCGCGCGGCAGCACAACCTGAAGAACGTCGACGTGACCTTCCCGCTCGGCGGTTTGATCGCGGTGACCGGCGTGAGCGGTTCCGGAAAGAGCACGCTGGTCAACGACATCTTGTTGCGGGCGGTCAAGCGCGAGCTCCACGGCAGCAAGGCGAAGCCGGGCGCGCACGAGCGCGTGAACGGGCTCAAGAAGATCGACCGCATCATCGAGGTCGACCAGACGCCGATCGGTCGCACCCCGCGCAGCAACCCCGCGACCTACACCAAGACCTTCGACGAGATCCGCAGCATCTTCGCGCAGATGCCGGAGGCGCGCTCCCGCGGCTACGAGCCGGGGCGCTTCTCCTTCAACGTGAAGGGCGGACGCTGCGAGGCCTGCCAGGGCCAGGGCACCAAGAAGATCGAGATGCACTTCCTCCCCGACGTCTTCGTCGAGTGCGAGGTCTGCAAGGGCACCCGCTACAGTCGCGAAACCTTGCAGGTGCTCTACCGCGGGAAGAACATCGCGGAGGTGCTCGCGATGACCTGCGAGGACGCGAGCACCTTCTTCGAGGCGCACCCGAAGATCGTGCGATTCACGCAGTGTCTCGTGGACGTCGGGCTCGGCTACCTCACGCTCGGCCAGCCGAGCACGACCCTCTCGGGCGGCGAAGCTCAGCGCGTGAAGCTCGCGGCGGAGCTCGGCAAGGGGCAGACGCTGCGCGGGCAGGAGGAGCACACGCTCTACATCCTCGACGAGCCGACGACCGGTCTGCACTTCGAGGACGTGCGCAAGCTCGTGATGGTGCTCCAGCGCCTCGTCGATCAGGGGAACACCGTGCTCGTGATCGAGCACAACCTCGACGTGATCAAGAGCGCGGACTGGCTGGTCGACATGGGCCCCGAGGGCGGCGAAGGCGGCGGCCACGTGGTGGCGGAGGGCCCGCCGGAAGCGGTCGCGAAGGTGAAGGGCAGCTTCACGGCGGAGTTCCTGCGACCGATTCTCGGCGTGAAGTAGGTCGCGCGCGATTCGCGACACCGGCGACGACGAAGCCTCGGAGGAAGCGTCCGGCGTCCTCGTGAGGCTTCGTACGGAGCTCAGACCAGCCAGCGGCGCACGGCGGACAAGAGCGCGTCGTCGCCGCCCGCGAGGCAGACGACGCCGCTCGGCACCGGGCCCGCCACCGCGCCTTCCACGAAGACGTCGAGGCGGGTCGGAGTCGGAGTCGCGGCGAGCGCCTCCACGAACGACGTGCGGTCGGTGTTCGCAGGCAGGTCGAGCACGACCACCAGATCGGGCGCCGCGCGACGGATGCGCCCGAGCGCCTCCGTGCTGGTCGCCGCCGCGCCCACACGGCATCCGAGCTCGAGCAAGGCGCGCCGCAGACGCTCGCGTCGCACGGGGTTTCCGCCCACGAAGAGCACTCGGCGACCGCGACCTTCTTCGAGCGCGCGCTCGATGAGCAGCCCGGGGCGCGAGGGCGCACGTGTGCGTACGGGCAGCCGCACCGTGAACGTCGAGCCCTCGCCGGGCTTGCTGCGCACGTGGATGCCGCCGCCCATCATCTCGACGAAACGTTTCGAGATCGCGAGGCCGAGGCCGGTGCCGCCGTACTTCCGCGTGGTCGACGCGTCGGCCTGCATGAAGGGGCGGAAGAGCTTGGTCACCGTCTCTTCGTCCATGCCGACGCCGGTGTCGGCGATCGCGAAGACCAGCTCGTCCCGTTCGTCGATGCGCCGCCGCGCGACCGCGATCTGCACCTCGCCGTCGCTGGTGAACTTGCAGGCGTTCGCGATCAGGTTGAAGAGCACCTGCCGGAGCTTGGTCGCGTCCGCCCAAGTGCGACCGAGCCCCTTGCCGACCACCCGGAAGCGGTTGCGGTTGCGGCCGGCGAGCGCGACCGCGGTGTCGCCCAGCTCCGCCACGAGGGCGTCGACGTCGACCTCCTCCCACGAGAGGTCCATCTTGCCGGCTTCGATCTTCGACAGATCGAGGATGTCGTCGATCAAACCGAGAAGGTGTTTTCCCGCGCGCTGAATCTTCTCGAGATCTTCGGTCGTGCTCTCCGCGCCGCTCTCCTCCGCATCCTCCATCAGCATCTCGGCGTAGCCGATGATCACGTTGAGCGGCGTGCGCAGCTCGTGGCTCATGTTCGCGAGGAAGCGGCTCTTCGCGCGGCTCGCGCCCTC